>QWCP01000331.1_pt1 | contig 18228 bp, 19 predicted proteins | sample 1972561 | NCBI WGS metagenome assembly QWCP01 (sample SAMN09866705, study PRJNA288562) | Human vaginal metagenome isolate pre4_vaginal, whole genome shotgun... | isolation source: vagina | host: Homo sapiens | place: USA: California
GAATCTGTGATTCTATCACGAATTTGTTTATCTTCACACTATTTAATTATCATGTTTCATTTGCTACCTTTTTGAAGTAGCTTGTTTATTATACTACCGCGTTTTTTCTTTGTCAAGTATTTTTTACAAAGTTTTTATTTTGTTTTTACTTAACTAACCAGTAGTTTTTTTTGCTGTCTTTAAATGACAACTTCTATATATTAGCATCTAGAAAATCATCTGTCAACTGTTTTTTTATTCTTTTTTTAATCATTTTTATAATATAAAACAGCTGCATTTCTTACAGCTGTTTTATATTACTATTTATATTTTTCTTTGTCAAGTATTTTGTAAAAAGTTAATTAAATATTTTACACTGCCTTTACTTGGTAGTTTAATTCTTTGATTCTCTTCATATCGTCTTCTATGCTTATGCCCTTTGTTGTGAGAAGTACTCCTGATATCGCTGCATTGGCTCCTGACTTGAAAGCTGATGCGCCAAACTCTTCCATAAGGGATCTTCCTCCAGCTAATCTTATAAGTGCTTTTGGCATTATAAATCTAAAAGTTGCGCAAGTCCTATTTACTTCTTCCATTGTTAGAGGTTCGTTGTTTTCAAGTGGAGTGTTCTTTATAGGATTTAATAGATTAATTGGTACTGAGTGAACATCTAGGTCTCTTAGTTCTAGTGCCATGTCAATCCTATCTGTGAAATCTTCTCCTAGTCCTATTAGTCCGCCTGAACAAATTTCCATTCCAGCTTCTTGAGCTGCTTTTATTGTATCAATCTTTTGATCATAAGTATGTGTTGTACATATTTCTGGAAAGAAGTTTCTTGATGTTTCAAGATTGTTGTGAATTCTTGTTATACCAGCTTCCTTTAATTTCTCAAAGGATTCTTCTGATATTATTCCACCTGATATACATACTTTTATATCCGGTGCTTCTTCGTATATCTTTTTTGTGATGCTGCAAATCTTATCTATATCTTTAGGTGTAAGTCCCTTACCACTTGCTACCATTGAGTATCTAGGGATCCCTCTTTTATATTTGTCTAAGGCATCTTTTACTATTATCTCTTCGTCTAAGAGGTCGTACTCTTTTACATTTGTGTGATAGTGGGCAGATTGGGCACAGAATTTACAATTTTCTGAACACTTGCCACTTTTTGCATTTATAATAGTGCAAACATCAAAGTCATTGCCGCAAAAGTATTCTCTAAGTTCATCTGCTGCTGCGGTTAAACTTTCATAGTCACTATTGTAGACTTCTATTGCCTCTTCTCTCTTTATAGCGTAGCCATTTTTTATTTTCTCTTTTAAGTTATTTATATCCATCTCTTCAACTCCTGAAAATTATTATATATTTCAGGAGTTTTATTGTCAATTCAATTTAATTTTTAGTTAACGTAATGTTCGAAGACTCCAAATTTGATTTTTTCTCCCAGTCCCCTAAACTTGCTTTCGTATTCTGTCACAATGTTTTGGGGGTAATCTTCAAGCTTCATGTCAAAGTCTTCTATAAGAGTTGAGAAGCCTTCATCTTTAAAATAATCTAGGCTCTCTTCAAATAGTTCAAGGTCATCAGTTTTGAAATAAATTTGTGATTTTGGTTTTAAGATAACTTTATATTTTTCTAAGAATCTTGGATAAGTTAACCTTCTCTTCTTATGTCTTAGCTTTGGCCAAGGGTTACAGAAGTTTATATAGATTCTATCAAGTTCATCCTTGTCAAAGTAGTCTAAGATGTTTTCTGCGTTGATTGGCATAGCTCTTACATTGGTAAGTTCTTCATCTATTATTTTTCTTGTTGCATAAATTAGTGCATTAGTTTCTATATCTACCATTATATAATTTATATTTTTATTTCTTTTAGCTGACTCAATGGTAAAAGTTCCCTTGCCTGCACCAATTTCTAAGTAAATTGGATTGTCGTTTCCAAAGACTTCTTTCCATTTGCCCTTGTTCTCTTGTCCATTAAAAAAAACATAAGGGTTCTCAGCCATTTCAGGTATTGCAAAATGTTTTTTTCTAAGTCTCATTTTCATTCTCCTTTTTGTTCTATGGAATTATAACACAAGCTAACTTAGTGTCAACATGATTTATATTTTCTTTTAATAAATTTAATTTTTTTTGCAAAAGAAAAAGCCATCCCCATTAGGTTTGACTTTTAAAATTTATCTACTTGCTCTTTATTAAATTTTAATATCTCACTTCTTCTTTGCCAGTCTGGTCCTTCCAGTTTTGTAATCTATGTCTACTCCCTTTTCCATATTCTTGGCAAAGACCCTAAAGTTAATTTTTTTGCCAGCGTCTTCTATGCTATAAGCTTCAATAATAACTCCTCTTGCAACAAGTTCGTCATCTTTAAAAACTGGTGTCACCCTGTACCTAACTTTCTTACCTGTATCTTTTATATAAGAAGCAACGACCTCTTCAAAGGGCAACATCCCCTTTGTGTTAAAGGACCTAGTCCCTGTCATAAGATTTTTCCAGTTGTCATTCTCTCCAGTCAGCTGATAAGCGATGAGGTGGCATCTGTTGTAAACTGCACCACCTTCAACGAAGTCATAAAACTTTTGATGCCAACCTGAAGGATAAACTTTTGAGATGTCACCTCTTGGCTTCTTGGGCATTGAGTCAGGACTCAAAAGTGCATTGGCAGGTCCAACCCTGTTTAAATAATCTAAGTTTGAATAGTGGGCGAAGTCCGGCCCCATCTTTAAATCTTCTTCAGTAAATTGAGGAGGGTTTTTATCTATTTCATAATAAATACTTGATCCCGTAAGCTCATAGGGATTATAAAAAATTGATAAGAAGTTTTCTATTTTGTCTAAGGGCGAAGCCTTGTAATTTTTGTCAAGATCTCGAAGGCTTTCGTGTCCAAATAAAACTCCAACTAGGGTAAGAACAAGGACACCTATAACTTTTAATTTTTTATTTTTCTTCAATTCTTCTTCCCTCTCCTTTACTTACAAATTTAGTATAAGATTTTCAATATTTTCTATTATATAGGATTCTATAAATTAAAAAAAGTTTATGGCTTAGCTTTTAATTTTCAACTTTTAAAGATTTTTAAAATAGGGCTTAGGACTTCACAAAAGAATTTATTAATAATATAATAGCCTTGTTTAATTTATATGAATTATGTAGTTTACATAAAATCTTAGGAGGAAAAATGGAAAATCAAAATCATAAGCCCAGTCCATCTGGGACTGCGCTTCTTCCCTTTCTTGTCTTTGTCATAGTCTACATGGCAACAGGAATTATCTTAAATTCACTGGGAGTTGAAATGGCATTCTACCAAGTGCCAGCACCAGTTTGCATCTTACCGGCAATTATACTCGCCTTTCTTATGTTTAAGGGTAGCGTCGACGACAAGTTCACAGACTTCGTAAGAGGCTGTGGCAATGAAAATATTATTATCATGTGTCTCATCTACATCTTGGCTGGAGCCTTTGCAACAGTTTCCAAGGAATCAGGTGGTGTTGACTCAGTTGTAAACTTTGCCCTATCAATAATTCCCCTTCAATTTATAACAGGTGGAATTTTCTTAATAGGCTGCTTTATTTCTATATCGACAGGGACTTCTGTGGGAACTATCTCAACAGTTGGACCCATAGCAGTTGGACTTGCTCAAAAGGGAAACCTACCAATGGCCTTAGTCTTGGGATCACTCGTTGGTGGTGCAATGTTTGGCGACAACCTTTCAGTTATTTCTGATACAACAATAGCTGCTACAAGAACTCAAAATGTAGATATGAAGGACAAGTTTAGAGCCAACATTAAGATGGCACTACCTGCAGCAATAATAACTTTTGTAATTTTGTTAATTGTTGGAAAGCCAGAAGTTCTACCTGCACTAGAAGATCGTCCCTACAACCCAGTCTTAATTATCCCCTACCTATTCGTACTTATTTCTGCAATTGCAGGTATGAATGTGTTTTTAGTTTTAACAAGCGGAATAATTTTATCAGGAATAATCGGAATAGCAACAGGGGGACTTGACCTCATGACCTTTGCTCAAAACATCTTCACAGGTTTTTCGGGCATGTTCGAAATATTTTTATTGTCAATGCTAACTGGTGGACTTTCTTATATGGTTTCCAAAAATGGTGGAATAGAATGGCTAGTTCAAAAGATAAGAGGATTTGCAAAAGGACAAAAATCTGCAGAAGTTTCTATTGCCCTCCTAACCCTATTGACTGACTCTGCAACTGCCAACAACACAGTTGCAATAATAATCGATGGACCAGTGGCAAAGGAAATTTCAAATGACTTTAAGATTGACCCAAGAAGATCGGCTGCCCTCTTAGATACATTCTCCTGTGTCATGCAGGGGATAATACCTTACGGAGCACAAATCCTAATTGCAGCAGGACTCACTAAAGAGCTCGGCGCCAACGCTGTTTCGCCAATGGAACTAATCCCCTTCTTGTGGTATCAAGGCATCCTCGCCCTCTTTGCCATAGCATCTATCTTTATTAGGTACGCAGACATAAGCGGTGAATGGGATTTTGAAAAGGACAAGTTGAAAGAAGAAAATTAAATCGCAAAACAATGTTAAAAACCCCAGACTTATGCCTGGGGTTTTTCTTTTAAAATAATTTTTCTCTTTTTATTTTATTATAATCAATCCTCATCGGGTGCATAAAAGACAATACTTCTGCCTTCTCTTTCTGCCTTCTCAGCTTCAGCCCTATACCATTCGATAGCTTTTTTGTCTTCTGGAGTTAGGACAATATTATTTGCCTCAGCACTTGTGTCTCCACATGCAATACCAATTAAAATATATTCCCTATTCATTTTTTACCAATCCTTCCCTTAATAAGTCTCTAGCCTTTTTGTACTTTTCCAACCTCTCCAAATCTTTTTCCGTAACTATCTTAAGTCTTTTTAAATTCATGTTTTGATCAAGATCAGCAAGCTTGACCCTTCTTGCAATTTTATTTTTCTTGATGGACTCAATATATGACATATAGGGCGTGTCTTTATCATGAGTTAAAAGCAAAAGAGCCTCCCTTTGGTCTTTTGTCAAAAATTCCAAATCATCAATAGTATAAGCTGTGTCTTCAATGATATCGTGGAGGAGGGCTACAATCTTTTCGTCTTTCCCCTTAACATTCAAGGAAACATTTATAGGATGAAAAATGTAGGGTTTGCCACCTTTATCTTTTTGACCCTTGTGACCTCTTGCTGCGATAAAAAAGGCCCTTAATAAATCAATCATCACTTGTACCCCTTCACTTTCTTCCTGCTTTTTTCTAAGGCTTCATTAAAGTCTTCTTCACTTATTTCTATTGCATATATATCACCAAAGTCGATATCAATATATGGTTGATGCTGCTCAACTTCACCTTCATTAATCCAAAAATATCCATGGCCAATTTTTGCATACCTATTATCATCTGGTAAATAATAGAATTTGTCTTTTAACGCATTCTCCAAAATGCTTTTTAAATCTTTTTTCAAAATTAAAACTCCTTAAATATTCATAAGTTATTTGTTTTAAAATGTTTCTTTATTAAGTTAAAAATGAAGTTAAAAATGAACTTAAAAATAAATAATTTTTTGTAGCTAACTACAGATAAATATCTCTTACCTATAAAAATAAAGACAAGTATCCAAAATTAAAATAAATGAAAAATTTGCGAAACCGCAAGAAAAGTTTTAGACGGTGCTTAAAAGCTTAAGCCCTCATTGAGAAAGAATCATGAATAGACTTTAGATTCTATATATATTATATCTCATTAAACAAATTTTTTCTATAAATCAAAAACTTAAAAGCAATGAAAAAAGCTGTGTCACCACAGCTCTTAATACTTATTATTTAATTATCTTTAATAATTTATTTTATCAAGAATCCCCTTGAAATATGCTATAACTATTCCGTAGTTTGTTATTGGGATGCTTTTTCCTTTTGCGTTTTCTATTCTACTTCTAATATTTTTTGCATTTAGCATACAGCCGCCGCATTGGATTATTAGGTCGTAGTCCGAGATGTTTTCTGGGAAGACTGATCCTGAGCTCACGTCAACTTGCAAGCCTTGGCCAACCTTCTTCCTTATCATGTTGGGGATTTTTATCCTTCCAATGTCTTCTTCTGCTGGGGCATGGGTACAGCACTCAGCTATTAATATTTTTGAGTTTTCGTTTATCTTTTTAAGGGCTTCTACTCCCCTAACATATTCATCAATGTCGCCCTTTAGTTTTGCAAACAAGACTGAAAAAGATGTAAGCTTAACATCTCTTGGTATTTTTTCATAAACTTCTAAGAAGACAGAAGAGTCTGCAACTATTAGGTCTGGCTTTTTATTTAAAAGTCCTAGGATGTCAGTAAGCTCTTCAAGCTTAACCATGGAAACTAGGGCATTCCTATCGAGGAGTTCACGAATCGCTTGAACCTGTGGTAGGATAATCCTATTTTTTGGTGCAGCAATATCCTGTGGAATTACTAAGAGGACTAGGTCTTTTTCTTCCACCATTCCATCAAAAAGTCTCTCTTCTTTCTTGGGTTTAAATTTTAGAAGTTCTTCTAAGAATATATCAAAACCAATTTTTTCTAAGGCAGAAACTTCGATGGTCTTATAAGATGAGAAGTCCTCTCTTATTTTTTTAATTTCATCTTCTGACAAGACGTCAATTTTATTTATTAAAACAAGGATGGGAGTTTCCTTAAATTTTTTTAACATTTCCCTTTCAGGCTCTGTTTTAGTATCTGATACAACTAGGACTCCGATGTCAGTTTTCGAAATTACTTCATCGGTCCTCTTCATCCTCTTTTGTCCAAGAACTGTTTCGTCGCCTATGCCTGGCGTGTCCATTAAAAGGCAAGGTCCCAAGCTTTTTATCTCCATGGACTTGTAAACTGGGTCTGTTGTAGTCCCCTCTTGGTTTGAAACAATGGAGATGTCTCGGCCTGAAAATTCATTTATTATTGAGCTCTTGCCCGAATTCACCTTGCCAAAAAATCCAATGTGTATCCTGTTACCAGAATTCGTTTTGTTAAGTTCCATTAAAATCTAAAATCTCTCTTTCCAACTTTTTCCATTTCGTAGATATATTCTTTTGCCTTCTTCTTTACAATTTCATTTGGAATTTTTTCAAGCTCGCTTGCAATTAAGTCTTCGCTAAGTTCCCTTGTCTTTTCATTCCCATAATCTAACATGTACTCCTTCAAAGTCATAAGGGCATTGGGTTGACAACAATTTAAAATTTGTCCTGACTTGCAAAGTTGCATGAACCTGTCGCCAGTTCTTCCTTCCCTATAACATGCTGTGCAAAAACTTGGGATGTAACCTAGTTCTATTAGCCAGTCAATAACTTCTTCAAGAGTCCTGTGGTCTGCGACATCAAATTGGGCAGAGTTATCTTCTTCCTTTTCTTCTTCAACATAACCACCAACAGAAGTTCTTGAACCACCAGAGATTTGACTTACACCAAGCTCTAAGGCACGTTCCCTGACTTTTTGTGACTCTCTTGTTGAAATAATCATTCCAGTATAAGGTACTGAAACCCTAATTAGGGCAATAAGTTTTTCAAAAATATCATCCGCAAGTTCATTTTTAAAGTCGCCTGGATCAATATCATCTGCAGGTTGGATCCTAGGAACAGAAATTGTGTGAGGTCCAACTCCAAATCTTGCTTCCAAATGTTCTGCGTGCATTAAGAGTCCAACTAATTCGTACTTATAAGTTTCAAGTCCAAACAAAACTCCAATACCAACATCGTCGATGCCTGCTTCCATTGCCCTATCCATAGCTTCAGTATGGTAGGCGTAATTGTGCTTTGGTCCTGTTGGGTGCAGTTCTTCATAGGACTTCTTGTTGTAGGTTTCTTGGAAGAGGATGTAGGTCCCAATTTCTGCATCCTTTAATTTTTTATAATTTTCCACTGTTGTTGCGGCAATATTAATGTTGACCCTTCTTATTTGTCCATTTTCATGCTTAATAGAATAAATTGTCTTAATTGATTCTAAGATATACTCCATTGTATTGTTTACTGGGTCTTCTCCTAGTTCAAGAGCAAGTCTCTTGTGGCCCATGTCTTGAAGGGCAATTACTTCATTCCTAATTTCTTCTTGAGTTAATTTTTTCCTTCTTATGGATTTATTCTTTGCATGATAAGGGCAATAAACACAACCATTTATGCAGTAGTTAGAAAGATAAAGTGGTGCAAATAAAACTATCCTATTGCCATAGTGGTCTTCTTTGATTTTCTTTGCAAGCTTATAAATTTCTTCTTGGTAATGCTTATCTTCAGCTAGCAAAAGTAGGGCAGCCTCCCTGTGGCCTAGTCCCTTTTCCTTCTTTGCCTTTTCAAGAACATCGTCTAAGAGTTCCTTGTTATTTTTATTTTCTTCTGCATAGTCAAGAGTATCTAAAATCTCTTGATGGTTTATAAATTCTTCTGCAATTTTTGAATCTACCTTGTACATTTTCTTCCTTCTTCCTTAATCCTTACTTATAATCTCCTCTTAATTTGGAGATCCCATATCCAATCTTCCTTAGTTTTTCTTCTAGACCCCTAAAGTCATCAGAATTTTGTACTTCTGTGCCTATTTTATTATCATAAAGCTTATAGTTCTTTCTAAGTTTCTCTGCACCAACATTAGGCATAAGCACATTGGCCCCTGCCAAAATCCCCTTTTCTCGTCCAAAGTCATCAATACTCCCAAGAGCCGTCGTTGATGGCAAGAGAAGTTTCTCGTCTGCAATCCTTACAATAGATAAAATATTGAGAACATCTCTTAGCTTTCCTCCTTCAAAGTCCCTAAAGGGAGTGTCATGCTGAGGTATAAATGGACCAATCCCCACCATCTCAGGCTTTAACTTTAAGATAAATTTTAAATCTTCATATAAATTTTCAAGTTCTTGATAGGGAGAGCCTACCATCATGCCACAACCAGTTTGAAAGCCAAGCTCTTTTAATTTTAAAATTGAATCTATCCTGTGTTGAAAACTCATCGAGCTTGGATGAAGTCTTTCATAGTGAGACTTAGAATAAGTTTCATGACGCAAGAGATACCTGTCAGCTCCCATGTTTTTTAGAACTTCAAAATCCTTAAAATCTCTTTCACCAAGAGAGAGTGTTATGGCAACATCAGAAAATTTTTCTTTGATTTCGCCAATAATTTCCTTCAAGTATTCAAGGCTATAGAAGTCATCTTCACCACCCTGCATAACAATAGTTTTTATTCCCAGGTCTACTGAGTGCTTTGCAAGGTCCAAGATTTCTTCCTTGCTAAGCCTAACTCGTTTGGCATTATTATTGGCAAACCTAAGTCCACAATAGTAGCAATTATTTTTGCAGTAGGTTGAGACCTCGATTAAGCCCCTGATGTAAATTTCCTTGCCAAAGTTTTTCACTGCAAGTTCTCTTGCAAAGGCATGGAGGACTTCAGCCTCTTCGCCATCTAATTTCATTAGGTAAGAAAAATCTTCAAAGGAAATCTCCTTAGTCTTATAAAATTGTTCACAAATATTTAAAGTTTTAATCATATAATCACATCTTAGTTAAAAAGTTCACAATCTATTATAATACTTACAGTTAATATATCAAGTGTAAAAAATTTTGACAGACTTGCGAAAAATTTTATTTTCTATTCCATTACTTAGCATTTTTTATTTTGCTTATAAATATTACATATAAAATTATAATTCTTTTCTCCATTTTAATCCAATTTTGTAATTTCTTCCTATATAAAGTACAATATTATTTATTAATGAACTTATAACTATAAAGAAAATTAATTGGGATGATTTAAAATTGAAAAGTAAATCAATATCAAATGTTGAAAAAAATTTAATGACTTCGGGATCTATTTGGAGGACCATCTTGCTCTTCGCCCTTCCCCTAATTCTTGGAAATATTCTCCAACAAACCTACAACACCATTGACTCAATGATTGTTGGTAATTATCTTGGAAGGTATGCCTTGGCAGCAGTTGGATCTAGCACCCCTCTTATTAATCTTTTGATTTCTTTTAGTCAGGGGATTGCTGTGGGCTGCGGAATTTTAGTTTCTCAATCCATGGGTGGAGCCAATCAAAAGGAAATGAAGCTTGCCGTCCACACTTCTCTTGCTATAGCAATAATCCTTGGATTTTTAATTTCTCTTATGGGATACGTCTTTGCCCCTTGGCTCTTGGAGCAAATGGATACGCCAGCAGAAGTTATGGAAGAATCCATTACTTATCTTAGAATTTTTTCCTTTGGACTTGTCTTCAATATTATTTACAACATGGAAGCTGGAATCTTAAATGCTGTAGGAAATTCAAAAAGGTCACTCTTGTATCTCGGTATTGCCTCTGCAACTAATGTGGTCTTGGACTTTTTATTTATTAAAGAATTTGGACTTGGTGTCGAGGGAGCCGCCATTGCGACAAATATTAGTCAGGCCCTTTCAGCCCTACTTGCCCTCTTATTTTTAATCAGGGTTCCAGAAATTTACAGGGTCCGCCTTTCAAAATTAAAAATTCACAAAGACATGGCTCTTAGGATTTTAAAAGTTGGAATCCCAACTGCTATTCAAAACACAGTTATTTCTCTTTCCAACGTAATCATGCAGTCCTCTGTCAATGTCTTTGGCGCCCTACCTATGGCAGGCTTTGGTGCCTTTATAAAAATCGACGGCTTTAACATCTTGCCCGTCTTAAGTCTCAGCATGGCAATTACAACTTTTGTTGGACAAAATTATGGAGCTGGACAAATGGAAAGAATTAAGAAGGGCATGTGGACTACACTTATAATGACAGTCCTTTATACTCTCATAAGCGGCAGCCTCCTTTACCATTTTGCACCAAAACTAATTGGTCTCTTCACAAAGGATTTAAAAGTTATAGAAGCTGGTGTTCTTGCAAGTAGATTCTTGTGTCCCTTCTACTTCCTTCTTGCCATCTTGCATTCACTTGCTGGCACAGTGAGGGGAACTGGCAAAACTGTCCCACCAATGATAATTCTTTTGTTGTCACTTTGTTTATTTAGGATAATGGCAGCGAAGTTTGTCATCCCACATTATCACACTATAGAAAATGTCTACAGACTTTACCCCATCTCCTGGCTTATTGGGGTCGCCTTAATGGTTGGCTACACCATAAAGGTTGACTGGATTGGAGAAAATAAAATTTCATAAAAATAAAAGCATTGATTGAACTTTCTCAACCAATGCTTTTTTATTGCATGATAATTTTTAGTTTTCTTTAAAACCTTCGTAAAGATTTCCTTCAACTTCGTCAATATATTTTTGAGCATTCATTGCTGCAACTGCACCATCGCCTGCTGCGTTAACAACTTGACGAATAGTCTTCTTCCTAATGTCTCCAGCTGCAAAAACGCCTGGTACATTAGTCCTCATTTCATCATCAGTCTTGATGTATTTATCCTCTGTAAGTTCAACCTTACCCTCAAACATTTCTGTGCTTGGGATATAACCAATGAATACAAAAATTCCAAAAGGTTCATCAGATTTAATTGACCTATCTTCACCTGTCTTAGTATCGTGAAGAATCATCTCATTGACAATCTTGTCTCCCTTGATTTCCTTAACAGTTGTGTTCCAGATAAAATCAATTTTGTCGTTGTTAAAGGCTTGTTCTTGAAGAACCTTTGATGCCCTTAACTCATCTCTTCTGTGGATAATGTAAACTTTCTTTGCAAAGTTTGTGATGAAAAGTGCTTCTTGAACAGCAGAGTCGCCGCCGCCAACTACATAAACAGTTTCATCTTCATAAAAAGCTGCATCACAAGTTGAACAATAGCTTACGCCTCGTCCCTTGTATTCCTTTTCTCCAGGCGCCCCAATCTCTCTTGGAGATGCACCAGTTGCAATAATGACAGCCTTGGCTTCGTAAGAGTCAACATAGCCCTTGATCTTTTTCACTTCTCCATCAAGTTCCATATCTTCAACTTGGTCCATGATGATTTCTGCACCAAACTTCTTAGCTTGGTCTGCCATCCTCTTGCCAAGTTCAACACCATCTATAGAATCAATACCTGGATAGTTTTCCACTTGAGTAGTTTCGGCGATTTGGCCGCCTTCAATGCCCTTTTCTATAATTAAAGTTTTCTTTTTACTTCTTGCTGCATAAAGACCTGCAGTTAAACCTGCTGGACCTCCACCAATTATTATAATATCGTACATTCTATCCCTCCAATTCTTATTATACCCAAAAATATATTTTTGTATATAATAGAGATAGGTGATTAAATGGAATTAAAAATGAACTTTTCAACGACATACTTTTTTATTATAAATGTTTTGATTTTTGTCCTATCCTTCTTTATGTTTTACCTACTCAATAAGAAAAAAACATATGAGAATGATAAGGACGTCGATTTAAATTATTATGAAAAGGCCTACCTTTACAAGGGCCCAAACTTTATCTACAACCCCATCATCGCTATGATCCTAAGAGCCAAGGCTCATGGGAATATTGAGATTGAAAAAAATATTTACACGAACAAAAGAGGAGAAGATAAGGTCGAATATATATTAAAAAACTTAAATTCATCAAGACTTGATAATGGAGAAAGAAAACTTTTTGAAACTCTTTTTTCTCTTGGAGATGGAGATTCAATTTCCACAAGACAAATGGATAAGCTGAGAAGGACCGAAGCAGATAACTACAACAAGAAGTTCAATGACTTTATCTACTTCCTAGAAGACGAAATGATGAAGAAAAAACTCTTCACAAGAGAAAAAAATACCCTAAAGATTTTTATATCCTTTGTGATTTTTTCAATTTTATTTTTTGTGGGAGTCGTAACAGTTTACAACGAAAGATTTTTTGGAATTGCAAGCATATTCTTCTCACTATTCTTTTACGCATCCTTAATAAAATCCTTCTCCAAGATGACAGAGCTTGGAAACAAAAAATTTAGAGAATTAGAAAAAGTTGAAGAAGGATTAAGGGCTGGAAGAGGATTAAATGAAGAAGACTTCCTGCTAGCTCTTGGCTTTGGACTTAAATATGAAAATGTAAAAAGTGTTTGTGAGAAGATAAATAGCAAGGGCTATGAAATTTATCTTGATGAGACCTTTTACAAAACCTTTAAGACAGCCTTAGTAGGCGATCACTTGCTAGTTAGAAACTAAATAAAAATTCGCATTAAAAAAACTGTGATTGGCTCACAGTTTCTTTTTTTCTAAATTTTTAAAATTCGCAAATTATTATTCTTCCCTTGCCTTCTATTTTTATTTTTTCTTCTTCAAGATAGATGGCTGAGAATTTTTCAAAGTTCTTGTCTTGGACTTTTAATTCTGAATCGTAATTAAAGATTACTGCCCTCTTGTCTGCCTTAAATTCAAAGTTATTTATATTTAAGGAGAACATCTTGGCTTCTTGTCCCTTTTTATAAATTAAATTGAAGTCTCTAACATCGCCTGATGATTTTGTGGAATGGTCTCCGTCAAAAAATAAAACTTCAAAGGGATCTAATGTAAATTTATTCCCATCACTTTCAATATTCATCACATTGTCAATTGGTGTGATGTATCTATAAAAACCTGTGTAGGGTGTGTAAACTGATTCCTTGTCCTTGCAAGTTGCTGTAGAAATCCTAAAGTCAAAGTTCTTTTCGCCAACACTTGCTCCTTCTGGGTAGATAAAAACTTCTGTAGTTACTCCTGCAGACCAATTTGAATCTTTAAATTCTTCTTTTTTTATAAATTTCATTTAGTCCTCCAATAATTCTCTTAGCTTTCCAGTCACCTTGTAATCAACTTTTTGAAGTTCGGAAATATTTTTTGCTCCATTTAACATCATTAGCATCTTTGTCTTTTCCATTAGTCCGTCAATGTATCTTAAGGTGTATTCGTATCCACCACGAACGATGTAGGAAAGAATTTCGCCGCTAATAGCAGTCATGTCTGCTCCGATGCAAAGGCTCTTTACTATGTCAACAGAAGTTTTTATTCCGCCTGATGCTATTAGACACATGTCATCATAGGCAAGCTTCTTTGTTTCGATTAAACTTAAGGCTGTTGGAATTCCCCAAGAAAATAAATCTGAGATGTCGGCATTGGGTTCTCTTAGGTTTTCAATTTCGAAAAAGTTTGAGCCACCGTAACCTGATATGTCTACATACTTAACTCCAACATCGTGAAGTTTCTTTACAGTTTTTTGTGACATTCCAAAGCCAACTTCTTTAACTATTACAGGAACTTCAGAAGTATCTACAATTTTTTCTATATTATTTAAGATGCCACAAAAATTTCTTTCGCCTTCAACTTGAACAAGTTCTTGGGCTGGGTTTAAGTGGATTTGAATTGCATCTGCCCTCAAGAGGTCAACTGCTAACTTTGCATCTTCGGGGCTAGCAAACCCAGATAGGTTTGAGATTACAATTCCATCTTTTATTATTTCTCTTACAATTTCAAAGGACTTTCTTGAGTCCTTGTCTTCTAGGGCAATGGTTTGTGATCCAACTGCCATAGGTAGGTCATATTCTGCTGCTACATTTGCAAGAGATCTATTTATTTCCTCTGAAAGATCAGATCCACCAGTCATGGCGTTAATCATCAGTGGAAAATTTACTTTTTTATTTAAAAAATTAAGACTTGTATCAATTTCATCATAATTTATCTCTGGAAGAGAGTCATTATACAAAAAGATATCAGAGAAAAGCGGGTCGCCAACATAGGTTGAGCGAAGGAAGTTTTCTATATGTTCTGTCTTTCTATATTTCCTCATTTCATCCTCCTTTATAACAAATAAATAATATCATCTTTAAATTTTTTTTACAAGAAAGGACTTCTAAAAATGCTGGCCCCTATCTTGTCGCCGTCATGTCTTATAAAGCCGTCCTTAATTTCTATAAACTCGCCCTCTGTGAGCAGGACATTTTTTTCTTTAAAATATTTTTTATCTTCTTCAGTGGCAAAGATTGGTGTGGATTCATCCTTGTTGTAGTAGTACTTATAAATTTCATCTGTTGCCCTAAGGTCATTGGCTATGACTTCATCAATAAACTCATAGTTGGAGTGTCTTAAGATCGCCTCAAAGTGGTCCTTCAAGGAATAATTTTTTGTCTCGCCCTTTTGTGTCATGGCATTGGCAATGTAAATTACTCTAGCCTTAGTATCTCTTAAGGCTTCATTAACTCCCCCAACTAAAAAGTTTGGAATAATAGAAGTGTATAAAGAGCCTGGTCCAATTATAACCACATCAGATAATAGGATTGCTTCAAGAGCATCTTCATTTGCCCTTGGATAATGAGGAATCATAGACATCTTCTCAATTTTTGTGTTTAACCTGTAGCACATCTTGGGAATGTAGGACTCACCCACAACCTTGTCCTTGGACTCGAACTCTGCAACAAGATGAGTTTCGTCAAGGGTCACTGGAATTACCTTGCCCGTTACATTAAAGACACTAGACATTTCAAGAAGGGCCTTATCAAAGGACCCAAAAATGTCAGTTAGGGCTGCAATTAAAATATTTCCCACATTTTGATCCTTTAAAGATCCTGACTTAAACCTGTAGCTCAACAAGTCCCTCATGGTCTTGTCGGTGTTTGAAAGGGCAATGAGGCACCTTCTCACATCACCTGGTGGAAGAATATTTAGTTCCTCTCTTAAAATTCCACTTCCCCCACCATCATCAGACATGGAGACAACAGCAGAAATATTTGTAGTAAAATCTTTTAGTCCACGCAAAATAGTGGAGATGCCTGTACCTCCACCTAGGACTGCTATCTTTTTTTCCATAAATTTTTCTCCATATCCCTGTGGGTTACATAGGTGGACTTGTACTCTTCCTTGAGGATCCTGCCTATCTCTTCAGCTATGGCAACAGACCTGTGGAAGCCTCCAGTGCAACCTATCCCAATTGTAAGAACTCCCTTTTGCTCTGCCATGTAGTTGGGAATCAAAAACTTCAAGAGGTCTACAGTCTTATCTATAAATTCTCTTGTGACGTCCCACTTCATTACAAAGGACTTTACTTCCTCAGTATTTCCATTTAAATCTTTAAGTTCCTTAATATAAAAAGGATTTGGCAAAAACCTCACATCAAAAACAAGATCTGCGTCCTTTAAAATGCCAGACTTAAAACCAAAACTTGTGACCTCAATGGCAAAGTTGTCCTTCTCGTCATAAGAAACAAAGGCCATGAGTTGCTTCCTCAAATTTTTTGTGGAAAGCCCAGTGGTGTCAATGACGAAGTCGGCACTCTCCTTAATCTTTGAAAGAGTTGCTTCCTCAAAATTATAACCATCAACAATGGACCTATTCATAGGGTGGGGTCTTCTAAGTTCCTTGTATCTTGCAATAATAGTTTCCATATCAGCATAGAGAAACAAGAGCCTGATCTTTAAATTCATTCCCTTTAATTCTTCGTAGGCAGAATAAAAGTCATTAAAAAGCTCACCACTCCTCATGTCTACAACAGCAGCTACCTTTTCAAAATTTTTGCTCTTAGCATCAAGGGCAATGTTACAAAACTTTGGCAAAAGGGCTGGTGCAAGATTATCCATGGCATAGTAGCCAAGGTCCTCAAAGACATCAAGGGCATAGGACTTTCCCGATCCACTCATTCCAGTAATAATTATAATTTCCATTTCATCACCAACTTAAAGAAACTTAGTCACCAATAATTTTAACTTCTCTTTCCAAAGTCACGTCAAACTTATCGTGAACAACTTTTTGAACTATTTCAATCGTTTCAAGTACATCTTGGGCTGTAGCCTTATTCTTATTTACAACGAAGCCACAGTGTTTTTCGCTAATGCCTGCCCCCTTGTGAGTAAAGCCTCTTAGGCCAGAATCATCAATTAACTTCCCTGCAAAATAACCTGTAGGTCTCTTAAAAGTCGATCCAGCAGAAGGCATATTAAGAGGTTGCTTGTCCGCCCTTCTTTGGTCAAAGTCCTCGTACTTTTCTCTTATTTCATTCTTATCTCCATCTTCAAGAGAGAAGGTAGCTCCAAGTACAACTAAGTCCCTCTCTTGAACAAGAGAATGCCTGTAAGAAAAGTTCATCTCATCACCAGGTACTTCAATAACATCTAAATTTTCATCAAGAAGTCTCACGCTCTTTACAACATTCTTTATTTCCCCATCATAGGCGCCGGCATTCATAACAATGGCACCACCGAGAGAACCTGGAATGCCGTGAGCAAACTCAAGACCAGTAAGAGAATTTTCCATGGCAAACTCGCTGATTTTTTTCATGCTTGCCCCAGTACCTGCATAAATTTCCTTGTCAGAAACTTTTTTAACATCATTTAACTTGTTTTTAAGCTTTATGATAATACCGTCAAAGCCCTTGTCCCTTACGATGATGTTAGTGCAGTTACCAAGAATATAATACTTGTAATTATTTTTTCTAATAGATTTTAAAATTTCCACAAGAGCCTCTTCATCCCTAGGCTTAATGAGAAGCTTAGCAGGACCACCAACACAAAAAGAAGTGTGGTTCTTCATAGGCTCATCGTAGAAAAAATCTCCTAAATTTTCATTTATATCAAATAACATAGAACACCTCAATTAAATACTAAGTTAATTATATCATTGAAAGAGGGGAAAAGAAAAAGTTTTAAAAGCTGACGCTTTTGATTGCTTTATAAAGATTTTATCTTTATCTAATTTTTTCTAAAACCTAAAGTTTTAATTCTTCTCTTGGAGGTGGTTAGCAAGTTAACAAAATTTTATTAAAAGCTAAATCTTTTACATTCCTTTATAAGGAGGGGGAGCCAGGGGCGGGCGAGGCCCCTGACCCCCTCCTTAAACCTCCCCCCTGACCCCATCGCCCTGGCAGGGGCCCGACCCATTAATACGCAAAAAGCTCTTCGACTAAAAATTTCAAACTCGCTTCGCTCAAACAATGAAATTTTTTAACGTCTCCGAGCTTTTTGCTTACCGCCTTATTAGCTAGCGATTTATTGGCTCATCTCATAAACTTATAACATTTCAGCGAGCTGCGGCACAATTACCAAGCTCACAACCGGATATAAAGTTACAAAAAAATAAAGCCTAATCAAAAATTATTAAGCTTTAACTTTTTATGAGTTTATATTTATTTGTGAAGTTGTCATTTTATACGACTTCATGAAGAACTACAACTTCATACTTAGTTTCGAGGTTATAAGATACAATCACTTCATAAAGAATTACAACTTATTCCATAAGCCGTGAGCTAATCGAGTGCATCTAATGAGCAAAAAAATCGGTTATGCGTTAAAAATTTTCAACTGTTTGAATTCGCGAAGCGAATGAGTTTTGAAAATTTAGCATGACCGATTTTTTTGGA
>QWCP01000368.1_pt1 | contig 18176 bp, 19 predicted proteins | sample 1972561 | NCBI WGS metagenome assembly QWCP01 (sample SAMN09866705, study PRJNA288562) | Human vaginal metagenome isolate pre4_vaginal, whole genome shotgun... | isolation source: vagina | host: Homo sapiens | place: USA: California
AAAAAAGAAGATAAGACATAATAAAGTGGCGCTTAGCGCTGCTTTTTCTTTTGTAAGAAAAAGGTAAAGGAGGAAAGGCAAAGGTAAGGTAGAAATTCATTGGTGCTTATAAAAAGATGGGGTGTGCTTATGAAAAAAATCTATGTGGTTGATACCAATGTCATGATCCAGGCGCCGTATGCGCTGTATTGTTTTGATGAGCATGATGTGGTTTTACCGATGGTGGTCGTGGAAGAACTGGATCAATTAAAAAAGGCGGAGGGAGAGAGAGGTGCCAATGCGAGATCTGCGATTCGTTTGTTGGAAACTTTGCGACAGCGGGGAAATCTTTTATCAGGTGTGCCTATACAGACAGGTGGTTCGGTACGTATAGAAAGTAATTTTTGCGACGTAAAGCTTTCGCCTGATTTGCCGCAGGATAAGTCGGATAACCGTATTCTCATGGTGTGCAAGGGTCTGGCAGAGGGAAAAAAGCCCGGCCGGGTGGTACTGGTGACGAAGGATTTGGTGCTCCGTATCAAGGCACAGCTGGTCGGAATTCCGTCGGAGGATTTTACGACAGAGCAGGTGTCAAAGGAGGATGAAAATTATACGGGCCGTGACCAGGCTTATTTTCCTGAAGCGATGGCAGAGGATTTTAAAAACGGAGGGATTCCTGTATCCGTGCTTTATCATTTAGATGAGGACGGGAATAAAATTCCTGTCATGGTTTATGAAAATGAGTTTTTCGTATTAAGGCCGGACCAGTCGTCGGGAAGCACCTTGCTGGGCCGTGTCGAAAAGGACCGGGTGGTTCCCCTGCAATATGGTAAGCAGCGGCCTTATGGGATACAGCCGAGAAATGTGGGCCAGTATTTCCTCCAAGAAGCCTTGATGGAAAGTGCAGAAAAAGCACCGCTTGTGATTATCAAGGGAATGGCAGGGACAGCCAAAACGTTTTATTCTTTGGCGGTGGGTCTGGAAAAATTATTTAATAATCCGTCAGGAGAGTACAGGCGCATCATTGTGAGCCGTCCCAATTCACAGTTTGATGATGATATCGGATTTTTGCCGGGAGATGAGCAGGAAAAAATTTCTCCTTTAATGCGTCCTGTCATTGACAGTCTGGAACAACTTCTTGAGGATGAGCCCGGTGCAGGCGGGGAGGCATCTTTGACAGACAGGGTAGATGAAATTTTTGAAAGGGGCATTATTCGAACGGAAGCACTGACCTATATCCGGGGTCGTTCTTTTGTAAGGACGTTCCTGATTATTGATGAGGCGCAAAATATTACGCCGAACCAGGCGAAAGGAATTATTACAAGGGCAGGAAGGGGAACGAAGATTATTATTCTTGGTGATTCCCACCAGATTGACCGCCCGTTTCTCGATGAAAGAACGAACGGGCTTTCCTATGCGGCGAAGTGCATGAGAGGGAGTCCTTTGTGCTGGCAGCTGACAATGGCGAATGAGGAATGCGAACGGTCACCGCTGGCCCTCGATGCGGCAAGACGTCTGTAGTTTCTGCGGATTTGTCGGAAAATGGGAACAAACTCCGTTGTTTCCTGTATAAAAAATAAAAAATTTTAATTCGTTCTGCACTTGTGCTAAAATTTAAGTAATAGCGCGATAAGGAGTGTTTCTATGAAATCCGAGCTGGATATTGTAAGAGAAATCAATCGTATGGCAGGAGAAGTGCGTCCTGTCGATTTGATGATGGATTTAATCACCCGGTACGGTTACTGGGCATTTCTTATATACGGACTGATTCTCTGGTTTATGCCGGGAGAAAGAAAAGCGGAGCGGAGAAGAACATGTGTGTCCGCTTTTTTGGCAGTCTGCTTTTGTTCCTGTATTTCTCTTGCTATCGGAAAGTTGTGGAAACGGCAACGGCCGTTTACCGAAGATTGGCGGATTTGGAATTTTACGGGCCACAAGGCCAATTCTTCTTTCCCCAGCAATCACACCATGAACGGGGCGGCCGTTGTCTTTCAGCTTATAAGGGACGGTATGCCCGGCAGCTGGTGTATGGCGGTACTGGCGGGAATTATTGCGTTTTCCCGTCTTTTTGCAGGACTTCATTACCCGTCAGACCTTCTTGGCGGCACGGCGATTGCTCTTTTTATACACAAGGTGATGAATGGTTCCGGCTTGTGTAAGTTATCGGGAGAGATTGCCAAAGGGCTTTCTTTTCTTTTCGATACGTTGTGGCTACAGATAAAAGGCAGGTGATTTTTTTGGCAGATATGACAGATCCCGGTAAAAAGATGGTTATCGTCTGTATTGCCCGGATTTTACTCCGTGATTCAGAGGCGGATAATCCTTTGTCACAGCAGGAAATTTTGAGGCTTCTTGAGGAAGAATACGGACTTGTGGTAGACAGAAAAACGATTCGCCGGAATTTGTTGGCACTTCGTGACGGCGGACTTCCCGTCGTATGCCGTGAGGTGGATCGCGTGATTGAAGGGAAATCATCGCCTTTGTCACTTGATTGGTACTGGGATCATGATCTTACCAAAAATGATATCCGCACACTCATTGATTTGCTTTATTTTTCCCGTTTGCCTTCCACACAGGTGAAGCAGATTTCAGAAAAATTGAAACGTCTTCATATCAGAAGCTTTAATGACGGAAAAGAGGCGGTGCGGAATATACCGGCGGCACAGAAACTTGTCCGCCCCGAAGAAAACCTTTCCGCTTTATCGGATGCAATCACGAAAAAAGTGCAGATACGGTTTTTCTATGACCACTATGAGGCGGACGGGAAAAAGCATCATAGTAAAAATGCAGACGGTACCGACAAATTATATATAGTGAATCCTTATGTGCTTGTTGCGACGGATGACAGATATTTCTTTTTGGGAAATACAGAGGGGACGGAAGAGGTAACATCGTTTGCGGTGGAGCTTATCGCCGCTCCCGTCGTGACAGATGTACCTGCACGGCTTCAAAAAACAATCCGCGGTGTAGAAAACGGGGTCCGTGTTCTTGACTATCTGACACCGGCAAGGCGTACCTATGAGGGAACGCCCGAGGCCTGTATCCTTGATGCGGATAGCCGTTTAATGACTGATATCGTAGCAGATTTCGGGAAAGCCGCTTATTTGATTTCCGCAACGCAGGAACGGGTAAAGGTAGAAGTGACGGCCCCTGTTTCTCTGATCAGAGCCTGGGTTTTGAAAAATGCGCCGCTTGTTAAAGCGACATCACCGGTATCTCTTGTCAAATCGATAAAAGAGGCGGCATCGGCACTGGCCCGTCTGTACGGAGGCGGATGATGGTCTGGAAGGTCGTTTTAGGACTCTTTTGTCTTATCTTTCTTCTGTTTCTCATTCCCGTCCGGTATCATTTCAAATTGGAAATGTGGAAAATTTCAGTAGAGATAAAAGCACTGTTCGGAGCTTTCAGTAAAGAAATTGTCATTCCCGGCGGCGGAAGTGACAAAGCGGAAGAAAAACGGAAGCAGACAGAGGAAAATGAAAATATTCCGGATGCGGAGCGGGAAAGCATCACGCCTGCGAAGGAAGAAAATAAAGAAATCAACCGGGAAATCCATCAGGAAATAAAAAAGCCTGCAAAAGTAAAGGAAAAGAAATCAAAGAAGAAACCGTCGGTTTTCAAGCAAATTCACTTTGCAATTCATAACGGACTGGCGGAAGAAATATTCAAAACGGTTCTTTCCTTATTTAATCACAGCAAACCGCGGTCCTGGTGTATTTACGGTGAATTCGGAACGGGAGATCCCATGACGACAGGTCTTACGGAAGGTATGGCACATGCTTTTTTACCTGATATAACGGAATCTGTAGTATGGAAATATCTTGAGCCGTCTTATAAAATAAAAGGGAAAGGCCGGGGACGGGTGATTCCCTTTTATGCCATATATATCATTTTGCGGCTTGCGGTTTCGCAGCCGGCTCGCCGGTTTTGGCGATACAGACAAGGAGGAATGAAAGATGAATGATGAAGTGAGAAAACAGCTTCTCGAGGAATTTAAAGACATGATTCGTACGGAAACCGTGGTAGGACAGCCGATTTATCTCGGTGATGCGACAATCGTGCCGTTTGTGGATATTTCCTTCGGCTTCGGTTCGGGCCGTAAAGGTGCCGACGGCCAGGCAAACGGAGAAGCCGGCGGCGGAAAAATGAGTCCTACCGCTGTTCTTATCATGAAAGGGGAACGGGTGGAATTGTTCTCCATTAAAAATGCGAACGCAAATAACACGATAGACAAAGTTTTCAATATGGTACCGGAACTGGTCGCCCGTTTCACAAAGAAAAAAGAGAAAAAAGAAGAGGTCCGGGAAGCGGCGCTGAAAGAAGCAAAAGAAGCGATGCGTGAGGAAGCGGAAACGGCAGCACTGGAAGCAAAACCGTTGGCATAGTATTTGACTTCGAGTCAATTCCTATTGACAGATGAGAAATATTATATTATGATGAGTGCATACCCAAATCCTCTAAATGAGGATGTCTTAAAGGAGGAATTTAACAATGAAAATGAATAAAAAAGTAGCTGCTCTTGTAGCAGGTGTTATGATGTTCGGTGCTATCGGATCTGTTTCTGCAGCAGGAGTTGGCTATGTTAACTCTGCAGCTTTAATGCAGTCCCATCCGAAAATGGAAAAAGCACAGCTTGACCTGAGAAATGCTGCACAGAAAGCAGAAGAAAGCTTCAAAAAACGTGCGGAAGGCAAGAGCGATGCAGAAAAGCAGAGAATTTTCCAGGAACTCCAGCGTGATCTGGCAGTTAAGGAAAGAGCACTCATCCAGCCGATTCAGCAGGATGTCATCAGAGCTATCGTGCAGGTCCGTAAGGAAAAGAATCTTGATGTTATTCTCGAAAGCGGAGCAGTTATCGACGGCGGAAGTGATGTAACCGCTGCTGTAGGCGCTAAGCTTGCAAAATAATTAAGTACAGAAAAGAGACCCGGAAGGGTTTCTTTTTTTTTATGCCCCGGATTTTGTCGGAAAAGTACAAAATTTTCCTGTTATAATAAAGAAGATATTTGAAGAAAGGCAGAATAAAAATGCGGGATACTTCTTTGGTATATCCTGTCGGTGCGGACGGGAAACTTTTACTGGGCCATAAAAAAAGAGGAATGGGCAAAGGAAAATGGAACGGTTTCGGCGGAAAAAGAGAAAAAGGCGAGACTATGCGTGAATGTGCGGCACGGGAGCTTTTTGAGGAGTCCGGACTTATTGCCGGGCCCGGTGATTTTTTGCCGGCGGCGGATTTATATTTCCACCAACCCTCCGATCCCGAGTGGTCCCACGGAGGTATCGTCTATTTTCTGAAAAAGTGGAAGGGGGAAATCTCTGTGTCCGATGAAATGGAACCGGCCTGGTTTTCTCCTGAAGAAATGCCTTTTGGGCATATGTGGGAGGCCGACCGTATCTGGCTTCCCCGTATTTTAAAAGGAGAAAAAATCAGGGGTATTATTTATTTTGCCTCTGACGGGGAGCATGTTTTTGATTATCATTTTGAAACGATCCGGACAGGAGACAGATTTTGATGGGTGAAAAAGAAAACTGGACGAATCTTCTTTTGGCTTGGTTCGACCGCCATAAAAGAGACCTTCCCTGGCGGGAGGAGAAACCGAGAAATCCTTACCATGTCTGGATTTCTGAAATTATGCTGCAGCAGACGAGGACAGAGGCGGTGAAGCCTTATTTTGAAAGTTGGAAGAAAAGATTTCCTACAATCCGAGCCGTCGCCGATGCCGATGAAGCAGATGTGCTCCATGCTTGGCAGGGGCTCGGTTATTACAGCAGGGCGAGAAATATCCACAGAGCGGCAAGAGAAATGACGGAAAAATACGGAGCCGCGCTTCCTAAGGAAAAAGATAAAATCCGTTCTCTTCCCGGAATCGGTGATTATACGGCAGGTGCCGTTTTATCGATGGCATACGGTCAGAAGGAAGCAGCTGTCGACGGGAACGTACTTCGTGTTTATGCCCGTTTATACGGGGTAGAAGAAGATATTTTAAAGACCGCGGGAAGGAAAGAAATTACAAGACTTGTAGAGGAAACACTGCCTGAGCGGGCGGGTGATTTCAATGAAGCGCTGATGGATTTGGGCTCGGAAATCTGCATTCCCAAAAAACCGCGTTGTTCTCTGTGTCCGCTCGTACCATATTGTACGGCTTTGAAAGAGGGAAAAACGGACATATTGCCTGTACGGACACCAAAGAAAAAGCAAAAGGAATCAGCTGCCTGTTGTGCTGTTATTATCAAAGACGGCCGTGTATTATTTCATCTCCGCCCGAAGAAAGGGATGCTCGCATCTATGTGGGAGCTTCCCATGGTTCTTGCACCGGATGTACAAACGGGGCGTAAGGAATTGGAGAAATATCTGTCAGGAAAAGCGGAAGAAAAAATATGGGAGTACACGCATGTATTTACTCATCGTATCTGGCATATGACAGCGTATCTGTTTGAAACGGCAGTCGTGCCGGACGGAGATTTCAAATGGTTTTCCTATGAAGAATATAAGAAAATTCCTCTTGCAGGTCCTCATGCCAGACTGGCGGCCTATATAGCAGGATATGCGGCATTGGATGAATAAGGATAAAAGGAAAGGATAAAATGTTGGATTTTTACTGGATGCTCGTCTTCGGTTTTACTCTTACCGGTCTTTGTAACGGTCTTTTGGCAATCCCGGTTTTCCGCAGGGGAAAATGGTACTTCTATCCCTTTTTGGGCGCAGTAACAGGATTTGCGGCGGCAAAATACTTTGTCTGGTATACATCGGCGTACAGTTCTTACGGAGATACCGCTCACTGGGCGGCGTATGCGGCGACAGGTTTCATGGTTGCCCACGTGATGATTCTTGTGCCTTTGATTTTGCTTGCTCTTTTAAGCTTTCTGCATAAGATACGCAAACCGGTGCGGCTTCTGGGAACGGTTATTTTACCGTTGGCTTTGTGCATCGGTATTTACGGATCGGTTGACGGAGAAAGAAGGGAAATCACGGAATACCATGATGTGTATGCAGAAAATCTTCCCGACGGTTTTGACGGTTTCAAACTGGCACAAATTACGGATCCCCATATCGGACCGTATTACAGAAATACGGATTTGGCAGAAGATTTGGACAGAGCGAAGGCGGCAGGGGCAGAAGTCATCATGCTGACCGGGGACTTGATTGATGATGTCCGTGTGATGCCCGAAACGGCGGAAATTCTGACGACACGGAGTAAACTCTTTCCTTATGGAATCATTTACGTCCGCGGAAACCACGAGCTTTACAGAAATCCGTCTTACATAGAAAAAAAACTGGAACAGACAACGGTTCATGTTTTAAATAACAGTCACATGGCAATAACCCGCGGTAAAGATCTTCTTTTTGTGGCAGGTGCCGACTATCCGGGCCTACAAAGAGAGGGACGGGAGGAACGAATGAAAGCGCTTACGGAAGAGGCATTCCGGGACATTCCCGAAACGGCGGCGTGTATTTTTCTTGCCCACCATTCCGATGCGATTGACGGCGGATTCAGACACCACGCTTTTTTAACACTCACAGGACATACCCACGGTCTTCAGACGGGGATTTTCGGAAAACCGTTTATCACTCCGTTCAAGTATACCCGGGGGATGTACAGTAACGGTAAAGATTCCGGATATGTATCCCGCGGAAACGGCGGCTGGTTTCCTTTCCGTTTCGGTTGCCCGAGAGAACTTACCGTTTTCACAATTCATAAGAAATAAAAATTTTGCAGGAAATGAATTTGCCAATGAAAAAGGAAGGCTACTTTTTGTGAGGGCCTTCCTTTTTTTAACTTCTTGCAGAACTCAAGGTCGTATCAATGGCGTTTTCAGGTTTTTGTGAAATTTTCACGATTTCACTTCTGATTTCTTCCATGTCAACATTGTTTTCTTCTGTCAGCGGTTTAATAGTGACCGCTGTTTTGTCTACATTTTTTAAAGGTGTTTCAATGGTTTTATCAATCCGTGCGTAGGAAAAAGTGACTTCTTTTCCGCTTTTTGTTGTGACGATGAGACGTCCGCCGTCAATCGTGCCGCTTCCGGATAAACTTCCTTCCACTTCTTTACTTCCCTGTTGGACACGGTGTTCGACGGAAATGGTTTTGTCATCATTTTTTGTAAATGTAAAGGTTTCCAGAGTTTTTATGTGATCGCCGGACCAATTCATACCGGCTTCCTGGACACCCCACCAGGTACCTTCCCAGGGACCTCCCGTCAGAGAGGAGAAGAGGGCGAAAGCGCCGCCGCCGAGAATGAGAACCAAGGCGATTATGCCGATGATTATATATTTTTTCATAGTTATATTCTGCTCTTTCCGATTTTTATTATTTTCATTTTAACATAGAGGATAGGACAGGGCAAAGAAATTTTGGGAATGGCGGGTGTAAAGGAAAAATTGCGTCAGCCGGAAATAAAATTGATACAAAAGCAAACAAAAAAATATTTTTGTATTACAATGGGCAAAAACGCATGTAAATGGCTTATTTTAGGGATTTATGGTATAATAAACTCAGTATTTATGAAGGCTCATGACTTCCGGGAGCGGCATCAAGGGCTGCTCTTATTTTATTTCCGGACAACAGATCCGGATGAAAGAAAGGTGAATGTATGGAATGGAAGGAAGGTAAGATTGTCAATACCCCCTTGGAAAGCCAGATGAAGAATTCCTACATCGACTATGCCATGTCGGTTATTGTCACTCGTGCATTACCTGACGTCAGAGACGGGCTGAAACCTGTCCACCGCCGTATTTTGTACGCCATGAATGAAGCGGGTATGCTTCCGAATAAAGCGTATAAGAAATCGGCCCGTATCGTCGGGGACGTTTTGGGTAAATATCACCCCCACGGTGATTCGGCCGTTTATGATTCCGCCGTTCGTATGGCACAGGATTTTTCCACCCGCTATCCGCTTGTGGACGGGCACGGAAACTTCGGCTCTGTCGACGGTGACTCGGCAGCGGCTATGCGTTATACGGAAATGCGCATGTCAAAGATTACGTTGGAAATGCTCCGTGATATTGATAAAAACACGGTGGATTTCATGCCCAACTACGACGGTTCTTTGCAGGAACCGCTTGTTCTTCCCTCCCGTATCCCCAATCTTTTGGTGAACGGTTCTTATGGTATTGCTGTCGGTATGGCGACCAATATTCCGCCTCACAACTTAGGAGAAGTGGTGGACGGTCTTTGTGCGATGATTGATAATCCTGAGATTACTATCGATGAGCTGATGACGCATATCAAGGGGCCCGATTTCCCGACGTCTGCCATTATCCAGGGGCGTAAGGGAATTTCCGATATGTATCATACCGGGCGAGGTTCCATTACGGTCCGGGCGAGAACAGAAATTGAAGAAATGGACCGCGGTAAAAGCCGTATTATCGTAACGGAGATTCCTTACCAAGTGAATAAAGCACGTTTGGTTGAGTCCATTGCCGATTTATCCCGCCAGAAAGTCATTGACGGGATTACCGCGCTTCGTGATGAATCTGACCGGAAGGGCATGCGGATTGTCATCGAGCTTCGTGCCGATATAAATCCCCAGATTATGCTCAATAATCTGTACAAGCATACCCAAATGCAGATGAATTTCGGATCTATCATGCTGGCTCTGGTCAACGGACATCCCCAGATTTTAAATCTTAAACAGATTCTTTACTATTATCTGAAACACCAGGAAGAAGTTGTTACAAGAAGAAGCCGGTACGAGCTGGATAAAGCGGAAGCAAAAGCTCATATTCTGGAAGGCCTCCTGATTGCTCTTGATCACATCGATGAAGTCATCAAGACGATTCGTGAATCCAGGACAGATGAAATTGCAAAAACCGCTTTGGTTTCCAAGTTCAATCTTTCCGAAAAACAGGCGATGGCTATTTTGGATATGCGCCTCAGAAGATTGACGGGACTGGAAAGAGATAAGATTGAAGAGGATTACAAGGATGTACAGGAAACGATTGCCTATCTCCGTGATCTCCTGTCGAGCAGAGATAAAATCATGGGTGTTGTAAAAGCAGAACTCATTGATGAAAAGAACCGGTTCGGTGATGACCGCAGAACGGAAATCGCTGCTGCGTTGGACGATATGGATATCAAGGATTTAATTCCCGATAAGCCGATGACGGTGACGCTGACGAAGCAGAACTATATCAAACGGATTGATTCCGCCGACCTGAGAACTCAGAGAAAAGGCGGACGGGGTGTGAGTGGTCTTAAGATGAAAGACGGCGACTATGTCCGCAAGATTTTATCCACTTCGACGCATGCGAGAATTCTTTTCTTCACGAATAAAGGGAAAGTGTATATGAAGACAGCCTACGACATTCCCGAATCAAGCAGAACGGCACGGGGCAGTGCGATGATTAACTTCATTACGTCCCTCGGAGCAGATGAATACGTCACGGAAATGCTTGATATAGATGCTGCCGGAGAAGGAACGAAGTACCTCCTCATGGTGACCAAGTTCGGATATGTGAAGAAAACGGCATTGGAAGAATATAAAAATATCAACAAGAGCGGGCTGATTGCCATCCGTCTCAAAGATGATGACCGTCTTGTTGCTGTTCTTCCTGTAAAGGGAGATGAAGAAATCATCATTGGTACCCGGGGCGGAATGGCCATCCGTTTTTCCATCGATGATGACCAAGTGAGACCGCTCAGCCGTGCTACATCAGGTGTCCGGGGAATCCGTCTGAAATCTTCCGGGGAAAACGGAACGGATGATGTGGTAGGTGTCGTTGTCGCAGCCGATAAGGATATATTTACCATTTCCGCTGACGGCAACGCGAAAAGAAATGCCGAATCCGCTTACCGCGTGCAGAGAAGAAGCGGGCAGGGAACGATTAACTTCAAGAGAGGTTTTGAAGTAGTGGCTCTCGTAGCGGCTGATGACAATGATGAACTTGTCGGTGTATCCGAGCAGGGCATCACGATTCGTATTCCTGCCAGTCAGATTTCCAGCAAGAAAGCGAAAGGCGGGCAGGGGGTCATTCTCCAGCGCCTTGAAGAAGGGGACAGGATTGCTTCAATTGATGTCGTGACAGAAATGGAAGAAACAGAAGAATAAAATATGTAAAAGCGTCACTTACAAGGGTGGCGCTTTTATGTTTGATTCATTGCAGATGATATCCGTGGAGAAACTATACCCTCAGGTAAATATTTCATAGAACCCGGCTCATACATTTTCATTATTCCCGGTCTTTGGTACAATGAAAACAGAATAGTATATTCATAGGAGGCGTGTATGCGGACACTTCGTGATGCGGTATACGGATTGGCTGTAGGAGATGCATTGGGTGTTCCTGTCGAGTTTGAGGAGCGGGACAGCTTTCATGTAGAAACAATGACCGGTCACGGCACTCATGATAAGGAGCCGGGCACCTGGTCCGATGATACCGGTCTGACACTGGCGACCTGCGACAGCTTGAAACTGATGGGAACCGTTGATTTGGAAGATTTAAGGTGCTGTTTCACCGATTGGTATAAGAAAGGGAAATATACACCGGACGGAGAAGTTTTTGATGTGGGAATCACTACCGGGGCAGCGCTTGGCCGCGGAGAGGGCATGACCGATGAATGGTCCAACGGGAACGGTTCACTCATGCGAATCATTCCTCTTGCTTTTATTACTGATATAAAAGATGATGAAATACGGGAAGTATCGGCTATTACCCACGCTCACCGCATTGCCAAAACAGCCTGCGTTGTCTATGTCCACATAGCCCGGTTGCTTTTGGCGGGAAAAACTCTTACAGAGGCGGTGGCGGAAGCAACGGACAATGAAACGACAAAAGAACTTTTCGGATATCTTCCCGGGGTGGCTACGTGGCCGAGAGAAAAAGTGAAAAGCAGCGGTTATGTGGCAGAGACTTTGGAGGCGGCGGTTTGGAGTCTTGCCAATACTTCCTGTTTCAGGGACGCGCTTATTAAAGCGGTCAATCTGGGTGACGATACCGATACGGTGGGTGCGGTTACCGGCGGTTTGGCAGGAATTATATACGGCTATGAATCCATTCCGAAAGAATGGCTCGAAGTGCTTCGAAGAAAAGATTTGATTGATATGTATTTATTTTAAAACGGCCATAAAAAAAGAATGCTGACGAAAAATCAGCATTCTTTTTTAATTCATTTTCCCAATGCTTTTTTGACCATTTCAGAGAAATGTCTGTATTTCCATAAATAAACAGCCACTGCAGATCCCAGGAAAGACTGGACAGTTTCAAAAGGAAGCTTCATGATTGCATATTCCCAGGTACTGTATACATAGGCCTTACCGAGAGTATAGCCGACAATGGCAATCAGTGCACCGACGGCAGCGGCAAGAATAACCATGGAATATCGTTCTTTTCCGTACGTGCGGGCAATGAGGGAAATGGCAACGGAGCGAAACCCGTGGGTAAAAAGAGAAACGAACATAGGAAGGGGATAAAAGAAAAAGTCTCCCAGAAAAGCACCGATGCCGCCGACGATAAAAGCACCGAGCGGGTCAAGAGAAAGAGCAGCGGAAACAATAATGATATCATTTAAATAAATATGTCCCCCCGGGACGGGAATACCGAAAGAGGATAAAAGGGTATTAATTCCCATTAAAATGCCGCATACGGTAATCCAACGGACGTTATGAGTTTGTTTCATAGATTGGTCTGTCATGATAATCTCCTTTGTTTGATTTTTACATAGTGCTATTATAATGATAATCTGATACTATATAAATTACCAAATTACAAAATAAAAATATATCCAGAAAGGAAATCATGAAATATAATTTGTACGACGGAAGCCGTCAAAAAGCATATATGCAGTTGTATCTGGAAGTCAGAAAAGATATTATCCGCGGAATTTACGGCTACGGACAGAAACTTCCTTCAAAAAGACAACTGGCGGACCGCACAGGAGTAAGTGTTATTACTGTGGAACATGCGTATGACCTGCTCATAGAAGAGGGGTACATTGAGCCGAAAGAACGGAGCGGCTACTTTGTTATTTACAGAAAAAATGACGCCTATTCGGTAGCCCCCTTTATACAGAAAAAAATAATATCCCGTCAGAAAAAAAAGAAAAAAACAGAAGAAGACCTGTTTCCTTTTTCTGTCTTTGCCAAAGCGGTGAGAGCAGTCCTTTCCCGGTGGGGAGAAAAATTACTGTCTGCATCTCCCAATGCGGGAATGCCGGAACTGAGAGAAACCTTGGCGGAGTATCTGGCAAGAAGCCGCGGGATTATCGCATCGCCGGAGCAGATTTTTATCGGTGCCGGTGCCGAATATTTGTACAGTCTTGTGGTACAGATGATCGGCAGAAAAAAACTGGTAGCCGTGGAAGATCCCTGTTATGAAATGATAAAAAAAGTCTATCATGCCCAGGGACTTCTGACAGATCCGCTCCCTATGGGAAGAGACGGTATACGGACAGAAGCATTGGAAAAGACGGCGGCGAGGGTTCTCCATGTGACTCCCTTTCACAGCTATCCCAGCGGAATTACCGCTCCCGCATCAAAGCGTCATGAATATATCGTGTGGGCGGAGTCGGGAAACCGCCTTATCATAGAAGATGATTTTGATTCGGAATTTACCTTGCTTTCGAAACCGGAAGATACTTTGTATTCGCTGTCCCGTAAAGGGCATGTGATTTATATGAATACATTCTCCAAAACCATCGCTCCTTCCGTCCGCATGGGGTATGTGGTGATTCCGGAGGGGAAGTTGGAAGAATTTAAAGAAAAAACAGGTTTTTATTCCTGTACCGTCCCCGTTTTAGACCAGCTTGTTCTTGCCGAATGTATCAGAGACGGACATTTTGAAAGACATATCAACAGAGTGAGAAGAAAGCGGAGAAGAGAAATAAAAAAGAAATCGTAACTTCCGGTTCCGAAAAAACGGGACGGAAATTTCCAATAAAAAAGGAAGCACTTATTTTTTGAAGTGTTTCCTTTTTGTTTTACCCTTATATATCCATGAATTCTTTCAGATGGTACTTGTAAAGATGGAAAATTCCGTAAATGTATTGCTGCTTTTTAAGTTGGTTTTCATTATAAAAATAGTCTTTTACCAGTTTTGTGCCTACCGCAAATATTCCGAAAGGAACGAGAAGGGCAAAGGCGGCCATGGATAAAATTGTCAGAAGATCCTTTTCTTTTTTCTCCAGTTCTTTGCCGGATATATCTGTTTCCTCCCTGAGCTTAATCAAGAATTCCTTATAGGTCTTTCTGTCTTTTACCGGCGTTTTATCGCAAACGAGAGCAGCCTTGTTTCCGTGCCAACCGTAGCAGACGCCGTACTCCTTGTATTTGATATCCATATTTTTTAAAAGAGGAACGATAGAATCGACATGTCCTATAAATAGAACTTTGTCAGCATCCTTGAAAGATGTCCTTTGGAACTGCCACTGCTCGAAGGTAAGCGGTACGATGCGGAACTCGGAATTGATATCCAGGAGAGAAAGTAATTTTTCGGAATAAGGAACATCAGAAATTTTAGAAACGACATAGAGTATTTTTTTATCTTTCATGAAAGAAACCTTTCTTCATTTGTATCTCAAAATTTTCGGTCGAAATCGGCATTTAATTTCTGTTCTGCATCATTTAATTTTTTTGCTGTTTGTTCTACCCATTTTTTGTGATTGTTCAGTTTATTTTCGGCCAGAATAATCATTTTATCCAACTCTTCCGGCTGAGGACCTCCTTTTACAGACCGGTGCCGGACGATAGAGGCCGGATCTTTGGCTGACTGCCATTCTTCTTCGGTCATTGGAAATTTTCCGGGTAGAGTCGAATCATTTTTAGCGACAGCATTATATATATCCCGGGCTTTTTCATAACTGAAGCGGTCAGGTGTTATATCATGATTTCTTGCAAATGTGACAATTTCAGAAGCGAAATGATGACCTGTTCGGAAAGGAATTCCGTGATTTTTCATAAGTACATCAGCGATTTCCTGTGAACAGGTCCAGTCCAGATTCAGCTCTTCATAGGCTCGACGGGGACGGATGTCCAGATTATTTATGATCCGGTCCAGATCGTTTACGACATCAGTGGCAGCAGGCATAATGTCACGGCGGCCGTTGAGACGTCCGTCGGCCATGCCGGCAGGAATATTGTGGGAGAGGAAAGCTGCTTCTGTAGCTTTCCCTAAAAGAGAAGAAGCGTCACCGCGGCACCGGTTCAAAATACCGGGGTTTCTTTTCTGCGGCATGGCACTGGAAGCGTAGGTATTTCCATGTCCTTCTTTGAGAAGAATCCATGGTCTGGGCTGGGCATATTGTTGCATAATCTCTTCAATCAGGCCGGTGGTGTGGATTGCAATGACGGAAACAATACCTCCCGTTTCTACCGGAGCTTCTTGGGGAAAAATCTGTCCTGCATCATAGGTATTGTACGCAAGGCCGTCGAATCCCAGGTAATCTGCCATACGGTCTCTGTTGAGGGGCCAGCCGGTTCCGTTTAAAACGGTGGAACCCATGGGAGAGCGGTTCAGCCTTGCATAGTATTCTTCAAGGCGGTCTGCATCACGGCTGTAAGCGGCAGCGTAAGCCAATAAATAATGGGCAAGAGAATTCGGCTGGGCCGCTACACCATTGGTGTAATTGGGGATGATAGTATCTTTGTGTTCTTTGGATAAACGAATCAAAGACTCCTGTAAAGTATTCAAGGAGTGGCAAAGCGCTAAAAAATGTTCCCGCTGTTCCATGATTCCTACCGTGGTAAGCATGTCCTGGGAAGATCTTCCGGCGTGGATCTTTGTGGCTTCCGGTCCGGCGGCATGAATCAGATAAGGTTCAAAAGCAACTACGTTAGTGGGGCGATGTCCACCGGGCTTATTGCCCTCTGATAAAACAATCCGGAGGCCGCGGGCGATATTCTTTCCTTCTTCTTCTGTCAGAAGACCTTCCTCGGTATTAATCAGGACAGAGGCTTTATTGATTTGTCCGAGCCAGAAAAAATTATCTCTTGGTGCTTCTGCCATAGAAGAACCGGAAAGAATAAGACAAAGAGCCATAGCGGTTAAAGAAGTTTTCATAATAATCTCCTTTGGAAAACAGATTTTCTTTTATTTTAGCAGAAATAAATAAGATTGGCAGAATAAACATGTTTTCCCGCCATAAAAATAAAAGGGAAAGAAGACGAGTATTGCCGTAGAATTACCGCCGTTTTTCCGTATAAGAATGCAAAAATAACGATATTTTATTTACAAACAGGGATAACTTTTACTATACGTAAACAGTTTGAAAGAGTATAATTTTAATGGTATAAATTTTTATTTCAGTATAGGGGGAAGTTATGGAAGCATTAAATAATGTAGTTTCAGAAATTAATGGTCTTCTTTGGTCCTCGGTCATTATCATTCTTCTTGTGGGAGCCGGTTTTTATTTCACAATTCGTACAAGAGGGGTACAGGTCCGCTATTTTTTGGACATGTTTAAAATGGTGGCCGGTTCTGCAGGAACGAAAACGGAAGGAAATACGATTTCACCGTTCCAGTTCTGCCACAGGATTTGTGGAAAGTACACTGGCACAGATTTATAAAGTGCCCCGTGAAGACGGATCCGACGGATTCCGCGGAGGCCCGGCTTATTATCTGAAAAACGGTCTCGGTCACGGTATCTGGGCAGCGATATTTGCGATTTTAATTTCCGTTACATACGGTATGATTTATAACTCCGTCCAGTCCAATACGATTTCATTGGCTCTGAATAATGCATTCGGTGTTGACCGTATGATGGTGGGCGGCGTGGTAACCGTTCTTGCCATGATTATTATTTGCGGCGGTCTCGGCCGGGTAGCCCGCGTTACGGAATGGATTGTTCCCGTGATGGCAGGTATCTATATCCTTACCGCACTGGGAATTATGATTTATAACTTTGCAGAACTGCCCCGGGCATTCGGAATTATTTTCCGTGATGCTTTCGATTTCAATGCCGTTTTCGGCGGCGGTATGGGTGCAGCCGTTCTTACAGGATTCAAACGCGGACTTTTTTCCAACGAAGCCGGCGAAGGTTCCGTACCGAATGCCGCAGCTTCTGCCGATGCAAGCCATCCTGTCGTACAGGGATTTATCCAGGCTTTCGGCGTTTATGTAGATACCTTGTTTATCTGCTCCGCTTCCGCATTTATCGTATTGCTTTCCGGTGATTATCAGGCTACGGGTCTTACGGGGATCGAACTGATTCAGTGGGATTTAGCCCAGTATTTCGGACCGTGGGCACCGAGTGCCGTTTCCGTTCTTATTTTCCTCTTTGCTTTCAGCTCCATCATCGGGAATTACTACTATGGGGAAATTAATATCGGACATCTTACCGATAAAAAATGGCCGCTCAATTTATTCCGTGCCTTGATTGCAGTCATGGTATTCTGGGGTTCTCTGGCAGATATGCCTATCGTATGGAATCTGGCAGACTTGTTTATGGCCTTTATGGTACTCACCAACGTGACGGCCATCCTGATTCTCTTCCCGCAAGTCAGAGCAGCTCTTCTCGACTATGAAAAACAAATCAGAGAAGGAATCAAAAATCCGATTTTCCACAGAAATATACTTCCCAAGCAAAAGGGTGTCGTCTGGTGGGACGATGAAAATAATTTCGACCATTCGAAATTGGAAAAATAAACTGACGACAAAGACCGTGAGATTGCATCACGGTCTTTTTTTATAAAAAAGATGACGAAATAAAAATGATTTCGTATAATATAATTATTCTCATCTCATTAAACTGATATTTTTCATTAATGGAGGATATGACTATGGATGCTATTGAATGTCTGATCACACGGAGAAGTATTCGGAGATACAAAAAAGAAGAAGTATCTCCCCGGGATATCGAGAATATAGTGGAAATTTCCCAGATGGTATCATGTTGGGAGAATACACAGCCTGTCAGATATGTGGCAGTTTTGAACAAAGATTTAAAAAATAAAATTGCCGACGAATGCACCAAAAACTTTCCGTGGAATACGGAAAATATCCATGAAGCACCTGCATTAATGGTACTGTGCGTAATCAAAGGACTTTCCGGATACGAAGAGGACGGAACACCGTCCACGACAAAAGGAACGCATTGGCAGTCTTTTGATGCCGGCATGGCGGCAGATCATTTTTGTTTGGCCGCACGGGCTGTCGGACTGGGCAGTCTGATCATGGGACGTTATGATGAAGAGAAAATCAAGGAAATACTGGCACTTCCCGAAAATTATGATGTATCCTGCATTATTGCCGTAGGATATCCGGA
>QWCP01000332.1_pt1 | contig 18147 bp, 15 predicted proteins | sample 1972561 | NCBI WGS metagenome assembly QWCP01 (sample SAMN09866705, study PRJNA288562) | Human vaginal metagenome isolate pre4_vaginal, whole genome shotgun... | isolation source: vagina | host: Homo sapiens | place: USA: California
TTGTAGTTTCTAAAGTACCTACTTCAACTATTTCCTTGACTGGTTCTTTAGTTACCTTTTCAGATATTTTTTCACGCTTAACTTCTTTACCATTTTCAAAATAAACCTTATAAGTTATTTCTTTTTCACCATTAACGCCTTTTTGAACTATTTTAGTTTGTCCTTTTTCAAGCTTAGGATTTTCTCTAGTTTCCTTTTCAAAGGCTATAGTTTCAACTTTCTTTTCTTCTTTAGATATTCCAACAACTGCTCCTCCTGATGCATTGCTAACAGCAAACAAAGGTTGGAACGTATCAAGATTAATAGTATCGACTAACTTATCATTAACATAATATTCAAACTTTATTGGTGATTTTAATTGCTTATTCTCTAAATCTAACAAACTCTTATCAGTAACCTTAATATCTAAGCCTGATATTGCCCAATCATATCTAAAGTTTTCTTTATCGGTTAATGGTTTTTCATTTATATGAAAATCAGTAATACCAGTTTGTTTATCAATAACTTTACTATCAATGGATGCGATACCTTTTTCCCAATGATAATGTCTATTTATATTTTTATTATCAGCTAATACCACAGTTTTTTCATTACTATAATAAGAAATACCATTATTTCTATAAGTTTGGTTATCTTTAAATTCTAATCCTTCAGGTAATATCATCTTAACTTGAACTTTAGAATCTTTCCAAGTTTCATTCATAGCTAAATCATAAAAGACTTTATAAGGATTAGGTGAAACATCTTCTAAAATTATATCTTTTCCTTCTTCTGGTTTATTATAAAGTCTCATTCTTCCATAATTTATATTTATATCTAAATTACGGTCATACTTCAAAAATTTTCTATCTGAAGGTTTTATTTTTTGTTTATAAGGCTTATCTAATCTTTTGCCATTTATTGTTAGATAGAATGGAACTTCATACAACTCTTGTCTTCCTTCAGGTTCAACATTTAATCTATTTGACGAAGGAATGCCTAGACTCACAGTAAAATCAATCTTATCAAAATTTTCAGCATTCTTGTTAAAAGTAATTTTATTTCCGACCATTTGACCAATTACAACTTCATTATTACCATTTTTAATTTTTATGTTCACCTTAGCTTTTTCATCATAAAACTTCGATGAATATGGAAATGTAGCATAAAAATAATCTTCGTTTTTATCATTATTGTGAAGTTTAGGATAATACCCGTTTAAAGTTAAAGTTTCTCCTTCTTTTATCTTTTCTTTACTAGAAAATGATATATTAAACCTATAAGCGTCTTCAAAATAAGACTCTTTATTTTGATCGTTAGCTTGAGTTATTTTAATATCATTTATTTGAAATTTACCTAATTCATTTTTATTAGTTTCATCAGCATAAATAATACCTGAAGAATCTTTCTTTTCTTCTACATCACTAAATTTATTATATCTTAAATATATTGGCGTTCTATTAATGACATTATACTCTGAACGTTTTACAATATTTGGTCCATTTTGTAAAGTCTTTTCATTAGGATTGAAACCTTTAGTACTAGTGGAATGCATTAAATACTCAACACCATTTACGTCTTTACCTGCATAAGTCAAAATATGACCTGTCTTATTTCCAGCTGTATAATCTAAAATAAAATCTCCAGGCATCAACGTATCCTTATCAGATAAATGTGTAAAGTTTTCAGTATCTGCATAAAAATCTCTTACATAATGATTTCCAACTTCCTCATGCCTACTTTGATATAATCCCCAGCTCATAAATTCTGAACAAGTCAAACTGTCTGGATTTTTTTGTGCATAATATTTTTTATATTCTGGATCCTTGCTTAGCTCGTGTACATCTCCCTTATAAGGCACGTTATCTACTGCTGAAGCTAATTTTTCTAAAAATTGTTGTCTTTCTTTACTGAAATTCTTATAATCTAATTTCTTTAATTCATCTAAACCTCTTGTTGATTTAAATCCATTTTCAGCTTTTACAGCCTCTTTTTCAGTATCAGAACTTAGTTCAAGCTTTTCAGATTCTTTTTCAGAATTATCATCATTAACTAATTCCACCTTTTCTTTTTCTTTAGTTACTTCTGATTCATCTGATATAACATTTGTATCATTAGCCTCAGATATAACATTGCTTGCTGAATCTTGTTTATCAGCTAAATTCTCGCTTAAAGGCAACTCACCCCCGACTTTTTCAGCACCTGTTGGATTTGTTACTAGTATTGTGCCTAAAACAAATGATGTGGACAATACCTTTAATAATTTTTTGTTTTTCATAAAAACCTCCTAAAGTTTTCAAAAATATTTTCACTTATTGAAATAATAAGTACAACATTGAAGTAAATAAGAATTTTTTGATGCGATTATGATAAAGAATGAAGTTCCTACTTCTTCTAGTGTTAAATAATTAAACACTTACTTTAGTAGAGAGATAGTTCGTTGTTATCAGAGACTACACTTATTTTTCTTTGTGAGATGTATTATATTTTAAATATTTTCTCTGTCTATTAAATTAACTGGAGAATGACAAAAACTAAAATATGTGTTATTTCTGACACCTTAAACTATCTCCATCTACTAAAGTTTAGTGTTGTTAGAGTATCTTTTCGAAGACCTCTAATTTGCATTATTGTTATACCCGCAAAATTTCGAATATGATAAAAAATAGAATTATTTGAAACTTAAAGACAGTAAAACTGTCATAGATATGATACTTTTTGTATTCTTTGTAATTAAAAATCTAAACTATACAAAATCGTGGGTATAACAAGAACAGAATAATAAGGAAAGGAGATTTGGGATTAATTTACCCATATCAATTGAATTTATGAAGAAAAATAAGAGAAATGAAAGAATGTTGAAGTTATTAGCTTGTTGTTTGATTGCAGGGAGCGTATTTCCTGTTAACGTATTAGCTGATAACGAAAATCCTACAAAGATTGAAGAAAAAGTCGAAATTAAAGAACAAAATGACAACGATCTTAAATTAAAAGCTGTTAATCTAGTCAAAGTTAAAGTATTAAGAGTTGTTGATGGTGATACTTTTAAGTGTATGATAGATGGCAAAGAACAAACAGTAAGATTAATCGGTGTTGATACACCAGAATCCGTTAATCCAAACAAAGAAAAAAATACTGTTGAAGGAAAGATTGCCTCTGAATACACAAAAAGATACTTAGAAGATCGTGATGTTGAATTAGAATACGATATTCAAAAAACAGATAAATACGGAAGAGTTTTAGCTTATGTTTGGAATGGCGATACTTTATTTAATTTTAAGTTAATTCGTGATGGTATCGCAAAGCCAATGACTATCGCACCAAATGTTAAATACTCAAAAATAATTAGAAACTTAGAGAAAAAAGCAGTAGAAAATAACAAAGGATTCTTTAACAAAGATTATAAAGAAAAAGACATATTAGACAAGATCACAGCAGAAAGAACAAAAGAGAAATTATTAGAAAAAGATTCTAAAACATCTGAAACAACACTAGAATATGATTTTAGTACAACTAAATACAATTATGATAAAAGTGTTGAATTTAAAGTCTACAACAAAAACAACAATGAATTCTTAAAAGATTTTGTATTTACTATTAAAGAAAAAGATAGTGAAGAAATATTAAAAGAAGAAAAAAGTGATGAAAATGGCAATGTTAAATTTACTAATCTTGATCCTAAAAAAGAATATGAAATCTCTTTAAAATCTGTTACAGATGGATATGAAAATAAAGAAAATAAAATAGCTGTTCAAATACCTACAATTTCAGATACACAAGAAGAAACAAATAAAGGATTTGAGGCAACACTAAATGTAGTTATAAAAGACAGTGATGGTAAGTTAATCGGACACATGACAAAATCGTCTCCATATGGTTCTGATATAGTTATTGATTGTAATAAGCCTATTACTTTAGAAAATGGTAAATATACTATCGTTAAGTCTACTACCCCTTCTGGCGTAACACTAGATAAAGAAAAAAATAAAATCAACGTTTCTTTTGAAAAGGACAATAACATTATTGAAATCTTCTTAACAGTCAAAGAAATTAAAAACGACAATGTAAAAGAAGACGACAAAACATCAAGTAAAGAAAACACTAGAGTAAAACCTAGAGTCACTGTTGAAGATACTAAAAAGGAATCACAAAAACACGAAAAAGAAGTTCCGGGTATATATGTGAAAAACGAGTATAAAAACAAACCTATTATTATAAACCAAGGTCAAAAAATAAAGTGGGATTCTGTATTCGGTTGTAATGATAACTACTCTATCATTGGTGGAAAATTCTATAATATTGATGCAGATAAAATCGGAAAATATAAAAACATATCTGGTGAAGTATATTGGAAAAACAATACTACAAATGTAAGTGGAAAAACACCAATAAATGATTTTACTGTTGAAGTTGTGGCACATGATGGAACATCCCCTGATGTTGCTGAAGAAAAAAACAAAGATTCTGATAATTCTAAAAAAGGAAATTCACCTCAAACAGGCGAAAAATCAAACAAAAATTTATTAATTTCTATGTTTAGTATATCTCTTGCAAGTCTTCTAGGTTATCTATACATTGAACGTGAAAAGATTATAAAACTATTAAAAAGAATAAAAGTTAAATAGTCATATAAACACCACAAAGATAATCGTGCGTTAATCGTGCGATTATTCTTTTATACCTATTCTCTATTGCGATGTTTTAGCTGTTTCTTTATCTGTCTTTCGAAAACAATCGTGAGTATTTTATCCTACCCGTTGACAAGTCGACACGTTGACATTATAATATATCTATAAGGAGGCTCGTATGGATTTAAATAATGAATTAGACGAATTAAAAGAAAACATAGATAAAGAAAACAAAAAGGGAAAAGAGAAATCTACTATCAGTTTTACCATTGAAAACAACCTTAAAGACGAATTCAAAGAGATATGTGAAAGAAATAATAGTGATATGAAAAACGAAATAATATCATTTATAAAGACAACGGTAGAAAAGGAGAAACAAAAAATGATCAACAACAATAATAAATTAAAGAAAATTGCAGTAGAAATCACAGAAGATTTCACAAAATTAGATAAGGACAGTCAACAATATATTGTTAACAGAATAAGCATTTGTAGACCTACTGAAAAAGGCGATAATGATTTTTTAGAAATAGTTAAAGATGTTTTTAACGCTAACAACATTGATGTTTCAGAAAAAATCAATTCTGTAGAAGACAAAGCAATGTTTGTGACATTCTTAAAAATGTTTTTGTATAATGCTAGTTTATAGCTAAAGGAGGAATATCATGCCCACAACTGAAGAATACAAAGAAAATCTAATAAATACCGTTATAAACAACTCAGAATCTGATAATTGGGAAGATGCAGTTAAAGAATGGGATATAGTAGATGTAGAAGAAAATCTAGATTGTGCAGGTCAATGTACATGCGGAAAAGAAGGGTTACGTTATCTTTTTACTATCAAAAATCGTATAAACAATCACATTATTTACCCTATCGGGAGTTCATGTATTAGTAAGTTTGATGTAGATAAATTAAAAGATGAAGCTAAATTAAAAGAAGATTTATTTAAACTTTTACATGCTGTTGAAAACAATGAATATATTACAATATCATCCGATTTATTTTCAAGAAAATTATTGGAATATTTATATAATATTGGTGCATTTGTTCCAAATAATTATAATGATTTTAATCCATATAATGATTATAAATTTTTATTAGATATGTTTAACAAAAGAAAAAGAAGCGAAAAACAAGAGAAAAAATCCTCCGCAATTATTATTAATTCAATAATTCCCTTTTTACGAGATTTGTTAGAAAACAGAATAAAAGCACATTAGTCTTTCTAATAACCTATTTTTCATCGACAATATCTTCTAGAATGGATATAATATAATTGTATAGCAAATATTATATAATATTAAGGAGAAAGTTATGGAAAAAAAGCCAATTAGATTTACAGAATTAAGCAAGGAAATTAATAGTGAGTTTTCTAAACTAGACAAACAGTCACAAGAAAAAATTATCGAAGAATTATCTACAAATTTGTTAAATGATGTAGATTATGAAACTTTTTTTAAACAATTAATTAACGATTTTAAAAAATATGATATAGACTTTTCTGAACAAATCCAAAACGTTGATCAAAAAGATAGACATGCTTTTTATGTTGCTATAGCGTTGCAACTTCAAACTACATTCAAAAAACAAAACAAATAAAAACAACCTCGTATAATCAATTATACGAGGTTTATTTAATGTTTGCCATAGAATTATATGGATATTTCACAAAATGATTATATAAGGGCTGTTATTAGACTATCCAACGAATAAGCCTTTTTAAAGCGTTCTCTAGCAAGTTATCTTAACAAATTTGTGTTTTTATCTATGTCAATCAATAACGACACTCTATCATTACCTTCTTTAATTTCTTCTCTTAATTTATTTACAGAATTTTCGTCAAATCCAATATCACAATATTTTTTTAAAAAATTTACAAAATTTACTTTATCGTCTTTATCTAATTCTTGTATTGTTTCAAGAACCATTAGATTCTTATAATAAGGTAATATTATGTTGTATTGAATAACTTTAGTGCTAAAAAGTACAGATAAACCTAGAAAAAACATCACGCTCATCACAACCATCCATATAATAAGTTTCACATTTTGTGCTAAACTTATTCTGATATTTAAAATTTGTGTAATTCTTATGAAAAGAGCTAATGTAACCAATAACGAAGTCATTTTTGCTAACTTTCCACCTTGATTTGTTACCAATTTTTCAAGCTTTTTATTCACTTTATAACCACTTTTTCGTATAAGTTTAATGAACATTCGATCATCATTAGTTATTGTGATTTGTTTTCCTTTATACGTTACAGTTTTTTCTTTTTTATCAATAACCATTGCAACAAGCGTTAATGCCGATATTAGAACAAGAAATATCACAAAAAGTGAAGAACTCACTTCGTCTAAAATTTTTAATTCACCAAAAACAACTCTTAAAACAAAACCAACAAATAATAAATCTATTAATGCCAATAATCTATAATATATCATTTCTATCTCTCTAAAAAATTATTAATTAACAATCCTTTAATATCCTCTTTTTTAACACAACCAAAATATCTTGAATCCATTGAATTTCCTCTATTATCTCCCATAACAAAATACTCATTTTCATTTATCTTCAAATTCAGTTTGTTTTTAATATCATTTTCTATCAAAGTTTCGCCAAATTCATTTTTCTCTACCCCATTCACCTTTACCTTTCCGTCTTCTATTACGAGGTTATCTCCCGGACAAGCAATTATCCTTTTTATTAGATAACCGTAACCCTGATCTGTGTAATTATCCTTTATAATAGCAATATCATCGTGTGTAGCCTTATCTAGTTCTATCTTTTTATAAAAGCACATTTCATTCTTAATTATCGTTGGAAACATACTTGATCCTCTAACAATTGTGATATCTATTAGAAAAATCTTGATTAAAAATATTAATAGAACAATTACAAAAGTATATTTCAAAATCTTATCCAATCTTTTGCTAACTTCCATGAAAACTACCTAATACTTAAAATCCAAATCGCAAAACCTAATAAAAGTAAAATAAACCCAACAACAATTAATTTTGTGTTTCTTTTCATAGCAATTTTTCTTTTTTCTTCACGATCTAGCTCGTCAATGTATTCATCAGCATTTTTTATTACTTCTACTAAGTATTCAATCTCTCCCCTTCTAACAACTTGATAGTCTATCTTTTTGTCTTCTATAAGATAGTAATTACTCAAAAAAAGTTCTAAAACACCTTGATTTGCTGGTATTGTTCCAGAATTTTCTATCAAAGATATTTTTAGTTGATTAGAACGCTCTTTTATATCTACGAATATGCTTAAAGAATCAATGTATGTATTGGCTTTAATTCCTTTTTTCTTAATGTCATTTAGTATTTTTGAAATTAAGATTTTTGCTTTTTCATACCCTGCATTGTCGGTGTACACATTTCGTTTCGTATTAATTTGACCTGTCTTTTGATTAAATGTGTTAGTTACAAGCTCTACTTTTATTATCTTTTGTATAGTTCCCAGCTCAATATTTTCCTTATTATTAATCGAATTATATCTAATGTTTTCTTCTAGCTGTTCTTCATAATTCTCTTTATTTTCCATAAAAATCTCCTTATTCAAATAGTTTTTTCATCTTCGGAATTTGTTTTAATAAATAAATCATTTTATCAGATTCCATTAAGTCTTTTATTCTCAACTTCAAAGTTGACCTGTCATATATTTCATCTTTAAGACTACAAGCTTTGACTAAAATTATTAAATTATTAAATAAGTGTTCATTAAAATTGTCCGATAATTCCTCTAACCCATCACCGTACAAAAACTCGTCTTTTATAGTCTCGAATAACTTTCCTCTATCTTCATTTAATTGTTCTAAAAAAGTTTGCGTATCAATTTCAACAAAAACCCTTTTAAAACCATTATATGAATGTTCTCTAATTTCTATTGCGTTCTTAGACAATAAATCACCCCTACTCTCGTCTTTCTTGTTATACCCACGAATACACAAGTTTTGGCTAAGTTTAGGAAAATGCTTTAGAAAACATTTAATAAAATCACAAAAGGCAGCAAAACTATCAGTGCTTTCGGGTATAACAAAAGTAGGATAATAAAATTTGGAAAAAAGTGGAGAAAAAAATGACTAAAAGATTTCAAGTAACGCTAGACGAGGAACAAGAAAAGATTTTAAAAGAACATCACAAAAACGTAAAAGACATTATTCCGTCTTTCACTAAATATTTACAATATCGTTTAGCAAACCCTATAATATTTAAAGTTAATATAGGCAGCAGTAACTCTATTAAAAACGATGAAATAATAGATTCATTTGAATTTAGTGAACTTTTGAATGATACTAATGAAATAAAAAATGAAATAAAAAACTTTTATTCAAAAAAACTAGAAGAGGGCAATCTTTCTAAAGAAGATTACCTAGAAATAAAAAAAGAGGTTATCGAAAAGCTCGATAACCTTGAAGAAGAACTTATATCAGAATTTAAAACAGCTAATAAAAATATTTTAAAAATCAAAAAAAGGATTTTTGAAACATATAAATTACCCTCCGATTTTAAAAAGTAGTGGTTGCTATAATGCGACCACTACTTTGTTTTGTGAAACTATTATTGCATATAATCCTTTAGATCGACTATTTGGATATCCATAAAACCACTTTCAGGAATAACACCTGACATACAGTTTTTAGCGTGATTGTCGATGATGTCATTAACCATTTTGTTTATGAATCTCGCATTACCTGCAACCCCTGTTGTTTTACCCATCTTGTGATATTGATCTAATACATATAATAATGGCTTTTCACAGTCATTACTTAGACCAAGACCCTTCTTCTTAAGTGAAAACTTGAATATATCAAGAAGCTCATTGGCATTATAGCTTTCAAACTTAATCCAATAACCTATTCTTGATTTTAAGCCCGGGTTAACGTTCATAAGATTTTGCATATCATCTTCGTAACCTGCTAAAATGATTACTAAATCATCCTTTTTATCTTCCATATTTTGTAAAAGAACATTTACAGCTTCTTTACCGTAGTGAACATCATTTAGTGCGTAAGCTTCGTCTATGAACAATACCCCACCTACTGCTGCATCGATAACCTTTTGTACTTTTGGTGCTGTTTGACCTACATATTCAGCCTTTAACGATTCACCATTAACTTGAACGCATCTATTCTTTCTAGTTATGCCTAATTTATATAATAACCCTGCTATAATTCTGGCAACAGTTGTTTTACCAGTACCCGGTTCCCCGTAGAATATCATGTGGTTATTAAAGCCTGAAGTAAGTTGATCATTACCTAGTTGCTTCATCTTGTTTTGGAACATTATTCTGTTTTTAAATGTCTCTATTTGTGTTTTCACTTCTCCTAATCCAATTAAAGAATTAAGCGTTTCTTCTGGGTTTTGAGAACCTTCATATATGTCAAGACCTGTCATATCTTTTTCAAGCTCCTTATCTTTATTTTTTTGTTGGTTTATATCCTTAACAGCTTTTAACTCTGTTTTATAAATAATCCCATCACTATTTTCTACCTTTTCGCTAACCAACGAGAAATCCACTCTCATCGCAAATACAAATTCCATAGTCTTAATATATTTAAAAAATCCAACCTTTGATTGTGAAATTAGATTCTCTTTTACAGGAACTAAGTAAATCGCAAAAAGCACTCTATCGTCAAGATCCTTGTCATTCTCATTTACTGATTTATCGAAAAACTCTAATTTTAACAAGGAATTTCCCCTGTCAAAATTAGAATTAAATCCAACATTATATTTTTCATATGTGCTAATAGAACTTATAGCCCTTTGGTCTTCTTTAGTTTCGCCTTTAATAATCGCCTTAACTGTGGCATATTTAGGTTGTACTTTTAGTTCAACAGCTTGATAATCCTGAACTTTATCATCAGTTTCTAAGGCTCTATTTATTTCTTTGTAATTAACCTTAAACGCCATATTACTAAGAAAAGCTGGTTTAAGATATAAACCATTTCCTGTTCTTTCAGAATCTAGTATATTATCCTTTTCAACATCCTTACCTTCTTTTAATTGTCTAATTAATCTTGCTCTTATTTTGTAGCAATTATTACCTTTATAATCTAGTTTTGTATATTCCCTTAATTCTGTTGCTAAATCTACGCTCACTTTAATTCACCACCTATTTTAATAATTGTATCTTGTTTTGTTTGTGTTCTTAATATCGGAAAAGTTCCCGCATATAAATATATCGATTTTTCTAATATATGTACCGCAACTTATATCTCAAGTATACCATATATTCTCTTTCTAGACAGCAAATAGCCCCCAACAAAAGTTGAGGGCAATGCCATCCTTTGGAGAGTATATTATGAAACGGATTCTCTATCGGATATAGCCTTTAAGCCATTTCGAACCCATCTTGATCTCTTTTTATATTGTCAGCTATATTTCTATCATCATAAGAATCATGGTCTAAACCTTCTCTAAGATTTTCAACAGATTCTCTAGCATTTTCTTGTAATTCAATCATCTTATTCTTGATTGTGTTTGTAATTTCATTCAAACCACTATTAACAATCTTTAATTCTTTTTCTATCGATAAGTTCTTAGTCATGTTAGATAGTAAGTTATTATATACATCTTTAGTATTACTTAAAGAACTTTCTTTAATATCAGCTATCGTATTAACAAAGCCATCCTCTTTTAGATAATCGTGTTTTTTACAGTATTCTGTTGGATTAAATTGTTTTTGAGATTGAATTAGAAAATCTTGTCTATTATTTTTTAAACCGTCATCCATAAATGTATTAGCTTTATATAGACCAGAAGTATTAACATGCGATATATTAACGCTTGTTATTTTCCCTTCATTCTTTTGTGATAGATTTTCTACTTTATCCATAATATCGCTAACAAATAATTCTATTTTATTTCTTTCGTTACAGCCAATCTTAGAGTTGTTATAACCAACTTCAACAGGCTTATCTAACGGAATAATAACCTTGTAATGATTTTCAAGATATTTGTTATCTACCTTATCTTTCAACATGTTTTCTTCTGTTTCAGCTATATAGCATACAACATTTTCTTTTTCAAAGGCTTGTTTAATATTATCGAAGCTTGTATTATTGCCATATATATCCATAGCCAAGGCTGTTAACTTGTTATTGTCATCTCTGAAATCCACAAATCTATCTAGCTTTGATACAGCCTCTAGTGAGTTTTCTGAAAAATCATTGCTATTAACCTTAACCTCGTAATTACCAGTAGTTGCTTGTATAATATCTGGTAATGAACGTTGAGATATATAAGTATCTTGTGAGTTTATAGCTTGTTCGTAGTTTTTCATCGAATGTGCAATATAAACATCTTTACACTTAGACGTATCGTGATTAATATTATCTTTAAGTTTCATATTAATTTGATCTGCTAAATCACTAGCTGTTAGACCTTCTACAGATGTTTGATTATATTCATTTATAACATCAGCTATTGTTTGTTCGTTTCTTTCTTTTACGATATTTATATAATTTTGATTGAATGTTATATAATCTATTTTGCCTCTATCTGATGTTAAATACATATCATCTAGTTTATTAGTTAATTCTTTTAATTGTTTTTCGTGTTCTACTTGAAACTCTTCTTTAATAGTTTTGAAATCCTCTAAAGAAGCGTTTATAAGATTATCAAAGTCTCTATTCAATTTTTCATTAGGAATTACTAATTCTTCTTGTTGTGTCTTTTCGTTATATTCCACTTTGTTAATTCCCAATTCTATTTTTAATTTTTCTAAGACGTGATCTTTAGTAAGTCCAGCCTCATTGCTGTTAGTTCTCATATTGTCTTTGAAATATTCGGCTATTTGATAAGCAAGCATGTTTTTGTTTGCCATGAACATAAACTTTTCAGCTCTATCACAACTTTGCATTAAAGTTTCACTAGGTGATGGATATTTGCTGTTTTCGATACGTTCACTTAATTCTACTGAATCTGATTCATTCGTTACTGTGTCATTAATACTCTTTGTGTTTTTATTGATTTCTTCCTTAGCGAAGTATTCCTTAACGGTTCTATCAGATATTTTTAGTTTTATGCCCTTATCAGAACATATTTCATTAGCTATCTGTTTAACATTTTCTTGATTAATCTCTTTGTTTTGTTCCTTTAAAACATTCATTGCTTGTTTAATGTATTGTTGACTATCAGCTAATGTTGAAGAGATTCTACTATTAATTCTTGTTTCTTCACTTCTACTTATTACTGTTCCAATTTCTGCTAATGAAGAACTTCTAGTATATCTTGCTATAGAGTTTATAAAAGATTGTCTTAAATTGCTTTGTTCTGGAGTTAAATCTTTTAATTTTATCTTATTATTTGCAAAATCACTAGCAAGTTTTTCTATTTCTTCTATTTCATCTTTGCTAAACTTTAATGTATCTTTCTTAGTGTTTTCTTCTACATTAGTCGTTCCATCTTGAAAAGATTTATTTAATAGGTTCAAATTTAATCCATCTTTAATTCTTGAATATACACGTTGACAAAGATCTGAAATAATATCTTCTGGTTCAATTCCAATATTAGAAGCTTTAACATCTTTATTAACCTTATAGAATATACTAGGATTTTCTATATAAGAACCATAATCTATATTTGAACGTTTTTCGCCTTTTCTTAATCCTAAAAACACCTCTTTTGAAATAGTGTCAAGATCAAAAAATTTATTTAATACTTTACTAGCTTTTTCTCTATCCTCTTTTGTATCAGTTAAGTTTAAATCATTTAATAAGCTGTTTTTCTTACCTAGAGTATTAACTTTTTCTTCTTTTTTTATATAATCATTACCTATAAGATCACTTATAGCTTTATCCATTTCAATTGGCGATATATTTGCTTTCTTTAATTCATCTAGGTGTTGAGTAAGTACGACCTTTGCTTGTTCTTCTGTAGTTTGAGAAGTTAAGCTGTCCTCATTATAATCATTTTTAAAATCTACATAAAAATCTGCTATTTCTTCAACACTTGATATAAGATTTTTTAATTCGTCATTTAAATTACTTTCTTCGTAATTTTCAAATTTTATATATTCTCCCATACAATGAACCTCCTATTTGATTTCATTATATGGGCTATAAATTAACTAATTTATAACGTTAAAAATATATCTTTTCGTGTGAATCAACATAATTTAATAACGCTTATAGAAATATTGAAAAACAGCTATTTCAACGTACTTTCTCTTCTGTTTTCCCTTTTTTAAAGATAAAATATGTGACAGAATAAATTGCATTTGATTTTCCCCAAATAAAAAAATCGCCCCTTACGAGACGATTTTTGTTAATACAATTCTATTTTTCTATTTTTTACTTTGCATATATTCATCGAAGCCTTTATTAATATATTTTTCAATCTTTTCTGGGTCATATCCCACAACTAAATAATTATTGCACCTTACCACCGGAACACAATTAATCTTGTTTTCTAAAAGAAACTCTTTTGAAACCTCGTTTTTAGCTATATTTAAAACCCTCACATAAGTATTGTAGTCTTCTTCTCCTAATACGTTTTTTATACACTCTATCGTTTTATCGTATAAAGGATCATCATTTGTTGTATATACATTTATCTCAAACATTTTTATCTCCCTATCTCATTTGTATTTGATTTTATGTTATTTTCTTTCAAGTATTCTTTAAAATAACTCATTAAATTTTCGTAATCTTTATTCATAGTTTTTATAGCTTTTTCTCTTAATGCTATATAATCTGAAATCTCTTTTTCAGTTAGACTTTCAATCTCAGACTTTTTCATGTCAATATCTTTTAAGCTATTCTCATCCGTTGTGATAGTAAACTTCTTTTTCGTAATGTTTTCTATCGATTCTTTATATTCTTTTAAATTACTATAAAGCTCTTTTAACTGAATATTATACCTATACAATTTAAAAGCATTGGAGTTTTCTTTTCCTTTAATCTTGATATTATTTAAATCATTTATTATTTTGTATTGCTTATTTTCTATTTTTTGAGTAGCTATTTCATTATTATTTACAGCTCTTGAACTATTTATAATCCCTAATGACAACAATAAGGTTATCGTAAAAACACTTAAAAGAATTTTGGATAAGTTTTTTTTAACAAATTCGCTATTTTTTTGTGTTATCTTTATTTTCTTTATTTTCAATTTTATTATCTCCAGATTTTACCTTTTCTTCTTTTTGTTTTGTATCTTTAGTATTAGTGTTTTGAACTTGTCCGTTATCTAAATCCATGTCTATTATCTTTGTATCATTTGGAACATTTATTTGAAGCTTTCTTAATTTTTTCATCAATATTGGCTCGTTATCTTTTATCCCTGTTTGTACTACCTCATAATATTTAATAATGGAAGCATCCATGTCCTTCGTTAAATCCGACTTAACAGAAACATAATTAGCTGGATAAATCTTAATTTGAGGCTCTCCTGATAAGCCAACCTCTTTTACAAAGTAGCTTAATGTTCCCTTCCAAATACCTTTTCCGTAGCTCATTTGACGTTTTGGCTCTTTATCCGTAAAAGTTTGACTTTCTTTGTAATTTTCGTATGGATTTAGCTTTGTTTCTACAACGAAGAATTTCTTTGAAGGGTCTGATGATATAGAATCAGCTAAACTATTTTCATCAGCATTACTAATCATATCTGCCTTTTCTTTTTCTTGTTTAGTCATTTCCGTTGTCTCTAAACTATCATCTTCTTCAACATCTCTTTTTTTCAATCTATCAGATATCTTTGTCTTATCTTGATTTTCAAGCTCTTCATCTGTTTGATTTGACTTTCCTTCTTTTTCAAGCTTTTGTTCTTGTTTTATTCTTTCTATCTCTTTATCCTTATCATTTGGTGCTTTAACAAAAAACACTACAATTAATGCAATACCTAATAATGCTAATACTGCCGATGTTATTATGAAGTAAAGCTTTTTCTCCATAAACATATCCGTAACCCTACCTTGCTCACCTTTTTTGATAAGCACAATTGGATATCCTGTTATTAATCCCGCCAACATTATTAAAAATATACCTATTATTATCATAAAAATCTCCTTATTCTATAATGTTCACTAATGTTATACCCACAAATAAGAAGTATTGGAAATTTTAGAAAAATTTTTTTAAAACGTTTATTACAACAAAAAAACAACCAGACGATGTTTTCTTATTAACATCTGGTTGTTTCTCTTTGACTTTCCTTGGTATTATACTTTTCTAAACTTTTCATAATATTTTCAGCAATTCTTGTTATTACAGGAACTACAACTGAATTACCAGCCTGTTTCTGACTACTCCCCACGACTAAAGTCGGGGGACTTTCTGGGGCTTTATTGTAAATATTTTGGAACTACTCTACCCAGTTCAACCCTAAATTAGTATAAGTTTTATCTTCATCAAAATCAATAGATGTAATTCTATCGTTATATCCACTTTGCAACATTAGTGGTTCTAATTTAGGTTCATATTGTGATTTTGATAATTTCTTCATCATCATATATTTACCTCTATCTTTTTTATTACATACTTCTTGAGTTAAATCTGAGAAATACCATTCTCCATCTAGCTTGATTCTATTTATTTGATGATTATATAAATTTATTTTTTCCTCTAATGTTAAGTTACTATCATCCTTAAGCTCATTAGTGGATATCCACCAAGTTTCCGCCTCAATACCATTCATGGTGCAAATGTCCTTTACTAAATCTGAAAAAGAAACACAAATTCCTTTATTATCCCTTAACAATGAAACTGCTGTATTATTTCTATAAGTGTAATCATACGAATATTCTCTACAAGCAATATCGAACAAGTTTTTCAATAATTCTTTATCAGAATTTCCCTGAACTCGTGAAGACAATACAGTTAATTTATCTATATAATTATAAATATCCTGAATAGAACCGTAATTTCTTTTTGGAATTAATCTAATTTCTGCGTAATTAAACGAGTTATCTTCATTAATTTTATTCACTTTAATATTAAACAACTCGTATTTAATATCATTCTTTGAAAATACTAATTCTTTTAAATTATAATCCTTTGAATAAGCAAATTGAATACTAGATTTTTTACTATCCGTCAACTTGTTAAATATATTTTTTAAATCCGAATCATTTTTTACGATTTCTTTATTGTTAATATTTTTCATCGCTATATCATCAGAAAATATATCAGAGACAGACTTTTTTCCACCAACAATTACATACTCTTTACCCCTCAAAATATTTTTTAATTCACTTCTATGATATTTAGATGTTGTTAACAAAATTGGACTATTGCTCTTATATGACAAATTCGCTGATAACAACCCATCTGCAAAATTTTCACCACTTGCAACAATATATGACTTTGTTTTAATTGATGTTGCCAATACCTCCGATACTTCATATCTAGAAGCACCTTTTATCCTAGCAGAGTTTGTAAGTCTATTAATACTTCTTTCAACATCTTTACTAATTGAATTTACCCCACCTACTATATATACCATTCTTAAATTTGAATTGTTCATAATATAATTTTTCAATTCTTTTGTTAAAAATGTTGATGGGTTTAATACGATTTTTGCATTTTTTTGTTGTGCTAAAGTCGAAGAAACTAATCCATCTGCAAAATTTTCGCCACTTGCTATAATCAGAGTTCGTTCATTTCCTTTTAAAATCTTATAGTTAGAGTCGTATCTATTTCTACCCGAAATTCTTTCAACAGTAGACATTCTTTTTAATTGATTTTCAACCTTCGAAGATATTGAATTTGTTCCTCCAACTAAATATATTTTTCTGTATCTTTTTTCTTTCAATCTATTTAGTGTTTGACTTTCTATCGAATTAGAATATGTGAAATATATAGGCATTTTACCATTAGATATCTGGCTAGCAACGATACAATCAGACCACGCTTGATAATTTATCAATATACATTCATCCGAACCTTCAAATTCTTTCGACATATTGACTGCTAATTCAAACCTATCTCTTCCTGATATTCTATTTTCCGATCCAGCGAAAGTAATTGTTTGAATAGAAAATAAAACACTCAATAAAACCAATATAAACATTCTTTTTAATTTCTTCATAACATTTCTCCTTTTTCTTTTTTTATAATAGGTAAATATCGGAAAAATAAACCCCACACAAATGTTTGTTTCTAGTAGTTGTACCTATAAAAGAAAGACTAGCAACAATTTTCTTGCTAGTCTTCTAATTCTGGATAAAATATTAAATATTATTAAAGTCTATAAAACTATTTCTTAAAATATTTGCATTTTTATTTAAATTTCTTACGTTTAGGCAATATAGAATATCCTAATAATACAATTCCTCCAGTTAAAGGCATTAACATACCCGTTGTACCTGTACTTGGAATATCAGCTCCTCTACCGTATTCAATTATTCTATCCTTTGGTTGTGTTGTTGTAGTCCAGTTTGTATACGTTGGGCCTGATATAGTCTTTCCTGTTTCGCTATTTACTATAGTTGTTGACTTTCTAGTTTGCTTTCCAACTTGTCCTTCTTGTACTACTCTTGTCTTTCCTTCTTCCAAATCATCTGCTGGTCTTCTGATTTCCTTAAA
>QWCP01000335.1_pt1 | contig 18025 bp, 11 predicted proteins | sample 1972561 | NCBI WGS metagenome assembly QWCP01 (sample SAMN09866705, study PRJNA288562) | Human vaginal metagenome isolate pre4_vaginal, whole genome shotgun... | isolation source: vagina | host: Homo sapiens | place: USA: California
GTATCAGCCGGAATACATCTCTATAAATGCTCGGAGTGAAATGTTAAATAAATAGTTAAAATCAAAGAAACAGGAGGATAATAACATAGAAAGCAGGAGGATAATAACATAGAAAGCAAAAGAAGCGATTTTTTTTCTTGGAAATTCAATGAACGCCAGCGTTCAACGAATGACACAAATTTAGCAGGATTTTTTTTCGCAACGAAATTATTTTCACAACGAATAAAACAAAAGAAACGAATTTTTTTCTTGGAATTTCAATGAACGCCCGCGTTCAACGAATGACACAAATTTAGCAAGGCATTTTTTTACGCCCACGAAAGCGCAACAGCACATAGCCCAGAATACTGTACAATAGTTGATGCTGAGAGCAAAGACGGGCTGAAAACCCACCAAGCGTACAATCATGGCATCGCACATCAGTTGATGTTGCGAGCAAAGACGGGCTGAAAGTTCAACAGGCGTGTAATCATGGCATCGTACAACAGTTGATACTGAGAGCAAAGACGGGCTGAAAGCCCAATAAGAATACAGCCCAGGGCAGCGCCCTGGGTAAAGATGTTCCAACAAGCTTGCGCTCTGAAAGAGCAAAAGGAAGGAACGAACGAGCACTTCGCTGGCTCCTGTTGCGCTTACAGCGCGCCAATTAGTTAATGAACTTACACCCAGGGTGTTACCCTGGGCTGTATTCCCTTTGGGGCTTCGCCCCGCCATTGCCCATTCTCGTGGTTACTGCACGTTGTCCTAGGCTATTTCCCTTTTAGGTCTTCGCCCCGTCTTTGCTTGTAGCATTGACTGCCGCACATTCCACTGGATTATTTTCGTTTTAGTGCTTCGCACCGCCATTGCTTATAATATTGGCTGCTGCACCTTACCACATTTATCATTACAATTTAGTATGAAGAGGTTGTATGCCGCAAAGACGGGCTGAAAGCCCAATAAGAATACAGCCCAGGGCAGCGCCCTGGGTAAAGATATTCCAACAAACTTGCACTCTGAAAGAGCAAAAGGAAGGAGAACGAGTGAACACTTCGCTGGCTCCTGTTGCGCTTACAGCGCGCCAGTTAGTTAATGAACACACACACCCAGGGTGTTACCCTGGGCTGTATTCTTTTTGGGGCTTCGCCCCGTCATTGCTTATAACATTGGTTGCTGCACATTCCGCTGGGTTATTTTCACTTTGGGGCTTCACCCCGTTATTGCCCTTACTCGTGGTTACTGCACATTACTCTGGGTTATTTTCCTTTTGGGGCTTCGCCCCGTTTTTGCTTGTAACATTGGCTGCTGCACATTGCATTGGGTTATTTCCCTTTCAGGGCTTCGCCTCGTCCTTGCTTATAACATTGGCTGCTGCACATTCCGCAGGGTTATTTTCCATTGGGGCTTCGCCCCGTCTTTGCCCTTAACCATGGTTGCTGCTTTTAAAAATGAATAAATAAGACAATTATTTTTCACAACGAATAAAACGAAAGCGAATTTTCAACAATATAAATTTGTTTTTTTTGTTTCATTCGTTGTTAAAATAAAAACTTATGGTTTGTTTTTGTGGTGAGGGAAAACGCTACGTTTGTCCTGTAAATTTACCAAAAAACGGCTGGCTAAAATCTTCGAAATAGAAAAAAATAATAGGCAAACGACAGACAAAAATGGGCTGATTTTAACAATTCAACCCCCAAATTTCGTTGGAACAATACTCCAACGTGCTTAGAAACATGTAACAAGGGCGTTAGAAACATGTAATAACACCCTTAAAGCATGCAAATAACGAGTTTAGAGTAATGCTTTATCGGACAAAAATCGGGAAAAACGGGAAGAAAAAGAAAGAGGATAGTCGTAACACCTTTTATCACAATGCATTACGAACATCGCTCATATTTGGCGTATTTGCCACCAACAGTGCCGCTGGTGGTCTACACGCGAGTTTTGAGAGGCACTTTGTAAAGAAAATTCAGCCTATTTTTGATGAAGAGACGCACCTAAGTTTGTCCATTTCCTTTGTCCCACTCGTGGGTTGGTTTTCGTGCCTTCGATTGAGAAGGAGCGAGGGTACACCGCCCTATGACTTATTTGGAGCGAACAAACACCAACTCCTTGGGCAGCTTTTGCCACTTTCTGTTGCGTGCTATCTTGATACGACTTCCGTCTATCTGCTTGAGTGTGAAGGTGTTGTCGCTGTTCTTGGTGAGCGTTGCCACCAAGTCCTCGCTGCCATAGTCGTTGATGATTTGCAAGGTGGCAACGTTCTTTCGAATCTTGGCAGAGGTGAAGAGCCATTTGCGAGAGTCGATGCTGTCTCCCAAGAACCCCGACATTGTGCCCAATAATTCTTGTCCTGGCACTTCGATGTTATTGTCGTAAAAGTTCATTTGGATATAGATTCGGTACTCGGCGTTGCCAATCCTCCCCTGAAAGGGCTTTGCAACCTGTTGTTGTGCCATGGCTCCGAGCGTGCAGAGCCATAAAGCCAGACCCGTTAGTATGGTTTTCATCATCTTGAAATGTTTGGTTGTTGCAAAGTTACTGTTTTATATCAATAAAAGCAGGTTTTTTAAGATATTATGAACATTTACGTTTGGTATTCACCTTTTTTATATTATCTTTGTTGCAAAATATACAACTTTAATGACAACTAATCAGTTACTTCCCGATTATCTTTTTGAGTCGAGCTGGGAAGTTTGTAATAAAGTAGGAGGCATTTATACGGTGCTCTCTACACATACAAAAACATTACGAGATCTGTTGCAAGATCGTCTTATTTTTATCGGTCCGGATTGTTGGAAACAACGTCCATGTCCGTATTTCCTACCCGATGATTCCCTTTTTGCCACTTGGCAACAGCAAGCCAAGGAGGAAGGACTCCGTGTGCGATTGGGGCGTTGGGATATTCCGGGAAAGCCCATTGCCATTTTGGTGGATTTTGAGCCGTTCTATGCTCAGAAAAACCAACTCTATGCAGAGTTTTGGAACCTTTATCAGGTGGACAGTCTGCATGGCTACGGCGATTATGACGAGGCATCGATGTTTTCATATGCTGCCGGAAGGGTAGTGGAAAGCTTTTATCGCTCCCAACTGAATGCTACCCAACGGGTGGTGTATCATGGGCACGAATGGATGACAGGACTTGGGCTGCTGTATGTGCGGCAACATGTGCCAGAAATAGCGACCGTCTTTACCACCCATGCCACCAGTATAGGGCGTAGCATTGCTGGAAATCACAAACCGCTCTATGCCTATCTCTCTGCCTATCAGGGAGATCAGATGTCGAGAGAGCTCAATATAGAGAGCAAGCACTCGGTAGAAAAACAGACGGCGCACCATGTCGACTGCTTCACCACCGTGAGTGAAATCACGGCAAGCGAGTGCGCAGAACTCTTGGACAAACCAGTGGACGAGGTGTTGCCTAACGGTTTTGAAGACTCTTTTGTACCACAAGGAGCTGCCTTTACACGTCAGCGGAAAGCCGCTCGAAAGCGATTGCTACAAGTGGCAAACGCTTTGATGGGGCATACGTTTGGCGATGACACCCTCATTGTGTCCACCAGTGGGCGCTATGAGTTCAGAAACAAAGGCATTGATGTGTTTATCGATGCCATTCAACGTTTGCGACAATCGCAGCACCTGTTGTCGAAAGACGTGTTGGCGGTGATTGCCGTCCCGGGTTGGGTGCGTGAAGCCCGCGCCGACTTACAGCAACGACTCGCAGAGACACAGTGCTACGACACGCCTTTGTCTTATCCCATGCTCACGCACTGGTTGCACAACATGGAGCAAGATGCGGTGCTGACGAAGCTGGCACAGTTGGGGTTGCAAAATCAGTCGAACGATAAGGTGAAGGTGATGTTCGTCCCTTGTTATCTCACGGGCGATGACGGCATCCTTCAGCGCACATATTACGACTATCTGTTGGGCAACGATTTGTGTGCCTATCCGTCGTACTACGAGCCTTGGGGATATACTCCGCTCGAAGCAATAGCCTTCAAGGTGCCTTGCATCACCACCAATTTGGCAGGCTTTGGCATGTGGGCAGCCCACGAAGCAGGCACCACTCGCTTAGTGGAGTCGGGAGTTGAGGTAATTCATCGCACCGATGACAACGCAGCAGACGTGGCACAAGACATGGCGAACCTCTTGTTGCAGTTTGCCAACCTGCCCACCGAGGAGGTAAATCGCATTCGAAGAAAGGCAGCAGCACTGTCTAAGAAGGCACTGTGGAGCAAGTTTATCAAATACTATCTTTCTGCCTATAGTGAGGCACTGAAGAAAGCTGAAGAGAGAAATAAAATCAATTAAAACCAAGATAAGAAACAAATTTATGAAGATTAAAACAGGTTATGCCAATTCGCCTCAATGGAAAGAGGTGACCATTAAATCAAGATTACCCGAACAATTGAAGTGTTTGGACGAAATGGCACACAACATGTGGTTTGGTTGGAATCACGAGGCACGCAGCTTGTTCAAGAGTTTGGACGAGAAACTGTATGAAGAAGTGAACCAAAATCCCGTCTTGTTGCTCGACAGACTGAGCTATGACCGCAAGGAAGAGATTGTGAACAATGCTGCCATGATGCAGCGTGTGCAGGATGTTTATCAGCAGTTCCGCACGTATATGGATGTGGAACCCGACAAGAGCCGCCCCTCTGTGGCTTATTTCAGTATGGAGTATGGTATCAATCAGGTATTGAAAATCTACTCTGGCGGTTTGGGAATGTTGGCAGGCGATTACCTCAAAGAGGCATCGGACAGTAACGTAGACCTTTGTGCCGTTGGTTTCCTATATCGCTACGGCTACTTCAAACAGTCGTTGAGCATGGACGGTCAGCAAGTGGCACAATACGAAGCACAAAACTTTAACGCCTTACCTATTGAACGCGAGGTAGACGAACACGGCAACCCCATCGTGGTAGACGTTCCTTATCTCGACTACACGGTGCATGCCTACGTTTGGCGTGTCAATGTGGGGCGCATCAAGCTCTACCTTTTAGATACCGATAACGACATGAACTCGCCTTACGACCAGTCGATCACGCACGCTCTGTACGGTGGAGACTGGGAGAACCGCCTGAAACAAGAGATAATGCTGGGCGTGGGCGGTATGCTGACGCTGAAGAAATTAGGCATCAAGAAGCAAGTCTACCACTGCAACGAGGGTCATGCGGCACTCTGTAATTTGCAACGCTTGTGCGACTATGTGGAGAGCGGACTTACCTTCAATCAGGCAATGGAGCTGGTAAGAGCCTCCTCATTATATACGGTGCATACGCCCGTACCCGCTGGACACGACTACTTCGATGAGGCTTTGTTCGGAAAGTATATGAAGGGTTATCCTGAGCTGTTGGGTATCTCATGGGATGAGTTCATCGGCATGGGACGCGAAAATCCTGATGACCACACAGAAAGATTCTGTATGAGTACCTTTGCTTGCAATACTTCGCAAGAAGTCAACGGTGTGAGCAAGCTGCATGGATGGGTGAGTCAGAAAATGTTTGCACCTATCTGGCAAGGCTATTATCCTGAAGAGAGTCACGTGGGCTATGTTACCAACGGTGTGCACTTACCTACATGGACCTCTACCGAGTTCCGTCGCATCTATGACAAGTACTTTGATGCTTCGTTCATGAGCGATCAGAGCAACGAGGAGATTTGGCACGACATCTATCAGGTGCCAGATGCCGAAATATGGGAAACGCGTATGGCGTTGAAGAAGAAGTTAGTAGCCTATATTCGTGAGAAGTTTACCGAGAATTGGCTCAAGAATCAGGGCGACCCCTCGCGTGTGATGTCTCTCTTGGAGCGCATCAACCCCAATGCACTGATGATAGGTTTCTGTCGTCGCTTTGCTACTTATAAGCGCGCCCACTTGTTGTTTACCGACATCGAGCGACTGTCTAAGATTGTCAACGACCCCGAACGTCCCGTGTTATTCTTCTTCTCAGGTAAGGCACATCCTGCCGATGGAGCTGGACAGGGACTCATCAAGAAGATTTATGAAATCAGTCAGCGTCCCGAGTTCTTGGGTAAGATTATCTTCTTGGAAGACTATGACATGCAGTTGGCACGCAGATTGGTATCGGGTGTGGATATTTGGATGAACACACCAACTCGTCCTCTCGAGGCATCGGGTACATCGGGCGAGAAAGCTGAGATGAACGGTGTGGTGAACCTCTCTGTGCTTGATGGCTGGTGGGTTGAAGGTTATCGCGATGGTGCTGGATGGGCATTGCCTCAGAAGCGTACCTACGACAACCAAACGTACCAAGACCAGTTGGATGCTTCTACCATTTACTCAATGTTAGAGAATGAGATAATCCCGCTGTTCTTCCGACATGAGGAGCAGGATTATAGCAAGGAATGGGTGAAGACCATCAAGAATTCTATTGCTACCATTGCACCACATTACACCATGAAGCGTCAGTTGGACGATTATTTCAATAAGTTCTATATCAAATTAGCGAATCGATTTGAGCAATTGGATGCCAACAATCACCAAATAGCCAAAGACATCGCGCAATGGAAAGAAAGTTTGGTAGCGCATTGGGATGCCATCAAGGTGGTTTCCAAGGACACAACTTTCTTGGATAACGGTGGCGAAACAGGTGTACGCTATCAGGTGAAGTATGTTATCGACGAGCAAGGCTTGGACGATGCCATCGGCTTAGAGTTGGTTACTCTCAATTCGCTGCCCGACAGTGACGGACGAGAGTTACACCAAGTATTCCCATTCAAGATGGTAAAGCATGAAGGAAACCAATGTACCTTCGTAACAGAATTGGAACCCGACGTTGCAGGCACCTTCAAATCGTGTGTGCGCATGTATCCAAAGAATGCTTACCTGCCTCACCGTCAGGACTTCTGTTATGTGAAATGGCTCGACTAAATTGGTCGATACATCACTGATAAAACTTTCTAAAAAAGCACTTCGCAAATCTTGATGCGAAGTGCTTTTTTTGAAAGTTGTACCTAAGATTTTCCTATTTTATCATGTCATGCGGTGCATGCAACAGCCCATTCAACTCCGAAAAGGCGAGAGAATGTTGCTGTGCCTTGTCGAAAAGATGAATGGGCTGATGTGGATAGTTATTATCGCTTAACTACTTTCTTGCCACCGATGATGTAGATGCCCTTTGGCAGTGACTTGAACAGTTGTTCGCCTTTACCTACCACTACACCTTGCAGGTTGTAAATGAACATCGGCTTGCGGCTGATGTGAGGTACATCGATTGCCGCTGGTGTGTCTTTTGCCATGTAGAACGGTGTCTTGAGAATGCGCTCCCATTTAGGTACGTATTTCATTCCACCTTGGATGAAGTCTTCTTGTTTCTCGACCTTATAGCCATCTACGTAAATGGCATATTGCGCCCCAACGGCAACGTTGTCTATCGAGAACGGTATTTCTTTCGTGCCGTTGGCGGGAATGATGTCTGCCAGCGAGATTTTGTTTTCAAGGTAAGCCTCGTTTGTATTGCCTTTCTTGCAACGCAGCTCAATGTCGAATCCACCGCAATAGTCAGCATTCTCGCTGTTGGTCACAATGAGTTTTCCCTTCATGGCAGGAGCTTGGAAAGCATTTTCTTCACATTGTTCGATTTTCACCTCCACCGAAGGAAGTTTTTGCGACTTAGGTTCAGTAATGGTAATGTTTCCTTTAGAGCTGATAGTAGCGCCCGATTTACATTCGAAGGAATAGTCGAACTCTCCAACCTCCTTTGGATACAGCTCAAACACCACGTCTGTCGTCTGTCCTGCTGGCAGGAAGGTGGTGGTAGAAGCCACATAGTTATACTTGAAGAGCATGTCGAAGGTGTCGTACAGCTCGTCGCCTTTGTTCTCTATGGTGAGGGTGACGAACAGGGGACGTCCTGCCTCCTTGCTACCTTTCACGTCTACTTTCTTCACCTCTAAAACAGGCTTGGCAGTGGTGGTCTTCAGTTCCGTGTCGGTAATCTCTATCTCCTGCGCCATGTCTCCAATGCCGCCACAGGCTTTCCATTCGCTTTCGCCTTGTATGCGGTAAACGGGTAGCACGGTGTACTTTCCGTTGGCAAGGGTGTGCGGTATGTTGAAGTTCGTTTCGTTCATTTGTATCTTACCGTCGGTCTTGAACGTTGAGCTGAACAGCTTGACGGCGTTTATCAATCTACCTCCCTGCCAAAAGCCTATGCCGCAGTCGGCATCAAAGTTTTCGCCGTAATTGTTCACGCATTTCATGGTGATGTCAAAATCCGTGAAGTTATCGCTACTGTTCGAGCGACTTTGATCTTGCAGGGGCGTCATCTCCTTGACGTCCACAACTTTTGGAAATACCTCAGCACCTTCGCTTGGTCTGAATCCGATGATAGCTCCTTGCTCGCGTGTGTAGATACTGGGCAGTTGCTTAAATCCATATTCGCGTGGCGAAAGAACCGACAGGCGATAGTAGCCGTTGAATTGACCTCCCCAGCCCCAGTTGATGTGAAAGTAGTCGCCTTCCTTGTAACCATCGCAGACAAAGGCGTGACCATAGTTGTACACCACATCTTCGGCAAAGTAATATACGGGTCGTTTGGCTTTCAACTCATTGTATATCAGATTGTACCATTCCTCACTGGTGTAACGGTCTCTGAAAACACGGTGCATGTCCTTAGAGTAGCCAAACAATCGGGTAAGGAACAATATCACGTTGTAGGAATCGGCACCCGAATCGTCAGCGGTATAATCCATATACACCGCCTGTCCCACATACCTCATCAGCTTAGCCACAGCGTCTTGCTGCTGCTGGGTGGTGGAAATGCGGTACGAAGGCAGTATGTCGTTCCACTCGAAGGTACTCTCGGCAAGTTCGGGTACTTGCAGGCGAGCCGACGGAGCCGTGTAGGCAGGTATGGCGGGAGCCTTCTTTGGATACTGGTAATAGCCCATGATTTGGGCTGCTGCCGTGGCAACGCATCCCGTGACACAGTGCTTGTCTTTGTGCATGGGCGTTTGTTGGTTGTAGGGACCGTACTGACTCCATGTGGTTTTTAGCAACGGGTCGATGGGCTGCAGCGTTCTGTTGGCACGTGTGGTGGCAGGCTTCGTGGTGGCAGGCATGTCGTTCAGCATGCTCACCTCCTGTCGATATTGTGCCAAGAGCATCTTAAGCGATGCAGGACATTGCTGCTCGTCGTATGTTCCCTCTTCTGCATAACCTAACACGTCAACCGTGCGGTCGTCAGCAGAGGCGATGACGAAGCCCTGTCCCTTGCCTACGTTGAGAATGTAGTAAGCATTGGAACTTGCTACCTCGTTGAGCGAGGGCGCGGCTTGTGAAGCTCGTGTAGCAATCTGGGAGTTAGTACTTGCATGGCTCTTGATAAAAGCCAATGCAGCTTGTCGGGCTTGTTGTCTGCCCACAGGGGCGGAAAAAGCCAAAGTTGTTGCGCATAGCAACGCTAAAGGTGTAAAAATTTTCCTCATATTTAATTTATTAGTATAAAAAGTAATTCTTTTTATGTCTGTCGCTTAAATATGAGTATTCGTAAAATGTCTTTGTGGCTGCAAAGGTATAATAAAAAAACAAGTGCCGCAAATGTTTTTTAGAATTTGTCGTGTGTAGCGGCAAAATATGTGAAAAGCGAGGCAAGCACTGCAAATAGGGCGGTGCTTACCTCGCTGTAATTTATGAGATTGGTAACTCTTTTTGCGCTATCCGCAACAGAAGAGGACAATCATTTGCGCCGTGAAGATACGCAGGAACATGCTAAGCGGATACACGGTAGAGTAGCCAATAGACGGAGCTTCGTGCGAGCAAACCGAGTTAGCGTACGCCAATGCGGGTGGGTCGGTGCAAGTACCTGCCAACATTCCCATAATGGTGAAGTAGTTGAACTTGTATTTTAAGCGGGCAATGGTTCCGATAATCAAAATAGGAATCACGGTGATGAGTACACCCGTGTACACATATTTCAATCCATCGCCTTCAACCACTGTCTCTACGAAGCTGGCTCCTGCCTTGATACCGACGCTGGCTAAGAACAACACCAAACCTATTTCACGCAACATCATGTTCGCTGAGGTGGTGGTGTAGGTCACCAATTTCATCTTGTAGCCATAACGTCCAATGAGAATAGCGATAATCAAGGGACCGCCTGCAATACCCAGCTTCAAAGGAACGGGCATGCCAGGGATAGAGATAGGAATACTTCCAAAGATGATACCGATGAAGATACCTATAAAGATGGTGGCGATGTTGGGCGCATTGAGGTGCTTCACAGAGTTACCCATGAGGTCGGCAACACGCTCTACGTTCTCCTCAGGACCAACCACCATCACACGGTCACCCACATGTAGGTGCAGATTCTGACTGGCAAAGAGGTCAATGCCTTGACGAGTGATACGGGTAATGTTGACACCGTAAACGCTGGCAAAGTGCATCTTGCCCAATATCTTACCATTCATAGATGAGTTGGTAATGACAATTCGTCTGGAAATCATGGGTTGCTTGGTGTCCTCTTCTTCCCATGGCAAATCGATGATAGGACCGATGAACGCCTGTACGGCTTCGGCGTCTGCCTCGGCACACACGATGAGCAGTTCGTCGTCTTTCTGAATAACGGTTTCACCGCGTGGAATTTCCAAGCTACCTTCGTGCAACAAACGTGTACACACGAAGTCACGGTTGAGGAACTCCTTGATTTGGTGTAACGAGCGACCTGCAATATACGCATTGCTCACCTTGAGACGAATTTGACAAGGCTTGGCATTGGGGTTGTCTCCTTCGGCTTGCGACAGTTCATCGTCTTCGTCTTTCATATTGACTCTACAGATATAACGAATGGCAATGGTCGCCCCAATAATGCCCAACACACCGAGTGGGTAGGCACAGGCATAACCGTTGGCTATCTGTGGCATGTCTTCTTTGGTAAATATCGCCGTGAGTGCCTCATTGGCAGCACCCAAACCCGGCGTATTGGTGACGGCACCGTAGAGCGTTCCCACCATCATAGGAAGGTTGTGGGAATCGGAGGTGTCGAAAAAAATGAAATAGCAGGCAAACATCACTGCAATGTTGAGCAGGATGAGTGCTGTGGATAGCAAGTTGAGGGTCACACCTCCTCGCCTGAAACTCTCAAAAAATCCTGGTCCAACCTGTAAACCAATACAGAAGACAAAGAGGATAAGACCAAAGTCTTGCACGAAAGTCAGGATATTTGTAGGACCTGTAAATCCCACATGACCAGCGACAATACCTGCAAACAATACAAAGGTAACGCCCAATGACACACCGCCAACCTTGATTTTACCTAACAGAACACCGACCGCTATAACGATGGCGTAGAGCAAAGCGATGTGAGCTACCGAATCGTTGTTCGTAAAAAGCGAAATAATCCAGTCCATTTTGAGTACTTAAACGCTGGGTTCTATAAATTTGTCTTGCCACTCTTTGTGTTTCCATGTGTTGCACCAAAATGGCAAGACGTAACCCTGCTGATATATCTTTAGTATAATTATATAAGGTGGTAATTTATAGAACCCACCTATCTATGAAGCGTTGCTTAATAACTCCTTGCAATGATGACCCGATATTTGGCAGGTTTGCCCGATACCATGTCCACGCCCGGTGTCTGTTCTACACCAAATGGCACGCAACGAATGGTGGCTTGCGTCTCCTCCTTAATCTTTGCTTCGGTTTCTTCAGTACCGTCCCAGTGGCAAAGGAAGAAGCCTCCGTCCTTGATTTTCTGCTTAAACTCGTCGTAATTTTCACATTCGTAGATGTGCGCATCTCTAAAGTCTTTGGCTTTCTTAAGGATGTTGGCTTGCATCTCCTCCAAAAGTTTGGGGACGTACTCCAAAATCTTCTCCAACGAAACGGTTTCCTTTTGCAGTGTGTCGCGTCGCATCACCTCGATGGTGTTGTTTTCCAAGTCGCGTCCACCCATGACCAAACGCACGGGAACGCCTTTCAGTTCGTAGTCTGCAAACTTGAAACCGGGTCGCTTGGTGTCGTTGTCATCAAATTTCACGGTGATGCCCATGGCTCTCAAACCGTCGATAATGGGCTTCAGTTGGTCGTGAATGGCTTTGAGTTGTTCGCTCGTTTTAGAGATAGGAACGATGACTACCTGGATAGGAGCCAAGCGTGGAGGCAATACCAAGCCGTTATCGTCGGAGTGGGTCATGATGAGCGCACCGATTAAGCGTGTCGAAACGCCCCAACTCGTCGCCCATACGTATTCGGGCTTGTTCTCTTTGTTGAGGTAGGTTACATCGAACGATTTGGCAAAGTTCTGTCCCAAGAAGTGGCTGGTACCGCTCTGCAAAGCCTTACCGTCTTGCATCATCGCCTCAATGGTATAGGTGTCCAAGGCACCTGCAAAGCGTTCGGTCTCGCTCTTCACGCCCTGAACCACGGGAACAGCCATCCATTGCTCTGCAAAGTCGGCATATACCTTGAGCATCTTCTGTGCTTCTTCCTCTGCTTCTTCACGAGTGGCATGGGCAGTGTGTCCCTCTTGCCATAAAAACTCTGACGTTCTAAGGAATGGACGTGTGCGCATTTCCCAGCGCATCACGTTGCACCATTGGTTGCACATCAAAGGCAGGTCGCGCCAAGACTTAATCCAGTTCTTATATGTGTTCCAGATAATGGTTTCAGAAGTAGGGCGAATAATCAACTCTTCTTCGAGTTTTGCCGCTGGATCTACTTCCACACCCGTTCCCTCTTCGGAGGATTTCAGACGATAGTGGGTCACTACAGCACATTCTTTCGCAAACCCTTTGACGTGTTCCGCCTCCTTACTAAGGAAGGATTTAGGAATCAGCAGGGGGAAATAGGCATTCTGTGCTCCCGTTTCCTTAAACATTTTGTCCAGCTGCTGTTGCATTTTCTCCCATATCGCGTAGCCGTATGGCTTGATGACCATACATCCGCGTACAGCCGACTGTTCTGCCAAATCGGCTTTGATAACCAAGTCGTTATACCATTGACTATAGTTCTCCGAGCGCTTAGTCAACTCTTTTAATTCTTTTGCCATGTTCTGTTTGATGAATAATTAGCCCCTTACAAAAATAGGGAAATCCATAAATATCTTAGGAATATCCCGTTGTGGAATATTCAATGATTGCTTAATTTTGTCGCAAAAGTACAAAAAAATGTTGATATGGGTGAATATTGACATAAAAAGAATTATCTTTGCAATAAATAAACGATTAAAAAACGTAACATTATGAAGAAATTGAAAGCAATGACACTGGTAATGTGTCTCATGACCGTATTTAGTTGTTCTACCAAACAAGGCACAGGAGCTTTAGCAGGTGCTGGAGGCGGTGCTGTTTTGGGAGCGATTATTGGTAAGATAGCTGGTAATGCAGGCGTAGGAGCTGCCATTGGTGGCGCTGTTGGTGCAGGTACTGGTGCCATTATTGGACGTCATATGGATAAGGTAGCTGCTGAAACTGCAGCCCAAGTAGAGAATGCTAAAGTAGAAGAGGTAACCGATAAGAACGGCTTAAAGGCTGTGAAGGTTACTTTTGATAGCGGTATCTTGTTTGCTTCGAGCAAGGCTATCTTGAACCAAGCCAGCAAGAATGAATTGGCTAAGTTCTCTACTGTGTTGAAGAAGAATAGAGACTGCCACGTAGATATCTTAGGTCATACCGACTCTACAGGTAACGATGGCATCAACATTCCATTGAGCAACGACCGTGCACAGAGCGTAGTGAACTACCTCAAGAGCTGTGGTGTCTCTTCCAGTCAGTTCCAAAATGTGTCGGGTATGGGCAGTTCACAACCTGTAGCTACCAACGCTACCAAGGCAGGACGTCAGCAGAACCGCCGCGTTGAAGTGTATCTGTACGCAAGTCCTGAAATGGTAGAGAAGGCTAACGACGGTAAACTCAACTAAAATTTTATAAAACATTGAGGAGGGGTGCTGTTACTGGTGCCCCTTTTTGTTTGAATGATGAGCATTATAGGACGTTTTCTACGAAGAATCATCGTATTGTTTTTCACCTCCACCATTTTAGTAGTGGTGGCTTACCGCTTCATTCCTGTGTACATCACCCCGTTAATGGTGATTCGATGTGTACAGCATGGCGAGTTGAAGATTCGACATCACTGGGTGCCCCTCGACCATATCTCCAAACACATGCCCGTAGCGGTGATGGCAAGTGAAGACCAACGCTTTCTGTTGCACCACGGATTTGACTTCCAAGCCATAGAGAAAGCCGCCACGCACAACCTGACCAACAAGTCGGGAAAGAAGCGCGGTGCCAGTACCATCACCCAACAAACTGCCAAGAATGTGTTTTTGTGGCCAGGTCGCTCATGGGTGCGCAAAGGTTTTGAGGTTTACTTCACCTTCCTTATTGAACTGATGTGGAGCAAACAGCGCATCATGGAAGTGTATCTTAACTCCATAGAGATGGGCGAGATGATATATGGCGTGGATGCGGTAGCTAAATATCATTTCGACACGACAGCCAGTGAGCTTTCCCGAGCAGACTGTGCACTGATTGCAGCTACCCTTCCAAACCCTATCAGGTTTAGCAGTAAGACGCCAAGTGCCTATATGCGGTTGCGACAGCGGAAGATAGAACACGAAATGAAGTTTGTTCCCTCATTTCCTAAAGAGGGAGAAGATATCAACCCCAACACCACGAAAGGGGGCATATACCATCGAAAGAAATGAAAGAGCTATTAGGACAATTGAACAAGAGTCAGCAAGCTGCCGTGACCTACAACGACGGTCCGCAGTTGGTCATCGCAGGAGCAGGGTCGGGAAAGACACGTGTCTTGACGTATAAGATAGCCTATCAGATACAACAAGGCATGAAACCTTGGAACATCTTGGCACTCACCTTTACCAATAAAGCCGCCAACGAGATGAAAGAGCGCATTGGACAATTGGTGGGACATCAGACAGCACGCTACATCAACATGGGCACCTTCCACTCTATCTTCGCAAGGATATTGCGGTCAGAGGCTGCACAGGTAGGCTATCGGTCGGGCTTTACGATTTACGATGAGTCCGACTCTCGGTCGTTGCTCAAAGCCATTATCAAGGAAATGGAGTTGGATGATAAAATCTACAAGCCCGCTGGCGTACATGCCGTGATAAGCAACGCGAAGAACCGTCTCATCTCACCGCAGAGTTATGCAGCGAATGCCGAGCTGATGTTGCGTGACCAGAAGAGCCGTCGCTTCGAACTGCATCGCATCTATGATGTCTATGTGCAGCGTTGCAGAAAGGCAAATGCCATGGATTTTGATGATTTGCTGGTATTAACGTTTCAATTGTTCAAGACGCATGAGGATATTCGACAAAAATATGTGGAGCGTTTCCACTATGTCTTGGTAGATGAGTACCAAGATACCAATTATGCCCAGCAATGCATTGTGTGGGAGTTAACCAAAGACCATCAGCACATCTGTGTGGTTGGCGACGATGCTCAGAGCATTTATGGGTTCAGAGGAGCAAACATCGACAACATGCTCGACTTTGAACAGATTTACGAAGGGGCACGCTTGTTTAAGTTGGAACAGAACTACCGCTCCACGCAACACATTGTCAAGGCTGCAAACAGTCTCATCAAACATAACGAACGCCAAATTCCAAAGGACGTATATAGTGAGAACGACCAAGGAGAGAAGCTCCTTTTCAAGCCAGTGTATTCAGATAAAGAGGAGGCGTTGGTGGTGTGCAAGGATATCCAACGCATCATGCGCACCGACGGTGCAACCTATTCCGACTTTGCCATTCTCTACCGAACCAATGCGCAGAGTAGGAGTTTTGAGGAGGAGATGTTGCGACAGCACATTCCTTATCGCATCTACGGGGGCTTGAGTTTCTACCAGCGCAAAGAGATAAAGGACATCTTAGCCTACTTCCGACTGGTGGTGAATCCTGATGATGAAGAGGCTTTTAAGCGCATTATCAACTATCCCACACGAGGGATTGGCAACACCACGCTTCAGAAGATTGCTGCTTCGGCACAAGAACACGGCATCAGCTTCTGGCAAGTCATTGCGCAAGCGTCCTCCTTATTGCCTACGGTGAACAAGGGCACACAAACAAAGTTACTGCGCTTCAAAGAGTTGATAGAGGGCTTCATTGCTCAATTGAATCAGGCTGATGCATTCAAGTTGGGGCGTGACATCCTCCAAACCAGTGGCATCAGTACCGATATCTACTCCAACAACGACCCAGAGGGATTGGCACGACAAGAGAATGTCAATGAGCTGTTGGCAGGCTTGCAAGATTATACCGAGAGTAAGCGAGAGGAAGGCTTGGAACAGGAGGTATATCTGCCCGATTATCTGCAAAGTGTCGCCCTGCTCACCGATTTGGATAGCGACGACGGGAGCGATAGTAAAGTGTCGCTCATGACCGTTCATGCCGCCAAAGGACTCGAGTTTCCCACTGTTTTTATCGTGGGATTGGAGGAGAATATCTTTCCAAGTCCTATGGCTTGCGATTCCCCTCGCGAATTAGAGGAGGAACGCCGATTGCTGTATGTGGCAATTACACGTGCCGAAAAACATTGCATCCTCACGTCGGCAAAGAACCGCTGGCGGTATGGTAAACTGGAATTTGATACGCCAAGTAGATTTATCAAAGACATTGATTCACGTTTTATCCACATCGAAGCCGAAGAGGAAGCGATTGATGAGTCCATCTTTGCGCCTTACAATGGCAGTAACTTCTCGGGCGATGGCTATCGACGATATAGCGACCGTATGCAAAACTCCCGACCTGTGGCGAGTCAGTTCCAAGCCGATGTCAAACCGAAAATCACCTCTGTTCAGCGTCCTGAACAGGCTGTTGACCCCTTCTCATCCTCCTTTAAGCGCCAACTCCAGCAGGCAGGTGGAAACTTTAAGCGAGTTACTTACGCCATGACCAACGGTGGACGGGCAACGACAGCTTCTTCCTCCAGTCCTGATACTTCAGGCTTGCAAGAGGGGAGCACCATTGAGCACCAGCGTTTTGGCATTGGCACCGTACTCCGATTGGAGGGTGATGGTGAGAACAGAAAGGCTACGGTGGACTTCAAGCATGCGGGTACCAAGCAGTTGTTGCTCAAGTTCGCTCGGTTTAAGGTGCTGAAGTAGGTGACTGTTTGCCCACCTCCGCACGTGCTTTTGCGTGTGGACATCATTCTTGTGATATTTGTCTCCGCAGCAAGAAGATTTTGCTCGCCAACGTTTGCAGAATTTCTTCTTGTAGCTGTGGCAGCAGAAGCAAGGAATTGTGCCGTGCATGTCCTTTTAATTCTCCTTTTATTATGTTATGTTATAAGTAGAAAATTGTTGGTTACCATGTACTTATATCATTGTTTTGAAGTAATACTGCACTTTGATACGGGCTGTTTTTGATGCAATGATGAGCCAATGATATGGCGGATTTGTCGCAACAGCATTTTGCGAGATTTCACGACACGTCCGTGTCGTTCCGTGTTCTTCCGTTGCGATGATGAAAAATATGTTTTCCGCTTCATCTCACCAGCCGTCTGGTGCGCTGCATTCCTCTAAAGGCTGTTGGCAGAGTGGTTCATTCTTTTGTTGTGTTGATTTGTTTCATTGACTTCATTCGATGTTGAACAACACTGCTTTTCAATGAAAGATCCGTGCTGCTGCATCCGTGTTTTTGTAAATTTATTTCGTAATTTCATTTTTTCATTTTAGAAAAATATTCGTTGTTAGAGAGTTGTTTTTGCCTTGTTTTTCGGGCAGAATTTCCTTATCTCATTGAGTTAAGCCGTCTATTTACCGCAATTAGTAGTTCAAAAGCATGCAAATTCTTACCTTATTCCCATGCTTCAGCGGTGTCAAAGCAATGAGTTAGCAGGTTCATCATGGGTGGTGTAGTAGTTAATCAGTTCATTCACAAGCGTTTGCAAAATTTGTGTATTTGCGCACAGTCGTGCACTTGGTCGAAAATACGCGAGTATTGAGAGGGGTTGTTAAATTTTTTTCTGTGTTTTGATAAAAGGACTAATATATGTTAATTAAAATATAGCACTTTTGCAACATTCTATAAATCAATTATATTTGCTAAAAATATGA
>QWCP01000343.1_pt1 | contig 17371 bp, 21 predicted proteins | sample 1972561 | NCBI WGS metagenome assembly QWCP01 (sample SAMN09866705, study PRJNA288562) | Human vaginal metagenome isolate pre4_vaginal, whole genome shotgun... | isolation source: vagina | host: Homo sapiens | place: USA: California
ATTGCAAACAAGACAGAAATAAAATATGGTGCTTTATTTCTCTTAATGTATTTTTTTAATAGATCCATAAATTTAACTCCTTTCATCATCTTTTTTCATAACATTTGTAAAATAAGTCTCTATCATTTCAGTTAGATATTTCTTATTTTTTACAAAATTCTCACGTGTGTTCAAAATTTCGCAAGCCATCAATCCAGAATTCATAATATTAATCATAAATTCAAATGTATCATCAGAAGGTAACTCGTTAAACAAAGTAGAAAACAATTCTTTAAATGCTTGTATGGACTCTTTTTTTATTTTCACATATAGTTCTTTCAAATCATCATTTTCTTTTAACTCACATAAAAACATAACATAAAGCTTTACATAATCATTATCTGCAAGTATCTTGTCTATAATCATTCTCGAAAACAACTTCGGACTTAGTATTAAACCTTCATCATAAATTGATTTTTGAATAATATCCCTTCTATTTAAATTACCTTCTACCATAATGTCATATAAGATTTCATAGGTAGAGCCATAATGATGATACAAACCACCTCTAGAAAGCCCAGTAGCTTCCATAATGTCATTCATAACTGTATTTCTAAACCCTTTGTCCAAAAAGACTTTCATAGCCGCTTGTCGTATTTCTTTTTTTCTATCTTCTTGAGACATTCTTTGATTAATAAAACCACCTCCTACCGACACTTATGTCGGTTAATTTGATTATACATTATATGATAAAGATTTTCAATGTCAAAACGCAAAAAAGAAAACAATACATAAAATTTATGTAAAAAAGCCTGATAAATTCATCAACTAAGAATCTATCAGGCTTATATCTTAATCTATTAAATTAATTCATTTACTCTTCTCTGAACTTCTTTATAATCATATCCAGCGTTAGTCAATCTTCTTTTTCTTTCTTCTCCATTACCCCATTTCCCACTTATAACCTCTCTAGCTAATTGGTCGATTGTCTTACCAACTGGGTATGCTATCTTGCCATTAGCATCGAATACTTTTAATCCGAATTTATCTGCACATCTTTTAGCATTATCTAAATTTCTAAATGCACCTTTCTGGCTTTTTACATCAGACCAGAATTTTCTAACTCTATATAGTCCACATGTTGGTTTGCTAACAGCCTTATTGCCTCTTAGTCTTTTATTAACCTCATTTGCTATATAAGGAAACTTGCTTCCAAGATATGGTCCTGGACAATTTGTATTGGAATACCACTCATGTTTTTGAAGTACACCATCCTTACCTCCAGTATAGGTACAAGGATAGATTCCATTTCTTCTGCAGATTTCTGTAACTAAATCAATTAGTCTGTTTAAAACATAATCAGAAACTAGCCACTGAGGTCCCCTAGTAGAGTTTCCTACTTCAATTGTTACTGCTTGATTGTCACACCATCCAGACGATGTTGTCCAGGCTCTATTGGCTTCATCAACTCCTAAAACAATAACTCCGTCAGATCCTAAATTATAGTTAGCTGAGGCTTGCCTTGATTTAGGCACAAAAATTCTTGCCAAGTTCCTACCACTTATGACTCCTGCTGCGTGGTGTATAGCAATTTTCGTTATCTTTTGATTTCTTTTTCCGCTATGGTTTGGTGAGAGAATCGTTGCTTGTATTAATGAACTATTACTCATTTATTTTTCCTCCTTGAATTGTTTTAATATTTCCTTTAATTTTTCTGGTACTGGCAAGCCTAAAGCTACAGAGTTTTCCAAGATGGAAAGACCTTCATTTGCGATATAAAAAAAGATGATGGCTGTTCTTATCATTGTTCCATCACCTTTAATTAAATTTACATCGCATAGGTTTGCTATGCCTACAACTATAAAAATCATAATCTTTTTAGCTATCCCTTTAAATCCTATGGATGAGGATAGCTTTCTTTCTACTCCTGCTCTTAAAACTCCTGTTAGATAATCAGCAATTACAAACGCTAGTAGCGTATAAATAAAAGCATCCACGCTTCCAAGGAAAAATCCTAAACATCCTCCAATCGCTGTAAATAATACTTTCATTGTTTCTAAGAATTTATTCATTTTACTCCTCCTCTGTTAAGGTATAGGTTATTTTCATTGTCTTATCTGCTGTTTTTAATATTGGACTAGATAAGTTATTAATTGTTCCAAGATAGGGAGTGTGAAGAAATAATAGTTTATAGAATCTTTCCTCATAACCTCCAAAACCTATTGCAAATGGACCAATTGTCTGTGTCTCCATCATTAAGTTACCTATTCCACTACCATTATATGAATCAACATTATTTACAATTACTTGGTCTTTCTTATCAATTACAAATTCATAACCTAATATATAGTCTCCCCACTTGTAAAGATAATTGTATTCTCCTCCATATTTCGAAGAGCTAACCTCTTTACCTAAAGAAATAACTGTTATATCTACTGGATTATTTATATTAACCTTATAAATTTTATTTGTTCTGTAAGGACTTATCGAATACAGGTATCCATTTTTAACACAACTATATTTATACCTATGGCAATAACTTCTATCTTTTTCATTATAACTTCCTAAACTTCCAAGCCTTATTCCATTAAGTGACCAAGTATCTGTACTAGTAGAATAGTCATTCTTATTTATTTTTACTCTTATTAAATTGTCTCTATTGGCCCCAAATCCATACCAATATCCATCCTCTCCATCATAAAAACAACATTCATACCAGGTGCCTATCTTGCTGAAAAACTCTGATACATCAATAGTAATCCTCTCTTCAGCTTTGTAGCCTTTAGTATAAATAGGATCATTTAAGCCTATACTTGTTAATGGCTCTTTTAGTTTTACCAATTCAATTGATTTGTCATTTAATGGCCATATTGATACTATTGTGTTTGACTTGAAGTCTATCTCAATACAGCCATTATAACAATCTGAGACCTCACGCTTTTTATATAAGGATGTGCTATTTAATAATAAAAATGGGTCTTTTCCATGTGTATCTCCATAAAAGTATTTACCACCTCTGTAGTGAGTAAGTGCTATTGATGATATTCTTCCATTAGCTTGAGAAGTTGAAAAGTCCCATACAAATTTATATCCATTTTCTAGTGGAATTGTTTCTGTTAAATTAGCAGAACCTCTTCTAGGAGCATCTGTCTGATTCACGTCATTTGATGCATAGCCAATTATCTGATTATCAGATGGTGCAAATATCTTTTCTGGATTTTCTTCCAATTTATCTTCAAAAAGAAGAACGCCTCCATAACATTTATTAGCTATAGGAAATATCTCCTTCCAAAATTCAACTTTTTTACTATCATCTATCGGGTACATAAGTCCCATAGGATTCAATCTTAATAAATCTGGGACTGCATTAGTTATTAAGTTTTCATCTTCATATATCTCCTTTTTATTTGTTCTAACATCAGTTAGTTCGATGACTGATTTACCTTTGAGCATTTTCTTCCTCCTTATCTTTAAATTCTGTAGTGATTTCTTCCTTATATTTTCCAAGCATTAATCCTTGATATTTAAATCTTCCTACCTTTTCATTAAATATAATCGGTGTTGGTATTTGTCTTTCTACTTTGTAGTCTGCTTTAAGTTTCCTAAGAAGAAATGAATGACTAAGTTCTATTATCTTCCAAGATTCATCAATCTTAATCTTTCCATCCCAAGCCTCTGTAGAACCTAGAGATTGACCAGATATAGCTGCGATAGCATTATCTTTTCCAATCATTGCTTGACCAGACTCAAGCCTAATTAATACCGAGAAGTTGTTCATCGTCTTTTCCTGAAGTTTAGTTAACGGATAAAAAAGATTTAAAATGTGATCACCACTTAGGTAGGTTTCTTTTGGAATGTGATGTTCTATTTTCGTATCATTAAAAACATACGTAATAACTAACCTTGTTGGTATTTCTATATTTTCAATGAAATTAAGTTCTTCTACTTCCTCTTTTTCTTCATACTTTGGAGGATCATAGGATTTTCCATCTTTATTTAATACCTCTACTTGCTTCTTGACACTCCTTGAAATCTTTCTTGTCTTTTCTTCGGTATCACAGATGATATTTAACAAGATAGATGCATTAAAAATTGCCTCCGTTTCTTTATTGGAGGCAAATTCTATACGAATTATTGGTGTATCCGTTATGGAAAGATTAAAGGCAGAATAGTTTGAATAGGCATGAACAACTAATTTTTCAGATTCAATTTGGTTTAAAAGTCCTACTATATTTTTATCATTCTTACTCTTAGCTTTAGATAAATAGGGATTTTTTCCTACACCAAGAATTCTATGTTTTCCATTTATCTTATATTCTATGTCAGTGATAAGTCCTTCAATCTTTTCTTCTTCATAAGAAATAGCTATTCTGTCTCCTACATCAAGACTTGGGTCTCCTATTGTTACCATATCAAAAGGTGTGTGATGAATTTTGCAAATTTCAGTAAGAAGTGCCTCACACATTCTTTTTCTTTTTTCTGGAAGTCCTAATTGCATTAAAGGATTTATTCCAAGATTCATAGTTAACCCATCATCATTTTCTAAAGAGTAGTATTCAGCTATTTTAGTCTTTGCATTTGTTGAGTTGATGGCTGTATATCTTGTTTTAAAATCTGATATTGATGAAGAAAATCTTTCTCTCGTTTTAATTTCAGTTGATATACTTTCTGCATACTTCTTTAAAACCAACTTACCATCACGAGAAACCCCAGCAAAAGCACCAAGGGTCGATGCTATATAGTGAATAAAGTCCCTGTAAGTTTCAATATCATGGTCTTGGTAAATAGCCAGAACTTCCTCTCCATTTACAAAAGCTTTTACCTCATCTTCTGTCATGCCTAGTTCTACCTTGCACTTCTCACATGAAAGACTTAGTAGTTCAAAGGCTGTACCAAAGGTATCTGTTACTGGGAAGTTCTTATCAAACCTAAGCATATAGTCATAGCCCTTTAGTTCTAAAATCTTCTTAGACCTATTTGCCTCAGTAACATCAAATATTCCCATTGGTATGGTTTCTATCTTTTTGTTTTCTAATTCTTGATGGTAAAAAAGTTCTAATTTGGAATCCTCTAAAGAATACCTATCTATATCTGAAAAAAGGCTGATTCCAAACTCCCCTGCATAAACTGTACCTATTTCAAGTTCAGAAGATCCAGAGCATGAACGATGAATGTATCCAGACCCTTTAAGAATATCTTTATTGGTAAATGGAATGATTGTTTCATCTTTTAAGATGATATTTCCCGTCCAGTAAAATTTACGAGAGTTCTTTTTGATTGCTTTTTTATATTCTTCACTTGTTGGATACATTAGTATTCCTCCAACGAAAAAGATACTTCCCACAATCCTTTATAAGAAGTATCTTTTATTAATTTGACTTGAAACTTGTCTATATACATTTGTGCCTCTTTTAGTTCTAATGTTTCTGTATCTAAGTATTTAACTTTAAGATTAGACTTATTAGCAAGACCACTCAATATCTTTACAAGCTTAGGACTACATGAAAAACTTACAGAAATACTTGCTACTTTGTTTCTTACAATATCTCTCTGAATAGTACCTGCCTCTGTCTCTCCTCCAGTGTCTGCTTCTATATCTCTAAACTCCAAATCATAAGAATTTGGTAGAGGTAGGTCTACTCCTTCAATAATTAAATATGATTGATATTTCATTATACGACTACACCTCGATTCACTGCGTCGCTTGCTCCTTGTTCATGGGGTGAGACTGTATCTGACCTACCAACAAAATCACAGATTTTGGATTAGGTCATTACCTCCCTCCACTTCTTAAATTCTTACGCATAGATGCATTAACAATAACTTCATCAAGGAGAGTTCCACCAAGATAAACTGGGATGACTATATCTCCAGTATTTTCTGATTTAAAATTGATGTTTGCAAGTGCATCGGATATTTGTCTTCCTATATCAATTCCGTTTAAAGCAGGTTCTTTATCAAATCCAGCCATACCTACAGCTGATATATTAGGACTTAAAACCATATCACTTGCGACATTTTTCATAGAAGATTGAACTAGTCTTCTGCTCTTTTCTATCCCCTTGGATAGACCTTCCATAAAGTCTGGCATCCAAGATTCATAGTCGGTAAGTGGACCAACATCTGGAACAGAGAAGTGCAGGTAAGACCTAATAGTTGATGCTACATTCGATACAGCCGATGTAACATTGCTAATCGCACTTCTAATCCCTCTTGCAATTCCGTTAATCATATCGGCTCCCCATGTATAAGCTTGAGATGTCAAATTCTTAATGTGATTAACCGCATTATTAAATCCATTTCTGATAGTGGACTGAATATTTGACATGGTCGATGAAATACTTGATCTCATCGAATTAAATGCAGACGATACTGCTGACTTTGCAGTATTTACTGCAGAGGAAATAGTCGACTTTATGGAATTCCAAGCAGATGAAACTAAGGACTTAATGTTATTCATTGTTGATGAGATAAAGGTCTTTATCCCATTCCAGATTGATTCAAGAACTGTCTTAATAGAAGTCAAGATTGTCTCAATAGTAGTTTTTATATTGGTCCAGGATGTAGATATAAATGTTCCAATGGCTGTAATTACAGTGGTTAAAAACTCTTTTAGTCCATTCCAAATAGTTTCTACTTTTACTTTAATTGCATCAAGAACTGTTGAAATTAAAGTCTTAATACCTTCCCAAGTAGTTTTTATAAACTCTCCAACTGCTGTAAATACTTCTGTAGTTGTAGTTGAAATAGCTGTCCATATATTGGTAAAAGTTGTTTGAATTCCCGTCCAGAGGCTCGTAAAGAATTCTCCTAAACTTTGCCATAGACTCTTGGCTCCTTCAATAAAGGTATTCCAAGATTCAGTTAGAAAAGTTGTTATAGATGTCCAGATACTATTCCAACCTTCAGAAAGTCCATTCCATAGATTGGCAAAGAAGTCCTTGATGCCTTTCCATGTATTCTTCACTCCTTCAATAAATCCAGACCAAAATTCTGATAGAAAACTTGTGATTTCAGTCCAGGTACTTGTCCATGAATCAGATATCCCTTGCCAGAGGTTTACGAAGAATTCTTTTATTCCATTCCAAATAGAAACTGTTGATTCCTTGATAGTTTCCCAAATAGAAATAAGTCCTTCTCTAAACCAGTCGCACTTCTTCCATAAAAGAACAAGTCCAGCTATTACTGCACCAATAGCAATAGGGACAATACCTATAGCTGATACTACTGCAGTGATTGCTGGTATAAGTGTACCTGTAAAGATTCCAACTATCTTAGTTATTCCTCCAACAATTAGAGGTCCTTTAGTCATAATAGTTCCTATTGACCAGATAAGTTTTCCTACAATCATAAGTACCGGGCCAAGAGCAGCTATAAAAAGACCAATACCTGCAATAATACCTTTTACTGGTCCTGGAAGTGCATTAAGTCCATTTACCAGTTTTGTTAATATATCTACTGCTTTTCTAACAGCAGGCATTAAAAGTTCTCCAAAGGATATGGCTAATTCTTCTAAGGCAGATTGTAGGATCTTTAATTGACCAGCTAAGTTATCCTGCATAGTAGCAGCCATTTTTTCTGCTGTTCCATCTGCGTTATAAATGGCATCACTCAAACTGTTATAGTCTTTCTCACTTGTATTTATAATTGCCAACATTCCAGACATGGCATTTTTACCAAATATCATGGATGCTGCTTGTGCTTTTTGAGTTCCGTCTAAGTTAGCAAAGGCAACTCTAAAGGTGCTTAGAGTCTCATCAAGTGAAAGCCCCTGCACATCTTCAATAGATAAGCCTAACATAGACATTCCGTTAATAACTTCTTTAGTTGGTGATGCGAGTCTTGTTAGTCCAGACCTTAAAGCTGTCCCTGCTTGTGAACCCTTTATTCCTGCGTTAGCCATTAAACCTATAGCTACTGCAGTATCTTCAACTGAGTATCCAAGAGCACCAGCAATAGGTGCAGCATATTTAAAGGTCTCACCCATTAATGAAACATTTGTATTGGCATTAGATGATGCGGCAGCAAGAACATCAGCAAAGTGAGAAGAGTCTTCTGCTTTTAAACCAAAGGCTGTAAGGGCATCTGTTACGATATCTGAAGTAGTAGCTAAGTCCTCACCACTAGCTGCAGCAAGGTTCATGACTCCTTCAATACCACTAATCATATCTTTACTTTTCCAACCAGCCATGGCCATGTAGTTCATAGCCTCTGCCGCTTCAGATGCTGAGAACTTTGTTTTGGCTCCCATTTCACGAGCCTTTTCCCTCAGAGCATCAAAGTCAGACCCTGTTGCACCAGATACTGCTTTTACCTTTGACATGCCAGAGTCAAAATCTGATGCAGTCTTTACTGCCGCTACCCCAAGACCTGCTACTGCAAGAGATACTGGCATCATTTTTCTTCCCACGTTTTCTATATTTTGCCCTGTGTTTTGCCATTTTTCTCCAGTAATAGCTATGTTTTGCAGGGTTTGATTAGTGGTTGCTCCTTGTCTTTCTAGAGACTTTAAGGCTTGTTCTGTTTCAATAATCTCTCGTTTAAGGGCATCATATTGCTCTTGGGAAATCTTACCTTCTGCAAGAGCCTGTTCAGCTTGTTTCTGTGCCTCTTTTAAAGATGTTAATTTGTTCTTTGTTTCTTCTAATGTCTGTCCTAATAGCTTATGCTTTTGGGAGATAAGTTCTGTATTTCCAGGATCAAGTTTTAGAAGTTTATTGACATCACGCAGTTCCGATTGAGTATGTTTAATCTCCGTATTAACTTGTTTTAGTGCAGTCTGTAATTTGGTAGTGTCCCCACCAATCTCAACAGTTATCCCTTTTATTCTATTTGCCATTATCTCACCCCCTCTTTAGAGATATATTTATCAGTGTTTTTATTGATGTTTTTATCAATTTCTGCTATACTTATCTTGAGGTGATAAGTATGAATTTTGTAAAAGAATTATCCAATAAGACTGTATCCATTTCTGAATTTAATCGAGGCCTAGCTGGACGTATTTTCGATGATGTCAAAGTGAACGGCTCTAAGGTCGTATTAAAGAACAACACTCCTGAGTGCATTCTTGTTTCTCCTGATGAATATACGAAACTCATTGATGAGCTCGAAGATGCAAGAGATCTTATGCTTGCCAATACAAGGATGTCATCAATGGATAAATCCGATTTAATTTCTCAAGATGAATTTGAAGAAGCCTTTCATATTAATTTAAATGAAGTTTCTCCTCTTGATGCGGACGAAATCGAATGAACTATAAACTATCCTTTATAAAAGAAGCCATCCAAGACTATAAAGCCTTAGATGGATCTCAAAGAAAAATTGTCGATAAAGCACTTAAGAGGATCTTAATAAATCCTCTTCCTAATACCGAAGGTGGCTATGGCAAGCCTCTTTCTAACCTTTCTGATTCTAAGCTTGCTGGTCTTATGAAAATTAAACTTAAGAGTTCAGGTCTTAGGATTGTTTATAAATTGGAAAAATCAGATGACGAAGTTCTTGTCATTATTATCGGTGCAAGAGCCGAATCCAAAGTCTATAAAGATGCTGAAAAAAGAGTAGCTAAGCTTGAAGATTAGAACTTATCATAATCTTCTTGCGTAGCTACTTCTTTGTATTTATAGTCATCGTTATTCTTTTCTGTGAACATATCATTTACAAGTCCAATTGTTAATAGGGATAAATCAGAAACAGAAAGACCTAATTCTACAGCCCTTAATAGAAACAAGGGTGTGGTCATTAGTCTTTCTGTTGGCCTTACTTTTTTTTAGGAACTTCTTCCGATTTTATATTTAATCCCCATAACTCAATTAACTGAGGAAGAATTTGGTAAATTGAAAAGGTTGAAAAATTATCCAACCATTCTTCTGGACTATCTGGCACAGATTTATCTCCATGCTTTGCCATTACATAGGCTATATTTTCAAATAGTTCTAATGATCCTATATCAAGATTAGATTTATCTTCATCATTTTTCTTCATGGATTTTTCTAATTCCATTAAGTCTTTGAAAATATCCCTTCCAAATTTCAGCCTATATATTCTAGGAATAGCTGCAGATGCACGAAATATAACATCTTTCCCATCAATTTTTATGGTTTTTGTTAATGCCATTATCTACTACCTCCTGTTGTCCTTGCTGTAGAAGATGAAGTTTCTATTGGTAGATAAACTGATTTATACCAGCCATCATAAGTTTCCTTTGTAGTCTCTTCGCCTGTTCTAGCCTTTACATTTCCATTTGGAAGTGGTCTTGCTTGAATAGATAAGGTTTCTGGTTGAACTTCTCTTGATTCTTCATTAGTTTCTCCTTCGAGAGTAGGTCTTGCTGCTGAACAGTTATACATGACGTGACGAATTTTCTTTTGGTCTCCATCAAACTCAAATAACAGTGCAAAGTTTGCAGTTTCAGAATTTGAAGACTCAATAAGAACTTTATTTGAATCTGATCTTTCCATCAAAACATCCGTCCTAAAGGATTCTGGAATAAGGGCGATTTCTAAATCTCCATCATATCCCATATTGTTTGAAATAGTGTAGTATTCAATTCCATCTGCATAAAAGCTTTCAGGTTCTCCATTAGGATCTAATGAAATTGAAACAGCACCAGGCATTGGCACTGGTGTTTTATATTTAATAACGCCCTCTTCGGTTTTATCAAAGAGAGCGTAGTGAACATTACAAATATTAAATTTAACTTTATTGGCCATTATTATTTACCTCCGTAATTTTTAAATTAAGTGTGAATTCGTACAAAACTTCATAGAGTCTTTCTGATTCAATCCAAACTTCAGATTTTTCATAATAGATTTTTTCTCTATCAAGTATCTCTTCTGTCTTTTCTTCTAATTTTAAATCTTTCTTATCAGTATAAAGTTCTAAGTCTATTTGGGTGTTTTTATAGAAAACTACTCCATCTGCACCAAAGTGTTTATTCTTTGGAAATAGATAGACCATAAATGGTGGGTCTGGACTTTCTCCTTCAGCAAAGTGTGAATATGCAAAAGGAAGTCCTATATCTTCAATTATTTTTAATAGCCTATCCATCTTGTAATTTCCTCATTATATTTTCTTCCAATTCTCTGATTCCTTTCTCCTCAGCTGGTCCAATGTGTGGCTTAGCAGATACTCTTCCTCCCTGCCTAAGAACATGACCTTTTTCAAGTAAATGAGCGAGTTGGTATCTATTTCTTGAGTGAACTACGAGTTCTATTGAGTTCGAAGTTTCTTTTATAGTTTTTACTGACCAAGATTTAGAATATTTCTTTGTTTCTCCTACAGGTGCATTTTCTTGTATGTCTTTTCTAATATTGCTACCAGCTTTTTTGACTTCCTTTTTGACTTCATCTGTTGCCATAACAGAATATTCTTCTAAGCCCTTCATTATTTCACTGGCTAGGTTTTCAATTTTTACATTCATCTACTCACCTTCCTACACCTAAACTTTATAAGTCTATTTTTATAGTTCATAAAGTCAATTGAGATGATATTGTACATTTCATCATCAAATAGAATTCTGTATTCTGAAGTGTTAATATTCTTTAACCTATTTTGAAATCTTACAGTAAAAGAAATATCTGACCTGTCTACTTCCATCCCAAGAAAAACTTCTTCTCCTTTACCTTGAAAAGAAATATAGGCTGACGTTTCTAGATAATCCGTCCATACTGATTTATGGTTACCAATTCCATCCACCCCAACATTTTTATTTTGAAAGGTTATTTTTCTGTTTAAATCCGATATTTTCATTAGAACTCAGCCTTTCTCATTCCAAATAATAAAGCCCTTAGAGTTAAGTTTAGTTCAGAATAATCTGCCTCTTCTCTATGCTCATAAAGATAAGCAGTCATATAGAGGACTGCTATCTTTCCATTTGGATTTTTAGAAAGGTCTTCTTCACTATCAACCCTGGCTACATCCATGGAGTGCTTTATTGATGATTGGATGAGAGAATTAATCATCTCATCCTCATCATCAAAATCCACCCTTAAATAGGACTTTGCCTCTTCAAGAGTAATCATAATTTACTCCTTAGGCAGTAGCACCGATTTTTAATAGTTTAACTGCTTCTCTTAAAACTAAGATTCCATCTACTCTTTCTTTACCTAAGAAACCTACCATGCCGTTACCAGCAAATAATTCCTTTAAGTCTTGGAATGACCTATTTCCCCTATCTCCAATCTTGTAATACGAAAAATCGCCAAAGGCTACAGCAAGTTTTCCTTTTTCAGCTTTTGGTGCAAAGGCAGATGTATAAGCAGGATATCCTAAAAGTCTATCTGGTTCTCCATCCTTAAGTGAAGGTTGCCAAATATATGCACCATTAACATCTTTAAGCTTTCTAATTTGAGCAACTGTTGCATCATTTAAAATGAAGGCTGCTTTCTTTCTATATGGTCTATCTAGGGAGTAAACTAAATCAATGAGTTCATCCGCATTAATTGTTTGAGCCTTTGTTGTTCCTCCAAGTTCTCCGCCCTTTTTAGAATCAAAAATTCCTGTAGGTTTATTTACTCCATCGCCATTTAAGAAGGCATCTTCTTCAGCGTTTGCTAGCGCTCTAGTAAATTCTTCAGTGATGTATTTTTCTAGATTAAAGGCGGCATCATATAAAAGTTCTTCAGTTACTTTAATACCAACATGGAGTTTATGTGCATCAAGTGATACTTGATCAAAAGTACCATCTCCAAAGGTAAGTTGACCACCTTCTTCAACCCATAGGGCTGCTGGTTTAGTAGCTGCAATATTGATTTTATGAAGTCCAGAAGTTTGAACTTTTGTAGCTAGTTTTCTTACAATATTTTCTTCTTCAAGACCATTTACAATATCTGTTTCCATCTCTTCTGGAACTAAATATCCACCACTTTCATCTGTACCTACTTTTAATTCATTAGAAATATCTCTAAAGTTAGTTCTTAATGCTTTCATCATAGATCTCTTATAGACATTTCTTGCTCTCATAGGCTTTTCTTCTTCATTAAAAGTAGCAGGTTCATTTGTTAATGCTTGAGTAGTAGGTTTTTCTAAAGTTTTATCCATTTCTTCTTCCCTCTTCTTTCTTTCAATTTCACGAGTATAATTCTCGATAGTTTTTTCCATCTCTTCATATGTTTTAAAGTCTTCATCAGACATTAGTCCATTTTCATCTTTCTTAGATTCAGCAAATGCCTTTGCCTCATCCCAAGCTTTAGTTCTCTTTTCCATTAGTTCTTTTAAATTCATATCTTTACCTCCAATTATTTTTAATTTCGTTTAATCTTTCTTCTACCTCACTCATTGAGTGAGTCTTTACTTCTTTATTTATCTTTGTTAAAAGTGAATTTGTAACTGCACGCCTTGAAAAGACCATGTTTGTAACTTTTTCATCTTTTCTTTTATCAGTGAGAGTTCCATCACATAACCCCATCTCAATAGCCTTATTCTTATCAAACCAAGTCTCTCCATCCATTAGATTAGAAATCTCTTCTCTGGATAAACCAGTTTTAATTTCATATGCATTGATGATTGATTCCTTGACTTCCTTTAACATGTCAATTGCCTTTTGCATTTCTTTTGAGTCACCAATGGCAACAGTTAAGGGGTTATGAATCATCATTAATGAAGTAGGACTCATCAACACTTCAGTTCCTGCCATGGCAATGACCGATGCTGCTGATGCTGCAAGTCCGTCAATCTTAATAGTCACATTTCCCTTGTACTCTAAAAGCATGGTGTAAATTCTCGATGCTGCTATACAATCTCCACCAGGAGAGTTGATCCATACAGTTATGTCTCCACTTTTATTTTTTAATTCTTCAAAAAAGAGCCTTGGCGTGATTTCATCATCAAACCAAGACTCTTCTGCAATAACTCCATCTATATAGAGTTCATTTGAATCCTTTTTCCAATTCCAAAATATTTTATTGTTCTTCATTAGGATTTATTTCTTCTCCTTTCTGCTGATAAAAACTACCTGCCTTGTCAAGTGGTAGCATATTTCCATTTACAAGGTATAAGTCACCACCTTCTTCAGCCGATATCCTATCTAGGTTTTCTAATTCTCTTATGTCATTTGCACTCATCCAGCCATTCTGTCTTCCTACAGCATAGCCATTCATCCTTGATTCATAATCTCCTCTTAGAAGTCCATCAAGATTAAATTTAATAAAGTAGGATGCCTTTTCTTTCTTTGTTAATAGTGATCTTTCCAAAGATTGCTCCCAACGAACAATCCAAGGATCAAGAGTATATTTAACAAACTCAAGAGACTGCTGTTCTATATTTGAAAATGATGACCTTTCCAAGTCACCAATCATGTGAGGTGGTATTCTGAATATCCTTGCTATCTCATTTAACTGAAACTTTCTAGTTTCCAAAAACTGGGCCTCACTTGGTGCTATGGCTATGGGTTGGTATTTCATTCCTTCTTCAAGTACAGCCACTTTGTTGGCGTTTTTAGGCCCCTGAAAGGCTGCATTCCACGACGCTCTAACTCTTTCTGGGTCTTTGATAATACCTGGATGTTCTAAAACTCCACCTGGCTGTGCTCCATTTTGAAAAAAGCTAGCACCATAATCTTCACAAGCCATAGCCATACCTATAGCATTTTTAGCCATTGTAATTGGAGAGTATCCAATAAGACCATCAAAACCAAGTCCTGGTATATGAAGTACATCTTCTTTTAAAAGATAAACTTCTTCAGATTTATGATTGTATTTATAGAAGATTTCTCCATCTTCACTTCTCATTACAGTCATCTTGTTTGGCATTAAGGGATAAAGTCCTATGACCTCATTTCTTCCATTTCGAATTATCTGAGCATAGGCATTCCCCCAAAGTAATAGATGGGTCATTAGTGTTTCTCTAAATACAAATGAAGTCATTTCATCATTAGGTTCGTCATGTAATAAGAAGTATATGGCATGGTCTTTTGCTTTTTCCTTTGAATTAGAATCTCCTCTTTTATATAGATGAAGAGGAAGTCCTGCTAAGGTTTCAGCAAGAACCCTTACGCACGAATAAACTGCTGTCATTTGCATAGCAGTAAATTCATTTACATTCCTTCCTGCTGTTGTTCTTCCAAATAAAAAAGACGATGAAGATATCCTCTCCCCGTCTTTAGGTTTGTCTCTCGACTTGCCTGTGCCCTTTCGGGTGAATATTAAATTTAAAATGTTTATATTACCACCTCCTAAAAGTTGGTATGAAAAAAGCACCTACTAATGTAGATGCTAAAAAATATCATGAATAAATATATGTTAAAACCACTTTGACTTTTCTTTTCTAAATTTAGGAATCTCTCCATAAGCATATGGATTATAATTATCTATATTACATCCAAACTCTTTTAATTCTATTATTTTATTATCAAAATCCCATTTAACCAAAGAAATTCCATTAAATTCATCAATTTTCCCATTATTCATCACTGATTTAAAATGCCATTCCACAATTGATTGGTCTTTAAAGTCTAAAAATTGTACAATATCCCATGTTTCAACTTTTGCACGACTGTTCCATTCTTTAAACCATAACTCGAGTGTACTGCGATTATTATACTTTGGCCCCCAACTTTCTGTATACACAATATCATTAGCAAAAATATCTTTAATTCCCAAGTCTTGTTTTTTTATCCACATATCAAACCATAAACGAATAATATCTTCTCTATTCCTCATGAATATCACCTCAAAAATGTTTCTATTTTATCTATATACCCATATTAAAAAACAATCAACCCCCTATCATCATAAACAGATTCACTTGTATCATTTCCACACCTTATAGCCCTATCAAGAGCCATGATTGTAGCAATTACTCCATCTATCTTTTCTGTGGATTTTTCTTTATCTGCCTTAATGTTTCCAGCAGGATCAGTTCGTATAAATATATTATCCATCATCCACCTTAGAACTGGATGACCTGCGTGGGCTATTTTTCTTTCGAGAGTTAGTTTCATTAATTCTTTTGTTGGTGGAGACATATCTTTAAATCCTTGACCAAAAGGAACAACTGTGAAACCCATTCCTTCTAAGTTTTGTACCATCTGGACTGCTCCCCATCTATCAAAGGCAATTTCTCGGATGTTATATATCTCGCCTAAGTCTTCTATAAATTTTTCTATAAACCCATAGTGAACTACATTACCTTCTGTTGTCATAATATAGCCTTGTTTTTTCCATAGGTCGTAGTTTACATGGTCTCTTCTTACTCTTAGGTCGAGGTTATCTTCTGGCAACCAAAAGTAGGGTAATATTTGGTATTTATCTTCTTCGTCCATCGGAGGAAAGACTAAAACAAAGGCTGTAATATCTGTTGTGGATGATAGGTCAAGACCACCATAGCAAACTCTGCCTTTTAGTTCTTCTTCATTAACAGCAAAGTTACACAAGTCCCATTTTTCCATAGGCATCCACCTAATTGCTTGCTTGACCCATTGGTTAAGTCTTAGTTGCCTAAAGGCATTTTCTTCAGTTGGGTTTTGCTTAGCCGATTCACAGGCTTGTCTTACTTTTTCTATAGGAACTGTAATTCCAAGAGATGGATTTGCTTTATGCCATACTTTTTCATCTGTCCAATCATCTTCTCTGTCTGCTCCATAAATCACAGGATAAAAAGTTGGATCAGTTTTTCTTCCTTCAAGTATGTCGACTGCCTTTTGGTGAGTCTCATAGCAGATTGATTTCGTATCTGTTCCAGCAGTTGTTATAAGAAAATATAGGGGTTGGGTTCTTGCATCACCAGACCCTTTTGTCATGACATCAAATAACTTTCTATTAGGTTGGGTATGAAGTTCATCAAAGACCACACCATGAATATTAAATCCGTGTTTAGAATAGGCCTCTGCAGATAAAACTTGGTAGAAAGAATTGGTAGGCTTATATATCATTCTCTTTTGAGATGCTAGAATCTTTACTCTTTTAGATAAGGCTGGACTCATCCTTACCATATCAGCTGCAACATCAAAAACTATAGTTGCTTGTTGTCTATCAGCAGCACATCCATAAACTTCTGCTCTTTCTTCTCCATCACCACAAGTAAGAAGAAGTGCCACAGCAGCTGCAAGTTCAGATTTTCCCATCTTCTTTGGTATTTCAATATAGGCTGTATTAAATTGACGGTATCCTGTATCTTTTACAATGCCAAATAAGTCTCTTATGATTTCTTCTTGCCAGTCAATAAGCTTGAAGTCTTTACCTGCCCATCTACCTTTTGTGTGTTTTAGGCATTCTATAAAGGTGACAGCATAGTCTGCTTTGTTTTTATCATAGTGAGATGTAGGTAGCATAAATTTTGTTGGTTTATATTTCATTTGACCTCCTTATATAATGTATTTAGGTTGTTAAAGGTAACCTATAACCCTTTATCGACTAAGTATTATTCAGTTTTACTGTATAATATTGTTATTAGATAG
>QWCP01000606.1_pt1 | contig 17229 bp, 14 predicted proteins | sample 1972561 | NCBI WGS metagenome assembly QWCP01 (sample SAMN09866705, study PRJNA288562) | Human vaginal metagenome isolate pre4_vaginal, whole genome shotgun... | isolation source: vagina | host: Homo sapiens | place: USA: California
GTTCTAAAATTCTTGTGAATACCCTTACCCTGATCCACAACCCCTATCATCCCCCTAAAAAACGAGAATCCACCAGAAACAAAAACCAACCCACATCAAGCAGCCAGATGGTATGTCATCGGCATACTGATATACCCAAAGCAGACGAGCGGGTATAGAACAAAAAACGGCTTACTTCTCAAGAAGTAAGCCATAAAAATTTGCAATTAAAGAGCTTAAGCTCCCCAACCGTACTTCACCATAAAGTCAAGAACAATAATCAAAGCAATCCAAATTAATGCAATGGTTACAGTAATACGGTTCAAGTTACGCTCTGCCACACCAGATGTGCCAGCATTGGCGGAAATGCCGCCGCCGAACATGTCGGACAAACCGCCGCCCTTACCCTTGTGCATCAGAATAAGCGCTGTGAGCATAACGCTCAGAATTACAACGATAACTTCGAGTGTTACCTTAAGAACGAACAACCAGTTCATTGCACCTCCAATAAAAACCTCTTTAAGAATACAGTAGAGCCTCGAAAAATCAAAACTAAACGCACTTTTTAGCTGCCTTGTGCGTTAAGCGAATAATAGACGAGAATTCTTCTGGGTTCAGGCTCGCTCCCCCAATCAGGAATCCATCCATATCGCGTGCCTCGTTCATAATTAACGTCGCGTTCTGCGCTGTTACGGAGCCGCCGTACAAAATGCGCACAGTTTGCGCAGTCTCAGGAGAATACGTACGAGTCAAGTGCGTGCGAATAGCTGCAGCCGCATCTTGGGCGGACTGCGGAGTGGCTACTAAACCGGTGCCAATCGCCCATACTGGTTCGTACGCGATAATCATTTTGCGCGCATCTTCTTCGGACAAATCGCGGGTAATATCGTCTACCTGGCCCACTGCATAATCAAGTTCAATACCTTCGCGACGTTCTTCATACCCCTCGCCTACGCATAAAATTGGTTGCATGCCGTCAGCTAAAACAGCACGAACCTGATCGACGAGGTTAGCATCGTCATCTGAGTGGTAGCGGCGGCGTTCGGAATGTCCAACAAGAACGTAACGGCATCCTAAAGCCGAGAGCATATCGGCAGATACGTCGCCGGTAAAAGCTCCTTGAGCGGTAACAGATACAGTCTGAGCGCCGTAATCAACGTGCAAACGGTCGGCTTCAACGAGAACTTGTACGCTGCGAATCGAAGTAAAAGGTGGAAGTAAAGCGATATCACAGTCTTCGTAATCAAAGTGAGCGTCGCGCAGCAACCATGCGAGTTTTTGCACAAAATAGGTTGCTTCGCGATGATCAAGGTTCATCTTCCAATTGCCCACAATAAGGGGACGTCGTGTGCTGCTCATATTGTGCTCACTTTTCTGTGTACGTGTATAAAAAAGAGTACGTGTATAAAAGATGGCAGCTATACGCTGTAGAAAACTACGCACAGCTGCCATCATAACGTCGCCTCTAACGTTATCGCCGCTCTTAGTCGAGAACGCTCAAACCTGGCAAAGTCTTACCTTCGAGGAATTCGAGGGAAGCTCCGCCGCCGGTGGAAATATGAGAGAACTTGCTCTCATCGAAACCGAGGTTACGCACTGCAGAAGCAGAATCGCCACCACCAACAATGGAGAATGCGCCGTTATCTGCTGTAGCGTCAATCAAGCCCTGAGCCACAGCGCGGGTACCACCTGCGAAGTTCTCGAACTCAAATACGCCCATAGGACCATTCCATACAACAGTCTTGGAATCAACAATCTTGTCGTGGAAGAGCTTCTGAGATTCTGGACCAATATCCAAACCAATCTTGTCTGCAGGAATAGCATCCGCAGCAACAGCTTCATAAGCGGTGTCTGCAGCGAAGGCATCAGCAGCCAAAATATCGGTTGGAAGAACGATTTCTACACCGTTTTCCTTAGCAGTTGCTAAGTAGCCCTTAACGGTTTCAACCTGATCTTCTTCCAGCAAAGACTTTCCTACTTCATAGCCCAAAGCCTTGAGGAAGGTGAAGACCATACCACCACCGATAACCAAACGGTCAGCCTTGTTCAAGAGGTTGGAAATAACGCCGAGCTTGTCAGATACCTTAGAACCACCCAAAACAACAGTTAATGGACGCTCTGGGTTGTCGGTTGCCTTAGACAGAGCAGTAACTTCCTTTTCAACAAGTAAACCTGCTGCAGATGGCAAATCGGTTGCTACATCGTAGTTAGAACCCTGAGCACGGTGAACAACACCGAAGCCATCAGAAACGAAAGCATCGCCCAAAGCAGCAATCTTCTTTGCATAAGCAGCGCGCTCATCGGTATCCTTGGAGGTTTCTTCCTTATTGAAGCGCACGTTTTCGAGCAGAACAACATCACCATTGTTCATAGCTGCTACCTTAGCCTGAGCATTTTCACCATAGGTGTCAGCTGCCAAAGCCACAGGAGCGTCTAATAATTCACCCAAGCGAGCTGCTACTGGAGCCAAGCTGAGCTCTGGAACAACTTGTCCCTTTGGACGGCCCAAGTGTGCCATAACAATAACCTTCGCACCCTGTTCACGCAGCGCGTTAATTGTTGGCAGTGCAGCGCGAATACGACCATCATCAGTGATAGTCGTACCATCGAGTGGTACGTTAAAATCAGCACGAACAAGCACACGCTTGCCAGACAAATCACCCAAATCTTTGAGAGTCTTCATAAGCTTCCTTTCTATTGTCGCTCTTTATGAAGTTTAGTTCTTTTCCGCTGCTGCTGCACGCTGTTTATCAACCTTTGTTGCCAGCTGTAGCAGACGACGGATTCGACCTGCAATGGCATCCTTCGTAATAGGAGGATCTGCCAAACGGCCAAGTTCTTCCAAACTAGCATCGCCATGATCGAGGCGAAGCTGACCGGCTGCGCGCAAGTTCTCAGGAATATCATCGCCCAGAATTTCGAAAGCTTTACGCACTTTTTGACTAGCTTCTACAGCAGCCTTAGCGCTACGACGCATATTAGCGTCATCGAAATTTGCCAGACGGTTTGCCTTGCCTCGGCTCTCTCCTTCTACGCGCTTGCCGCTCCATTCGCGGGCAGTTGTATTTGCACCCATCAAAATAAGCATGCGTTCAATAACATCAGGATCGCTTAAACGCACACGTACAGATGAATGGACGCGATGAGGTTTTGTAGTAATACCGAGACGACGAGCAGCAATAATTAAATCGTTTACTGCCTCAACGCTTGGACATACGATTTCCAGAAGGCTTGATTTTCCTGGATCGCTCAAACGTCCTTTGGCGAGGAATGCACCACGCCAAGCGGCTTTGACCTGAGCAATATTACCTTGAATATGGGCAGGAGCTATGCCATGCACTTCCATAGAACGCTGATCGAGAAGGCCGGATTGAAGAGCGAGACGCTTACCATCACGCGTAATAGCAACAAGATAATATTCTACTGTTTCGCCAGAAGGTAAGGTTGATGTTCCCTTACGCAACTCCGCATCGTATCCCCAAATCTCACGAATAGAGCTTTGAAGCCAACGCGCTGCGGTTGCGCTGGTGAACTGACTGACAACAATAGGAATATTTTTAACGACCTGAATACCGCCACCAAAGCGCAACATAGCTGAGACTTGAGCTTGCTTGGCTAATGACGAGTCATCAGTGATTGCTGCGAGTTCGTTTTTGACCTCGTCGAGCAGTGACACGGCGCCTCCTTGGGTTTTGAAAGCAAATTATCCGAAGTTTAGTGTAACCATAACCGTGGATAGATTATTTTCTTGATTATTTCTTGACAAAAGTCGTTAGTTGTGACGCATTCTTTCTAGCTCTCGTCCAGATACGGTTACTGTTAAGCCGTTCGCTTTGAGACGTTTTGCTAGCTCGTAGCTCATGGCTACAGAGCGATGCTGCCCGCCTGTGCAACCAATTGCTATCGTAACGAAATGCTTATCTTCACGCGCATAACCATCTAAAGCGATGTTTAACGATTTTTCGATAGCGTCTAAGAACTCCGTAGCACCTTGACTGTGTAAAACATAGTCCGATACTGCTTCATCCATACCGTTGAGAGCACGTAAATCTGGCACCCAGAAAGGGTTAGGAAGGAATCGAACATCAAAAACAAAATCCGCATCGGATGGAACACCGTGCTTAAAACCGAAACTGAAAATATGCACATTGACGGTTTTGGCGCCGGTTCCTACAAGAGATTCATACAGCTGAGTTGAGAGCTGATGAATACTTGTGCGGGATGTATCTAAAATAATATCTGCTCGCTCTTTGAGTGCACCGAGAAGTTCGCGTTCCTCATTAATACCGTCAATAAGGCGATTTCCGTTTTGGAGGGGATGAGGACGTCGCACAGATTCGTAGCGTTTAACGAGAACGTCATCACTAGCATCGAGGAAGAGAATGCGCGTTTTTACGTCTAAATCCTCTAAATGTGCAAGAACTTGGCTGAGATCATCGAAATAGCTGCGTGAACGTACATCAATAACTGCAGCAAGTTTATGCACTTTCGAACCAGATGAGGTCATCATATCAACTAACGGAATGAGCAGCATTGGAGGAAGATTATCGACCACATACCAACCGATATCTTCTACACTGTCTGCAGCGCGTGAACGTCCTGCACCAGACATGCCTGTAATAAGCAGAACCTCAAAATCATTGGTGCTGTTCTGCTCGGTATCGGTGGACGAGATATACTCTGTGCTATTCGTGTGTGAGACCATCTTCTCCATAGCTTCCTAGTTTAGCGCTAGAGCTGTTCAAATAATGCAGTTTTCATATGAGCGAACGCAGTATCAATAACATGACGTACTGGCAGATGCGTCATATAAGCGACCTGTGCCAGAGCCTGACGCAACAGCATATGCTCTCCCCCGCGCACAATCGCCTCACGTGCGCTCAGTGATTGCATCAACTGAGTAGGGCGAGGATCATAAATAACATCGAGCAGATGCTTATTAGTAAGCGAAATATTTGCAGCAAGATTATTGATTTCTTGAGCAAGACCATCGGTAGCATGAGCTGGAACTGTAGAAATAATAATGTCTGACTGCTGTATGTGCTTAACAGCACTACCCCACGGCTGCACATCAATGTGAGCCTGTGACTTCTGATAAGAACTCATTTTTGTGCGCATAGCCGATGCTTGCACAGCATCCGCTGCACAGATGACAAAGTCTCGAGCTCCTATTTCAATCAGTGCTGCCATAGCAGACATTGCTGTTGATCCTGAACCAATAATGCATACGCGAGCATCGCTTGCGTTGCCAATATTGAATTCGTCAGCAAAAGTGAGCTTTACACCATCAACATCAGTGTTATACAAACTAATATGTGGCATATTCTCATGCTGAGGATTGCTACGTTGCCAGTCAAAAACAGCTGTATTACTCACTCCTAAGAAAGCTACGCGCTCATCGCTGACTTCACCAAATTCCAGAGCTTTCTGTTTCAGTGGCATGGTCATGCTCACGCCCGCCCATGAATCATTGATGCTTAAGAAGAAATCTTCGAGTGTTTCGGCAGTAATATCGTGGCGACCATACTGCCAATCCGTTAACTGCAAGGCTTCATACGCCGCGTTGTGCAGTACTGGTGAAAGCGAATGCGCAATAGGTGAACCGAGAACAGCTGCTTGGTTACCTGTGCTGGAAGATGTGTTATCTGCGTTCATAATTCCATACTCTTGAGTCGTCTGGACGAAACGGTTTTTTATTCTTCGGATTGTTCCACATGCAGAGCTTTATAAAGCACTTCTGCTTTGGATTGGCCAACACCTTGAACCTGCAGGAAGTCTTCTACGCTGGCTTCACGCATGGCACGAACAGAACCAAAGTGATTGAGCAGTTTCTTTTGGAAAGCTGGACCAATACCAGGAATATCATCCAAAGCCGAGCGTAAAGCTCCTTTTCGCCGTGTTTTACGATGATAGGTTATAGCGAAACGATGAGACTCATCGCGTACTCGTTGCAGTAAATACATTCCTTCGGATTGGCGCTTCAAAATAACTGGATAATCATCGTCCGGTAGCCATACTTCTTCGAGTTTTTTGGCCAAACCGCATACTGCTACATCATGAACATTGCAGTCCTGTAGTGCTTTTTGAGCTGCTTTGACTTGAGGCTGACCACCATCAACCACAATGAGATTTGGCTTGTATGCGAAACGACGACGGTTTGTATCCTGCTGGACAACATCATTCAGCTGCGTTTTTTCAGCGCGTTTCTTATCTTCTAAGCTCTCCCCTGTATCGCCCGAAATATTACCATGCTTAAAACGTCGCGTCAGAGTTTCATAGATAGCAGCAGTATCGTCCACAGCTCCTTGTCCATCTGAACCACGAATAGCGAAGTGACGATAGTAATTTTTCTTAGCTATGCCATCTTCGAAAACAACCATCGACGCCACTTGGAAAGAACCACCAGAAGCGTTGGAAATATCAAAACATTCAATACGTAGCGGTGCTTTGTCTAACATAAGAGCATCTGCAATATCGTTCAATGCTTCCGAACGAGCAGCTAAATCAGTAACTCGACTAGATTTAGCTCTTTTGAGACTTTGCTGAGCATTTGCTGTAGCGCGGTCAAGAAGTGTCTTTTTCTCCCCTCTTTCAGCTACTCGAATAGTAACCGAAGAACCGCGAAGAGTACTCAGCCATTGTTCTAAATCATCCACACGGTCGGGAATAAAAGGCACAATAATCTCACGCGGAATAGGAGAAATGGGTGAGAGTAAATCGTTACGCCCCGTCATTTCTTCACGCTCGCGGCGTTGTTTTGTTGCCTGAGCGCGGCTCATACTGTCTGTGGCAGTTGCTTGCTGGGTTGGAGCTAGAGCGCTGCGGTTTTCTGAAACTTTAATAGCCGCAAGACCTTGCTCGCTCGTTCGATCATCTGCCTGTTCCTCCACAGCAGCTGAATAGACCTGAGTGATGAGATCACTGAGTAATTGAGCGTTGGTTACATCTTCCACACGTTCAACAGACCATCCGCGTTCACCGCGAATAGTGCCAGCACGCACGAAGAAAGTATGCACGCTGGCTTCAAGTTCATCAGTGTCGATACCAATAATATCTGCGTCCACATCGGAGGAAAAAACAACAGCATTTTGTTCAAGAACCGAATCTAAAGCAGTTATTTGGTCGCGCAGTTTTGCTGCTTTCTCAAACTCGAGTTCAGCACTGGCTTCCTTCATTTGGGCTTCTAGAGTTTTGCGGAAAGACGACCCCAAGCGGCCAGTGAGAATGGCTACTAATTGTTCGCTCATCTCTCGATGTTCTTGCGCAGAAATTCGCCCCACACATGGTGCGGAACATTTACCTATATGACCGAGTAAGCATGGTCTGCCAGTTTTTTGTGCTTTATTAAAAATAGCGGGAGAACATGTGCGCACAGGGTATGCATGAAGCATGGAATCTAGGGTTTGGCGCATATTCCATACTTTGGCATAAGGTCCAAAATAGCGTGCTTTACGATTATTTTTATTACGAGTAACCCACACGCGCGGATATTCTTCTTTAATAGAGATGGCTACGTACGGGTATGTTTTATCATCACGAAAAACAACATTAAAACGCGGATCGAATTCTTTAATCCACGTATATTCGAGGGTTAAAGATTCTAATTCTGTGCCCACCACAGTCCATTCGAGACTACGAGCTGTGAGTACCATATTTTGAGTGCGAGGATGCAGTCGGTTCAGTGGCTGAAAATAATTAGAGAGACGGTTACGTAGGTTTTTTGCTTTACCTACATAAATAACGCGACCATCTTCATCTCGCCACTTATACACACCAGGATTAGCAGGAATATCGGAAGTTCTCGGTCGGAAAAGATCGCGGGTATCTCCTAAGAGAGGCGCTCCGTTAGCATTAACTCCTGTTGATTGTTCAGAAGCATGCTCAGAGGAAGCACGAGCCGCCTGCTCAGCAGAATCTTTAATCATCTGCTGAGCCGTTTTGCGCCATACTCCTGGAGAATGTTTTTCAATGAGAGAGCTCATGTACTTCCTCTATTGCTTTTTATGTTTAGTTAACAGCGGTTTAAGGAACTTACCTGTCCAACTATCTGGCACATCTGCGATATGCTCAGGAGTACCTTCAGCTACAACCGTGCCGCCACCGTCACCACCTTCTGGACCCATATCAATAATCCAGTCAGCGCTTTTAATAACATCAAGGTTATGTTCAATAACAATAACTGTATTTCCTTTATCGACCAAACCTTGTAGAACAATCATCAGCTTGTTCACGTCTTCAAAATGCAAACCAGTGGTTGGCTCGTCAAGAATATAAACTGTATCGCCGTTAGAACGTTTCTGAAGCTCAGTAGCTAGTTTCACACGCTGACTTTCTCCACCCGACAGCGTTGGTGCAGGCTGCCCTAAACGGATGTATCCCAAACCAACATCTACGAGGGTGTCGAGGTAACGCGCAATAGCAGGATATGATTTGAAGAAACGTGCAGCTTCTTCAATAGGCATATCAAGAATATCGGCTACAGATTTTCCATTATATTTCACTTCTAAAGTTTCACGGTTATAGCGTTTGCCGTGGCAAACCTCGCAATCGACATAAACATCTGGTAGGAAGTTCATTTCGATTTTGATTGTTCCGTCTCCGTGGCAGGCTTCGCAACGACCACCTTTCACATTAAAGGAGAAACGACCCGGACCATAACCGCGTACCTGTGCTTCAGGTGTTTTAGCCAAGAGGTTACGGATTTTATCCCACACACCGGTGTAGGTTGCTGGATTGGATCGAGGGGTGCGTCCAATAGGATTTTGATCAACATGAATAACCTTATTGACCTGGTCAACGCCTTCAATACGGATATGTTTACCTGGAACAATGCGAGCGCCATTGAGCTTATCTGCCAAGACCGGATACAAAATCGAGTTAACCAGTGTTGATTTACCGGAGCCGGATACGCCACTGACAACTGTGAGCACGCCTAATGGGAAAGCAACATCTAAGTTCTTTAGATTATTTTCGCGCGCTCCCACTACTTTCAGGTTTTTTGTTTTGTCGACGCGGCGACGTTTCTCAGGTACGGCAATTTTCTTGCGGCCAGCAATATACGCACCTGTAATGGAGCGACCTGCTTGAGTAATGCCCTGAGCGTGACCGGAATAAATAATTTCTCCACCATGTTCGCCGGCTCCTGGACCAATATCGACTAACCAGTCTGCAGTGGTAATAGTGTCTTCATCGTGTTCTACGACGACGAGGGTATTGCCTAAGTCGCGCAGTTCATGCAAGGTGTGAATGAGTCGTTCATTATCGCGTTGATGTAGGCCAATAGATGGTTCATCGAGCACATACATAACGCCTACGAGACCTGAGCCGATTTGGGTTGCTAAACGGATGCGTTGTGCTTCTCCGCCGGAGAGTGTGGCGGCTGCACGCGAGAGAGTGAGGTATGTGAGACCTACGTTGTTAAGGAATCCAAGACGTGCACGGATTTCTTTAACGATTTCTGTGGAGATGAGTGCTGCTGCGCCGTCGAGGTGGAGATTATTAATCCATTCGAAGGCTCGAACAATAGGCATATCGCATACATCAATAATGTTTTTCTCGCCTACGGTTACGGCTAAAACTTCTGGCTTAAGTCTTTTACCTTTGCATACTTGGCATGGCACTTCACGCATAGGAGTCTGTTTCGTCATGGCGACGCATCATGGAGCGCACAACGCCTTCAAAACCTGTGGAGTATTCTCGTATGCGTCCCCAACGGTTTTTGTAGCGCACATTCACTTTGAAATCGTGACCGTGCATAATAGCATCGCGAACATCCTCATCGAGCTTATTCCATGGGGTTTTCAGGCTGAAGCCTAAATCATCGGCTAAGCCTTCGAGTAGATGCATGTAATACTCTGACTGGGTTTTAGAGGTATTCCATGGCTCAATAGCGCCTTCTTCTAAAGATTTGGTAACATCCGGCACAACGAGTTCTGGATCAATTTCGAGTTTTGAACCAATACCAGTGCATTGTGGACAAGCACCATATGGTGCGTTAAAAGAGAAAGTGCGTGGTTCGATTTCATCTAACTCTAAATCATGACCGTTAGGACAGCTACGGTTTTCAGAGAATGGTTGACGTCGAGCAGGATCTTTCTCATCGAGATCTACGAAATCAGCAATAACTAAACCGTGTGATAAACGTAAAGCGGTTTCCACCGAATCAGTTAAACGCTGACGTATCCCCTCTTTGAGAGCTAAACGATCAATCACCACTTCAATAGTATGCTTATTCTGCTTTTTGAGTTTAATCTCGGAATTTAATTGTACGAGCTTGCCGTCAATTAAAGCGCGAGCGTAACCATCGGCACGCAAGCTATCTATCAGCTCAACAAACTCACCCTTGCGTCCGCGCACAACAGGAGCAAGGATTTGGAAACGTGTGCGCTCATCATGTTTGAGCAAAGAATCAACAATAGCTTGAGGAGTTTGTGCAGTAATTAGTTCACCGCATACTGGGCAGTGAGGAATACCTGTGCGCGCAAAAAGCAAACGTAAGTAATCGTAAACCTCTGTAATAGTTCCCACAGTAGAACGAGGATTACGGTTCGTTGTTTTCTGATCAATAGCAACAGCAGGGCTTAAACCATTGATCATGTCTACATCTGGTTTATCCATTTGGCCTAAGAATTGGCGCGCATATGCAGATAGAGATTCCACATACCGACGTTGACCTTCGGCAAAGAGAGTGTCGAAAGCAAGCGACGATTTTCCAGAACCAGATAATCCGGTAAAGACTACCATTTTATTGCGTGGAATTTCCAGATCAACGTTCTTCAAATTATGTTCTCGTGCGCCTTGAATCACGATTTTGCGGTCTAAAGGCACATCGTTTAAGTTTTCGATAATAATATCCTGTGTCACTATCATCTCCTCAATATATCGGATTACATTTTAACAAAGTATTCGAACAAATTTTCGAAAAATATCTATGATACTTTCCTTCTCTTGGCGTTATGAATATGCTCGACCTCAAGTGAGTGTTGGTAGTATGTACCCCTCGGTATGTAGTGTTCTCGCTCTTTTCGCGTGTTTCTACTACTATCGAACTCAGTTTGTGAGCACATTTATATAGGCGTTTCTACTTGCAGGTAATTACGTTGGGTGATTGGCGTTAAGTAATTACTCAGAGCGACGTCTTCGAACAGTGTTCTCGAGTGATATGAGGTTTTTGAGGTAAAGAATGGCTATTTCTGCTCAGGGTTTGGAAATTCGTATTGGCGCTCGACAATTGTTGGCGCCCACAGATTTTCACGTATCTGCAGGCGATCGCATTGGTTTAGTAGGCCGAAACGGTGCAGGTAAAACTACGTTAACGCGCGTTATTACGGGAGACATGCTACCAGCTGCCGGCAAAGTGACCTATTCAGGCAAGCTGGGATATTTGCCTCAGGATACTCATGCAGATGATCCTGGACAAACAGCTCTAGACCGTATTATGTCCGCCCGTGATATTGCTACTATCGTTTCGCGTATTCGTAAAGCCGAGCGCGATATGACTAATCCAGATCCCGATATTATGAGCAAAGCCATGCATCGTTACGACAAGGCGATGCAGGATTTTGAGAATGCTAACGGCTATTCTGCACAGTCCGATGCCACTGTTATGGCTGAAAGTTTGGGTATTAGTCAAGATGTTCTGCCCCGCCAGCTTGGAACACTGTCGGGTGGTCAGCGTCGTCGAATTGAGTTAGCGCGAATCTTGTTCTCCGATGCCGACACCCTGATCTTGGATGAGCCGACAAACCACTTGGATGCTGATTCTATTGAATGGTTGAAAAAGTATTTGAAGAGCTATGCCGGCGGTTTTCTTGTTATCTCTCACTCCACTGAATTACTGGGAGAAACAGTGAATAAGGTGTGGCATTTAGATGCTCAGCGCGCTCAGATTGATATGTATTCGCTTGGATGGGCAGCATATTTGAAGCAACGTGCAGTGGATGAAGAACGTCGCCGCCGCGAGCGCGAAGTGGCTCAGAAGAAGGCTGAGCGTTTGATGCAGCAAGGTATTCGTTTGCATGCGAAGGCTACGAAGGCTGTGGCGGCTCAGAATATGATGCGTCGTGCTGAGAAGTTGTTGGAAGAGACTGAACCGATGCGTAAGAAGGAGAAGGTGGCGGATTTGCGTTTCCCTACTCCTGCACCATGCGGACGCACTCCTATTATGGCTGAGGATATTTCGAAGGCTTTTGGTTCGAATATTGTGTTTGCTGGTATTAATTTGGCAGTAGATAAAGGCTCACGCGTTGTTATTTTGGGTTATAACGGTGCGGGTAAAACCACAACTTTGCGTATTTTAGCTGGTGTAGATGAGCCAGATACTGGTGAGGTGAAACTGGGACATGGCGCTAAGATTGGCTATTTTGCTCAGGAACATGATACGTTGAATACCTCGGCAACTGTTTTGGAGAACTTGCAATCTGTTGCTCCTGAGTTGGATGATACGCAGGCGCGCACTATTTTGGGTAGCTTCCTGTTTTCCGGTGATGATGTGATGAAACCTGCAGGGGTGCTTTCGGGTGGCGAGAAAACTCGTTTAGCGCTTGCTACTTTGGTAACGTCTAAGGCGAATGTTCTTTTGCTTGATGAGCCGACAAATAATTTGGATCCTGCTTCTCGTGATGAGATTTTAAGTGCTATTTCCAAATATGAGGGGGCTATAGTGCTTGTTACTCACGATGAGGGGGCTGTTCAGGCGCTTAACCCTGATCGCGTTCTTCTTCTGCCAGATGGCGATGAAGACTTATGGAATGATTCCTACTATGATTTGGTTGCTTTAGAGTAATTTAGTAAATACTGATTGATAGTCTTAGCATTATGACTCTTCTTCAGCTTCAATATATTGTGAAAATCGTGGAATGCGGTTCCATGAACGAAGCCTCACACGCTTTATATATTTCTCAGCCAGCGCTGAGCTCTGCAGTTAAAGAACTTGAGAAAGAGATGGGTATTGAGATTTTCACCCGCTCTTCTCAAGGTATTGCTTTAACCGTTGACGGCGTTGAGTTCTTGCAGTACGCGCGTCAGATTCTTGATCAGACTGAGCTGATGAAGGAACGCTATAAGAACACGAAACCTCGTAAACAGTTATGCCAGGTATCGACCCAGCATTACATGTTTGCTGTAGAAGCTTTTGTCGATATGATTAACGCTTCTGATTCCGAAGAATACGAATTCTCTATTCGAGAGTCACGTACTCGCGAAATTATTGAATCAGTTGCCAATATGCGTTCAGAAATTGGCATTTTATATACCTCTGATTTTAACCGTAACGTTATTAATAAGCTGCTGCGCGAAAAGCACTTGGAATTCCATCCGCTTTTTACAGCAGGTTTGCATGTATTTATTTCACGTGAAAATCCTCTCGCATCGCGCAAAAAACTGACCATGGACGACTTGAAGCCATACCCATTTATTCAGTTTGAGCAAGGCGAAGAAGGAAGCTTCTATTTCGCTGAAGAAGCACGCTGGCCAGAATATGCGTCCAAACAAATTAACGTAACCGATCGCGCAACCATTTTGAACTTTATTGTGGGGTTGAACGGCTATACCATTTCCTCTGGTATTGATAACGAAGATTTAAATACAGAAAAAATCGTGACCATTCCACTTGACTGTGATGACCGTATGCTGGTCGGTTGGATTACTAACGAACGCGCTCGCCTTTCACATGCAGCGAATAATTATGTAGAAAAACTCAAAGAAGTTATTCATCGTCACGGATACGAAACGATTGAAGATTAATTCATATGTATACATGGTCGGTGGCATGCGCCACCGACCATCCTTTTAATCTCAAATGTGCCACAGTCGGTAACTCTCGAAACATCATATAACAATAGGTACTCCTACAATAAATGCCCATCCCCATGGCGTTCCCCATAAAGCTATAGCATAAAGACATACAAGCACACCTATATGCCTAAGAAATAGCCCTGTTTTTATCTTCTGCTTGCACAATACATAAATCATTAAAATAACGATTGCAGCATGTATACTCCAGAAAATTACAGGCAAGGATTGGGCGAAACCATCGCGCACTTCTCCATACGTAGCAAGAGCACAACCTGCATAAATACAAAAACGAATTCCTGTATCGAACTTATACATGATATGAATCTTCCGAATGGAAGCACTCTAGTATTGTGCCTCACACGATATATCACATCACTGTGAATGAATATTATGTGCCATTATTCTAGTTTTTTGATGAAAAAACGCAGGGAGTATTGTGAAAATACTCCCTGCGAGATTCAAAAAATTTATTTTATGCGCCGTATTGCGTAAAATACTCGTCAATCTGTTGCGAGATGTCGTCAGTAATAACTGCTGAACCATCAGCATGACGTAATTCACGCGCAGCGCTAATAATATCGTGAATAGTTGCGATAGCAAAAACAGGGAAACCGAACTCATCTTCTACAGCTTGAACAGCAGAAACATCGGAATCCTTGGTTTTTTCCATGCGGTCAACAGACAAAACTAAACCAACAACATCAACATCTGCAGCTGCCTTCAGTTTAGGCAAAACCTCACGTACAGCAGTTCCAGCGGTCATCACGTCATCTACAAGAAGAACCTTCATGCCGTCACGAAGCGGTGTGCCCACAAACATGCCGCCATCACCGTGATCCTTGGCTTCTTTACGGTCAAAAGTGTATCCCACAGCACAGCCGCGCGCCGAGCTTAACGCCATAGACGTGGTAACTGCCAGCGGAATGCCCTTATAAGCAGGACCAAAAACAGTATCAAACTGTTCTAATTTGCCGCTGGACTGTGCTGCTTCAATAGCAGAAGCGTAAAACTGACCCAAACGAGCAATACGGTCACCGTCATTAAAAGAACCAGCATTAATAAAATATGGGGACTGACGTCCGGACTTCAAAGTAAAAGAACCGAACTTTAACGCCTGACTGTCAAGCAGAAACTTCGTAAAATCAGTTGATGCACTCACGGTACTCTCCCTTATTATCGTGAATATTAATCCAGTTATTGCCTTCAGCTAAGGCAGCAGCTAACTCAGGTCGCTCGTCTAAAAGCTCCTCCAACTCGCAGGCAATACGAACAGGTGCAGCGGGATCTACTAAAGCCGCCGAACCAACTTCCACAGCATTTGCTCCAGCATAGAGGAATTCTAAAGCATCCTCACCGGTAAAGGTGCCGCCCATCGCAATAATCGGAAAATCATGGAAAGTCTGACGAATTTTATACACCATCGCCACAGCCATCGGATGCACCGCTGGCCCCGATACACCGCCGGTAATATTAGCCAGAATCGGTCGCCCTGTGCGCGTATCAATACGCATGCCCACGAAAGTATTAATCAGAGAAACAGCATCGGCACCATTGTCTACTGCGGCACGCGCAATCGGCACCACATCATCCACATTCGGCGTGAGCTTAATAATCATCGGTTTATCGGTCAGCGGACGCAAACGCTTAAGCAACTTAGCCAACGCCACCGGATCCTTCCCCACCGACGTACCAGACTTCACATTCGGGCAACTGACGTTAATCTCCAACATATCCGCGTCAGAATCGGCGAGTTTAGCGACTACTTCAGCAAAATCGTCATCGCTATGCCCTGCCACATTAGACACAACAGTGGCGCCCATTGCCTTCAAACGCGGCAAATCATCCTCAAGATAATGATCTACACCTGGGTTTTGCAAACCCACAGAATTGACCGTACCGGCTGGGGTTTCCGCAGTTCGTGGCGCAGGATTACCCTCCCACGGCACAGGAGACACACCTTTTGTAGATACAGCACCGATAACAGCTGGATTGTAATACACCGAGCAAGCATCGAGATTATACGTGCCAGCAGCTGTACCGATTGGGCTTTTCCATTCAACACCAGCCACCACAGTGCCATGCGTAAACGTGTATGGTTTGGTTGCGTCAAACATCTCCATTAGTTCCATCCCCGCTTAATTCTATTGCGCTTAATTCTATCGCGATTAGTTCCATCCCAACTCTTCGCGCGTAAAGACTGGACCATCAATGCATACTTTCTTATTGCCATCAACTGTTGGCGTAATACACACCACGCACGTTCCGTATCCGCAGCCCATGCGCTCTTCCAAACTCAACTGAGCTTCTACCCCATGTTCACGCGCCCATGAAGCCACTGCTTTCATCATGGGATGTGGACCACAGGTTAAAATATGCACGTCCGATAAATCAGGACGACCGTCTTGCTGGGCTTGCTGCTCACCTTGCTGCTCCTCTAACCAGCTATTGAGCAAATCAATCACATTGCCCTGAGCATTGTCAATACTGCGCACATCATCGCAATAACGTGCAGCAAAATCATCAGCAAAATGCACATCGCGATACCCATACATAGCTGTGCATGTTGCATCCGAACGGCCAGCCAATTTTTCAGCCGCATGCAGAACCGGTGGCACGCCCAAACCACCGCCAATGGTTAAATATCGTCCCGGCGCGCTTAAATCGAAAGGCTTCCCTAATGGTCCGAGAATATCGATGGAATCGCCGACGTGAAGCTGTGCAAACTCAGCAGTACCGCGACCGACCACAGCAAAAATAAAGCTCACCTCATCACCATTAATCTCAGCAATGCCAAAAGGTCGTGGAGAAATCTGCTGATTATTCTTCGAATACAAGTTCGCAAACTGTGCAGCCTGACTATGCTGAGCAATATATTCATCGCGTACAGTTAAACGCACAATACTATCAGTAAGTAGCTCATGCCCTACAATCTCAACGGTACGGCGTGATGGCAGGTATTCTTTGCCTTCAGGATTAGTCTTAAGGAAGGTTTGGGCAGTCATAGTGTCCTTACATTAGTTAGGCGCGAACGCGAGCGATATCGTTTTTCATAGCGAGCGCGGCTTGGCGAGCACTGGTAGCAACTAGATTAAGTGCTTGTAGTTCAGTTCTGATTGTTTCCGCTTCATCTGTGTGCTTCCATGCTCCAATAATACCGCGAGAGGAGTTAATAAGTGCGCCTAAACCGTTTTCGTCAAACAGCCCTGCGAGGTCGTCAGCTGTTCCTCCTTGTGCGCCGTAACCGGGAACAAGGAAGAAAGTATGCGGCATAAGGGTGCGCAGCTGCGCGCCCAGAACAGGATGTGTAGCGCCAACGACTGCGCCAACACGTGAATATCCGTACTTGTTGGCGCGCGAGTTTTCGCCCCACTGCTCGACCAGTTCGGCCACTTGAGTAGCAACAGTATGCGCGAATCCGTCTACCCGCAAATCTTGCAGTTCGTTCGAGCTTGGGTT
>QWCP01000354.1_pt1 | contig 16975 bp, 14 predicted proteins | sample 1972561 | NCBI WGS metagenome assembly QWCP01 (sample SAMN09866705, study PRJNA288562) | Human vaginal metagenome isolate pre4_vaginal, whole genome shotgun... | isolation source: vagina | host: Homo sapiens | place: USA: California
GCCGAGAGATGCAGACAACCTCTCGCTACGCTTCGAGAACGTCTGCATCTCTCGGCGAGGGTTACTCTTTTATTGCACTTCGTTTTGGAACTTGCACACTCAACAACACGACGCATGTAAACTTGCAGGTACGCTGCATGGAAGGAAATTAAATGCTGAATTTTCTTTACAAAGCACCTCTCATAACTCGCGTGTAAACAACCAACGTCACAGTTGGTCGCAAATACGCTGAAAATGAGCGATGTTCATAATTCGTTGTTATTGAACATGTTATGCTTAAATCATCTCCTTTTCTTCCTATTTTTACCGTTGCTTAGCGGTTAAAGCATTGAGATAATCTAACTATTTGCATGCTTTAATGCTACTATTGCATGTGAATAACGCCTCTGATACATGTTTCCAAGCCCATTAAGGCAATGTTTTGACTCAAAGAAACGTCTATTTTGTTAAAATCAGCGTAATTTAGTCTATTGCTTGCCTATTGAAATTTTCTATTTTGAAGATTTTCAATGGTCGTTTTTTGGTAAAATGTTAGGACAAAAACAACGATTCTTCTTACCAAGAATGGTAATTTTTTTTACTTTTATTGGCTCGCTTGCTGAAACTGTTGACGTTATTCCATGCGAGACACTCATGGCTGTACAGTCACCTCACCTCGAAAAGTAGAGGCAGGAAGCCCGTCACCATTGACAAGATTGGCGCGAGTGTACGGCTGCCAACCGTAACGCACAAAGCGAGGTTCCCTGACCTTGTCGGATTGAAGGATCACTAACTGTCCTTTGATCTCTGCATGAGCAGGATAAAACAAACCATCGTATTGGGCTATCTCAAAACCATCAACAGGCTTACCGTCAGAAGTAGACAGTTTGTCGGTATCATTAAACGAGACCGCGACCTTATTCCCCACCTCACGCCAAGCACACTTAAACAGCGGACCACACGGCGTGAGAGGATGATGATAGGTGTCTGCCAATGCCCACCGAGCCAGTCGCTCCCCTATTTCCTGTTTATGGATTGGATGTACATTGAGCGAATCACCAAGGTCGGAAGATACTGCCATGCCTGTATTGGGTATTTGCTGCATCAATCTTCGCTGACTGTCACGGAACCAAGTCCACGAAGGTCGGTCAAGACTTGATAGTTGCACAAAATAAAACGGCATACTGACATTGTTCCAATACTGCCGCCAAGAATCGACCAACAGCTTAAACAGCGTTTCGTGTGCCTCTACGTTATGGGCGTTCGACTCGCCTTGATACCAAGCCACCCCCTTAACAGTATATCGCTCTAAGGGCAAGATACCGCTCTCGAACAAGTAACAAGGCTCGTACGGATGCCTCACACCTGCTCCCTTTGCTTGTGCGATATTCTTGGCAGCCCGCTGTCGCACCCACGGTTGAATGAAATCGTTGTGCAACCAATTGTTGAGAATAGCAGGAAAACGAGACTCCAGTGTATGCCTATCTATCCATGACTCGGTAGGCGAACCGCCCACGGCATTGCAGATAATCCCCACGGGTACTTGCAAACTGTCGCGCAACATACGACCGAAATAATAAGCCACAGCCGAAAAAATTCGCACCGCATCGGGTGTTGCAACATTCCACGCCGAGGGGCGATAATACTGCAAATGGTTCAACGAATCAAGTACCGACTTGCTCCACTCCACATCAACCGTCTCCCAGTTGGGCTTCATGTCGTAGAGACGCAAATCCTCATCATCAGAAAGGGGAATATCCCGCTGGGCTGTGGCGGCTTGCTGCATCATGAAAGCCATGTTCGACTGTCCCGAACAAAGCCACACCTCGCCTATTGCCACGTCGTGGAAGATACGCTTTTGCTTACCCGCACTTACTGTGAGTGTCGTGCTTCGCTCAGCCTTCTGAGGTGCAAAGGTAACCTGCCAGTTGCCCTGTTGGTTGGCACGAGTGGATTGGTACAGACTTCCCAACTTTACCTTGACTATCTCTCCTGCATTGGCTATACCATGAAGCGTTATGGGTACACCTCGCTGCAATATCATATTGTCGGTATAAACGGCTGGCAGGTGCAAGCCACCATAATTGCCTGTAATGCTGCCATATACCACTTTTGCCATGATGCCAGCACCTTCAGCATTGGGATGTATGGCATCGGGCAACAAAAAAGGATAAGGATATAAAGGTGCATGAAAATCAATCAACTCGCTGCCACTGATTGCTGCCACAGTCTCAATGCTTGCCTGTATCTGCTCGTGCCATAGTTGCGTTCCAGAAATAAAACGCGGATGTCTGTGTGCAATAGGTGACAATCTTGCCAAAATGATGCGCACCTTTGGATTGGCATGACGAAGTGAGTCGATAAGAGCCAAATAATCGTTCACAAATTCATCACGATAATTGGGCCAATTTCGTGGGTCGGTGTCATTGATGCCTAAATGAATGACGGCAATATCGGCGTGAAATGCCATGGCGTCGCGGAACTCTTGCTGCTTGAAATAAGGGCGATGACCATGTCGAAGTAAGGTAGCTCCGGGTTTTCCAAAATTCCCAACGAGATATTTATTGCCCAACATCGCCTGTAGCTGTGCGGGATAAGAGTCTTTATCACGATTGGCGATGCCCGTTCCATATGTAATACTATTGCCCACGCAAGCCACACGAACTGGTGGCACTGTTGGCTTGGCATCTGTGTGAAGGACAACCAAGCACGAAAATAAAAGCAAACATGCTAAAAGTAACTTTGACTGAAGATTTTGAGGACGCATGGTGATGACTTGTTGTGTACGCATTTTGTTCGGTTGATGAAGATTGTAGGAATACCACAAAATGACAGTAGGTGCTCAAAATGAAATGTTTAGTTTTCATCTTGAACACCTACACATTAGATTGATTGATGGCAAGCGCCTATATTATATTTGTTGAATTTCATAGATTCTGCCACCATAGCCAGGAATTTGTGCTACAAATGGCACGGAAGCTGACCACTCTGCACGCTGTTCTTGGTGCGTCAATAGGTCGACCGCCTTGCATGTACCCTGCCGCAGGTGCAGAAAGTCGAAAGCATGTTGGGGTATGTTGACATGCACCCGTTGCTGATTGGGCGAAAAGTTCACGACAATCAACAAGAGTTGCTCAGCCGATTTACGCAAGAAGACATACTGCTCATCGGGGTTGAACAATGCCGAGTGCTGAGTGTTGGCATACATCAAATCAAAAAACTGTCCTTGCGCAATGGCTGGCTGATGACACAATTGCAGTATTTTCTGATATACTTCGGAAAGGCGCTGGCTGCGCTTGTCCATTTTATCGCTTTGATAATATCCTTCAATGATAGACTTCACCGCCCAGTAGTCGAATATGGTTGTCCTGCCGTCAAGTCCACTGAAACCTTCTGCATCCATGCCTCGCTCGCCAAACTCCTGTCCGGCATACACCATGACAGGATTGGTGTGCAGCCATGCGCAAACCATGAAAGCCGGCAAAGCACGTTCGGCACTGCCACAAAAGAAGTCGCTGGCAATGCGTTGTTCGTCGTGATTTTCCAAGAAATAGAGCATCTTTGGCAAAATATTATCCACAGATTGCCATTGGCGAGTAATGTGATGGGCTGGACGTTTGCCACATACGATGTCGCGCAAACAGTCGTACATGCCCACCTTATCATATAAGTAATCAAATCCCGAAGTGATATACGCCCGATAAAGAGTGGGATTGTACACCTCACCAACGACAATGACGTGAGGATAGGTAGCCTTGAGCTTACTAATAGCGTACTGCCAAAAAGCCGTTGGCACCATCTCTGCCATGTCACAGCGGAAGCCGTCCACTCCCTTAGAAGCCCAAAACAGCAAGATGTCCGTCATCTGTCGCCACGTGTCGGGCATGGGGTCGAAATGTTCACTGCGTCCACCAGCATCGGTGTAATCAATGCCATAGTTCAGCTTGACGGTCTCGTACCAATCGTTAGCTGAGGGCGAAGCATTAAAACAATCGTTACCCGTGCATTTGGCAGGATATTCACGATAAGGTTCGCTGGCATCCTTGCACAAATCAATGGCAGGTTCAAAGGGATAGCTTGGGCAATAATAAAAATTGTTGTGAATGTCAAAGTGCTTGTTTACATCATCGTTCTCCCCCAAGTCTCTCACTCCCTGAGGTTTGTAAATGGAGTGGTATTGCCGAGCCACATGATTGGGGACGAAATCAACAATCACCTTCATGCCTGCCTTGTGCGTTCGTTTCACCAAAGCTTCGAACTCGTTCATACGCTTCGACACCTGCACGGCAAGGTCGGGGTCAACATCATAATAATCGGTAATAGCGTATGGCGATCCAGCCTTTCCCTTCACAATGGCTGGATGTTGGCGAGGGATGCCGTAGGTAGAATAATCGGTTGTCGTTGCATGGCGAACAATGCCCGTGAACCACACATGCGTGAACCCCATGTCGTGAATACGATTGAGCACGGTCGTGGTGATGTCGTTCATCTTCCCTACTCCATTCTCTTCCATCATACCATGGGGCATGCGAGTCATGTTTTGATTGCCAAAAAGGCGAGTAAAGATTTGATAGATTTGCATGTAATCTTTCCTTATTCCTCCCTGTGAAGAGAGTTGTTTGTCGATAATGTTAACGTTGCTTATAGGTAAGAATAGAGCTTTGTCATCCAGCCAACAGGCAAGATGACAAAGCTCAATATAGTTTAGACACTCCTTTCGTTTAGATGCCGTTGACTGTCACTTCCTTGCTGATGCGTCCTATCATACCCTGCAAAGCCTTGCCTGGTCCACATTCGGTAAAGTCGGTGGCACCATCGGCAATCATGTTCTGCACCGTTGTTGTCCAACGAACGCTACTGGTCAGTTGTGCGATAAGGTTTGCCTTAATCTTGGCTGCATCGGTATAAGGTTTCCCATCTACATTCTGGTACACAGGACATTGAGGCGTATTCACCGTGGTAGCCTCTATCGCCTTTTGCAACTCGTCCTTGGCAGGCTGCATCAAAGGTGAATGGAATGCACCTCCCACCTTCAAAGGCAACGCACGCTTGGCTCCCGCAGCCTTTAGTTTTTCGCAAGCCTCCTCAATGCCTTCCTTATCTCCAGAAATCACCAATTGTCCAGGACAGTTATAATTAGCTGGAATGACAACTTTGCCTTCTTTGCTCACCTCTTGACATATCTCTTCTACCTTCTCATCTGGCAAACCAATGATAGCAGCCATGGTACCTGGTGCCACCTCACAAGCTTTCTGCATCGCCATGGCACGAGCATAGACCAATTTAAGACCGTCTTCAAAGCTCAATGCACCAGCTGCCACCAATGCAGAAAACTCGCCCAAAGAGTGACCTGCCACCATATTAGGCTTGAACGCATCGCCCATACAGAGTGCAGAAATGACACTGTGCAAGAATACGGCAGGCTGTGTCACCTTGGTTTCCTTGAGTTGCTCATCGGTACCATCGAACATGATGTCGGTGATACGATAGCCCAACACCTCGTTGGCTTTATCGAACAACTTCTTTGCCGTTTGGTTATTTTCATAAAGTTCTTTTCCCATTCCTACAAACTGGGATCCCTGACCGGGAAATACAAATGCTTTCATACTTGTTTTTTTGTTTGATTAAATCTGATGTAAGCAGACACACCAAGCTAATGGCGATCTACAAATTTTCTAATACTCATAAAGAAACAACCAGCCTCAATGTGAGACAAGGCTGCAATTCGTTTTAATATTTTGTAAGGCATGCGTTGGTGATTCAACCTTCGCACAATGTAATAAAAACCTACCGTATTGAACACACCTATCACGACTACCACCAACAATTGGGCAGTGGCAGAAGCTCCTAACTGATAAGAGATAAACCAACACAACACATTAAAGGCATTGAGTGCCAATACCGACACGGTTGTACCGATATGCGAGAAACCTATCTCTATGAACAAATGGTGCAGATGCGACTTGTCTGGATGGAATGGAGAGCCTCCCCTCAACATGCGCAGAAACATGACGCGCAAGGTGTCGAAAACTGGAATGGACAGAGCGGAAAGCGTAAAAGCCACCACCCCCATGTTAGGATAATTATAGGCCACCATGGATTTGGTTTCCAAAATATGAAAAACAAAAATACTCATGAGTGTACCCAACATGAGCGTTCCACTGTCGCCAATGAACATCTTTGACGTTTTACCGAAAACGTTGTGCAGGAAAAAAGGAAGCAAGGAAGCCACACATATCCAAGCCAGCACGGTCATCGAGCCGTAACCCGATGTCATGAAGGCATAACCGAAGAGAGCGCAAACGAACATGCAAAATCCAGAAGAAAGTCCGTCTACGCCATCAATCAGGTTAATTGAATTGATGATGCCGACACCCACAAACGAAGAAAGCGCAATGCCAACATATTCGTTCAGCTGGTATATGCCTAAGGCACCATGAAAATCATCAATAAATTTATGCTCGGTAGATATCAAAAACAAGATGACGAAAAACTCGACTATCAGTCTTAACCATGCACTCAATCCTATGAGATCATCCAACGTGCCTAAATACATCATCACCGTAATGGCAACGAACGCAGGAAAGAAAATATAACTGTCAAAGACTGCACTCGTCAAGCCCACGCCCAACACCACTCCCCAAAAGACAGCAATGCCGCCCAATACAGGAACAGGGGCTTTCTGCAACTTACGAGCATCGGGATTGTCAACCATTCCTTTTTGTTTAGCAAGTTTAACTATTAAAGGATGAATCCATGTCACCAACGCAAATGCACTGATAAAAGGAATGACAATGCCTAAAAAAAGAAACTTCAAATTCATAATGTTCTCTACTTAAAATCTTGTTCGCTTGATGCCACTTTTCAAATAACCAGGAATGTTGTACATGGTTTCGTGAGGAAACATGAAGAAGTTACGCAGGATTTTACTCATATTTCCAGTAAAAGCCTTACATCGGCGCACATAATAATTCTTGGATTTACTTTTTGTGCGTACATCGTGATAACCAAAGTTTCCCGAGTCCAACACATAGCGCAGCACCTGTTTGCCCATGTCCGCATACTTCTCGTTATAAAGTGGCATCTTGTCTTTGGGATATCCCAAGAAGTCAACAGCCATGGCGGCAAACACTTTCCAAATCTTCTCTATGCCCAAATACGTTACGTCATGAGCCAACTGCTCTTGGTCAATATCTGTATGGTACTCATAAAGCAGGCGCATCCAGTCGGCTATCTGCCTCAAACCTATTCCGCCACCAAAATAATGTCTTGTCAAGTGTACAAAGACAAAGACAAGATCCAACCGCAAGGGAGGCAGCACGGCAAAGCCACCCCCAATACAGACCTTTCTTTCCTTCTCCTCACGAAACATTGCATCACACCAAGCGGGGAACCGATGTTCCAAGGTTTTATTCACATACGGATTGATGCGACCATGCAGCTCCACCACTACATTGCAATACTGAAAGACAGCCTCCATTGTATCGGTGGTGAGTGGCTCTATCATCTTCATATTTTGTTGACACAACTTGTAAGCCTCGGCTATCTGCTGCGTATCGGGAATATATAGGTCAACATCCCCCGACTGTCTTAAAAGTGGGTCACGATAGTTTTGTGCCACCCCTTGTCCTTTCAACAAGACAGGCACGACACCAATATCTTCCAGCAAGTGATATATCTCGGGGATGGCAGCATTCATCGTTTCGTTGTTCCTCCTGACGGTGAGCACATACGTTATCAGCTTCATCTTCAATGGCTGTGGCATCTCTACCTCTCTCAATAGCGAAATACCATCAGACACATTGCCTACAACAGCTTGTTTCTCTGTCATGCCCAGCACGGCTTTCCAGTCTATATGCTTACCTACAAGGACGTCTTTGTGTACAATCTCTCCCCACACTCCTGCCTTGTACAGTTCAAGGAAAACTTTTTCCGTATCCGTAAATGTCGTCATTTGCGATTCTTATTTTGCACAAGCTGCAGATACAAAGCGTGATACGCCTCGTACATACTCACAGAAGAGAACTGCTCGCATGCCTTTCGTTTGGCACGAAGCGGCTTTTCTTCTTCCTTTTCTGCTTGTAGGATTTTCTGTATCAAATCATCTGAGCGTCCTGATTGATAGTAGGTAATCTCATCATCCGCATATTTTTCTTTCATCCCTCGAATGTCTGCACACACTATCTTTTTTCCGTACATGGCTGCTTCTGTCAGTGCCAAGCAAAAGCCCTCGCTCAAACTTGTCTGCACATACACGTCCATAAGTGGCATGTATCGATGTCCTTCGGGAACAAAACCCGCGAACATTACCCTTTTGGAAATGCCCAATTCAGCACACCGACGTTGAAGAGGTAAGCGCAAGTTTCCTTCGCCAATCACCAACAAGCGAAACCTGTCTGGCAACTGTGCAAGGGCTTGTATCAACTGTTCCACTCCTTTTATCTTCACCAATGAGGCACATGTACCTATGAGCGTGTGACCTGCCTTGAATTGTCGCACTTGCTCTTCTTCCTTAACGGACAGCCTACCCTGTGGCATGTCAATGCCATTGTAGCAACGAGCCAGTTTTCGTACATTCACCCAGCATGAATAATAACCAACGGCATCATCGCTGAGTACCACTACCTTATCCAGCGTTCTGACAGAAGCCAAGAACAACAGACTGAAAAGAGAGCCTCCCATTCTGCCAAATCCGACCCGAAACTCTTCCCATATATAACAATGTACCGTGGTTGCAAATGTTGTTTTCTTGCCAAACCACGGCTTGTAAAAGGTAAGATACAAATTGGGACGAATGCCATGGGCATGCACAATATCGTAGTGGGCAAAGTTGATGGGACGGTATGCGTCTATCTTCTCCGTAGGAAAAGAAAGCTCAAAGATGTTCTCGTCAAAGTAAAACACCTTGCACTCATGACCATGCTCAACCATTTGCTTCGCCAGTTGCATGACCACCGACACAGGACCTGCATGCCTCAGCGCAGAAACCACATAAGCTATCCTCACTTCTTGATAACGCAGAAATGCTTTTTTAATTGTACAGCCACCCGAGCAATATACGGATGTTGGCACGCAGCCATGTCTACTACCGTCACTCCTTTATAACTATTGAGCGTGTGCATGCGCGACGGGTGATCGGTTGTGGGCGATGAAAGTCGGCATACTTCATGAAATGCGAGTCTGCCTCTCTCATCTTTTGTTACCTGTTGTATGACGATGCCCTGTCCATAATAGAGTTTTCCGTTTTGTGCGGGTCGATATAGCCTACCGTCACATTCAAAAAAAGCCCCCGCATTGCGAGCCGCCTTGTCTGCAAAAACGTATGACTCTTGTCGCACCTCCTCTCCTTGGGTATTGTAAACAAAAGTATGCAATACAGGATTGTCATACGGCAGGAAAGTTCCCAACAGCATCTCCTTCCCAAACACATCCGTAAGGACGGCATCCGCCAAAGGTTGTGTCGACACAACTTTCTCTTTACGGCAACTGCACGTCTTCTGATCAAACTCATACAACGTAAGTCCTTCGCCAAAAAGATTCTCGGGCATGATGTACACTTTGTCATTTCTGCGCACGATGCAAGGAAAACTAAGATGTCGTGCCACATCCAAGACAGGCGTGAGTTTCTTCAGTTCGAGTGTGTTGCGTTCCACCGTCAACAACGATATGCGACCACGTCTCAAGTGTACGTCATAATCTTCTGCCAAAAGCAAGATTTCATCATCCGTCACCTCCAACACAAAGGGGTCGGCAAACCAACGGTCAGTGTACGAATGCCGAAGCATACGAACAGAGAAGGATGCACCATGCACCAACGCCTCCAACGACTTGTCGGGAAATCCAATGTTCCATTGTTTCTCTCTGACAACATGGTTGTATATACGTTCCAAAAGCATCCGTAAAAGCGAATATTTAGCTTATTTTCGCAGAAAGCGTTGATACACCCAGGTTCTTACACTGTTGGGCAGAAGGAACTGTACGGTGCCACGCACCATATCGTTGTATATCATCTTGGGAAGGGATATGAGTCCGTGTTGCCACATCCACTTGTTCAGGGCAAGCACATCCTTGTAATATGCCATGCCACCTCTTCGTGCAAACTGGTCTCTACCCGAACGCACATTCACCACAATGTCGGGTATGTTGCGAAACTTGCATCCTGCCTCTATCATGCGCGCCCAAAGATAATAATCTTCTTGCTTAAAATCCTGCTGATAATTGCCAGCACGCAGCAGTTCGCTTTTCTTCATGACAACCGTAACATGATTCACGCCACACCGCGACTGCATAAACCGCTTGATGCCGCTGTCGTCCAAAGGCAAGATGCGCTTGCTCACCACATGCTCGGGCGAGTCGACAAATTCGGTTATCATTCCCCCTACTACCGCCAACTCATTGTCTTCCTCAAAACATCTCATCTGTTTTTCAAAACGGTCGGGCAACGAAATGTCATCGCTGTCCATGCGAGCAAGATAATCATACTGTGCCTTTTCCACGGCAATGCGCAACGCTCCACCCAATCCTCTGTTCTTATCTTGATAATAAGCATGCAAAGCCGCAAACCGAGCTTTTGTCTTCTCCACCACATCTATTAACGACTGTGGTACAGGACCATCGGCTATCAGCACAATCTCGTCTGGCACCAGCGTTTGATGAATAATGCTGTCCAAAGCCACCTGCAAATATTCAGGGTTGTCGGTCTTATAAATCGACATGATGACAGAAAACTTCAACTTACTCATGCTCTTTTATTTTTTTAGTCCCAGCGTTCATCATTATCTACCAAAAACAAATCCTAACCGCATTGCATACAATGCCTTTGAGATATACACACAAAGGATAGCTATTATCACGGACAACAAAGGACTTATTAAATACTCCAACGCTACTAAGTTATTTTCAATCATATAATTGCCAAACATTTTAAGATTGAAAGGCATTATCAAGAAATAATGGATTACATAAATCTGCAATGTGTTCGTCCCTATCAAAGTTCCAGTCAATTTCAACATACTTTTTACCTTTGAAGTCTTACCTTTGGATTGTTGCTCTAACCAAACAAATAATAACAAAAAGAATAAGCACAAAGGAAAACCTACTAAAGTCGTATATAGTTTTAACAATATTTCATTACCCCCCCCTATTTTGTTAAGAGCTATTAACGAAACGGTACTCAATATTGCAAACACAGGTATCAATTTATTGACATGCCAATGTTGCCATTCCTTGTTTTTCAAAATTACACCTAATGAAAAGAAAGGCCACAAAGCCCACAAATGATCGGTGGATAAGGTGGTACCCACCTCAGTACGCCTGAAATAGAAATGAAGTACCATCAGCAATACTTGCACCACGACAGCTCCGCCAATGAAAGGCTGGTGTAATTTTCGTATCACATGCAACAGCACAAAGTAAAGAGGTAATACCCACAAGAACCAATAACCCGCCTTTGCCTCATTTGTCATGAAATATATGGCATTGCCACTCCCCATGGTATAAGTAAACAGCAGTCCAAACACAAAGAAAGGAATCAGCAACTTCATTTTCTTCGCCAACGAAAATCGCTGTACATTTGTTACAAGTCCACTGAGAAGCATGAATAAAGGCATGTGGAACAAACTCACAAATGCCGTCAAACTACTGGGATTGGGTTCAATATTCCAACCATAGTAACAATAAGACGGCAAGTGACCTGTTATCACTGCAAGTATGGCAAATGCCTTGAGCGCATCAATACAGAAAATACGTGTCTTCTCCATAAGAGATTATCTATTTATTTGAGTTTCCAATTTCTTTTGATAAAAAGGTACAGCCAAAGCTCGTTTATTTAAGGCTGGTTCTATAAATTACCACCGCATATAGTCATTAAAATTTTATGAAATACGTTTTGTTATCTTTTGGCTTCTTTTTGGTTCAAAAATAAGCCCAAAATCTAACAAAGCTAATTTATAGAACCAGCCTTAAGAATGATTTATCTACAAAATACGCTCACTACACAGTGTATGCAAAATTGATGATACGCTATATTGGAGGCTTATAAATACTGAATTATCTTTACAAAGTACCTCTCATAACTCTCGTGAAAACAACCAACGGCAAAGTTGGTCGCAAATACGCGAGATATGAGCAATGTTTGTAATTTATTGTTATTGAATATGTTAAAACGAAATCATCGCTTTCCATTCCTAATTTTATCATTTTTTTGCGGCCAAAGCATTGAGATAAGCCTGCAATTTGCATGCTTTAATGCGATTATTACATGTAGATAACACCTCTAATGCGTGTTTTCAAGGGCGTTAAATCAATGCTTCAGCTTGAAAAGACATTTATTTTGTTAAAATCAGCCCGTTTTTGTTGTGTGTTTGCCTATTGTTTTTTTCTATTTTGGAGATTTTAGATGACCGTTTTTTGGTAAAATAACAGGACAAATAGTTGTTTTGAAACGGCATTTATGATATGCCCCATGCACCAACTCCTCCAACTACTTGTCAGGAAATCCGATGTTCCATTGTTTTTCTCTGACAACATGGTTGTATATACGTCCCAAAAGCATCCGTAAAAGCGAATATTTAGCTTCTCATCCATGGAACGACCTTCGAATAAACTTCATGCAAATTTCTTTTTAAAAAGAGTTCAACCTTCAGACTTAGAATATAAATTAGTAAGCAATTTATAGCTATTATAACTTCTTTTCTATTTTCAAGGTAATTCTTTTAGATATATACGCGAGAAGTGTATTAACCAATATAAAAGCCAAAACAATTAACAGGTGATATTCTCCTTTAATCAAATTTTCAAACAGTACGAAGGTAACACCTTGAACAATATATACTTCGTAACTAATATTAGACAGGAATGAGAGAACCTTATTAATAGTAACCTTAATAAAAGAGAAAATAAATGCAAATGGCAAAACATAAGCTGTAACTCCTATAAGGGCAAAGCCATGAAAAGGAGGTTTACCCGATATATATACAAATGAGCATACTGCCAAAACAAAAAATGCTGCTAAAATATACCAACAGTTCTTTTTGTGACCTAACCATATAAATGTGTTTTTCTCATTGTTATTATAAAAAATGCCTAACAGAAAGGCATAATTACTCACATAGGTAGTCCCATCAATACCATTCAAATAAAGTACAGCTAAAAAAATAGTTGTTATGACAAACAATGCGGCATACATTTTCGTGTTGCTTCTAAAATATCGCCTCACAGCGTAAAACACAGTATTCAATATCAATAATACAACAACAAACCATGTATAAGGTATAAATAAACTGAAAGTTGTAAAATTCGCATGTATAGTGGTAAGTACATCATATTGAAAACAATACAATAAAACCAAGTACAATACGATTGGGAATATGAGCGGAGTCAACAACTTCTTGACCCTATGAGGAAACATAGAGAAATCCAAACCGTTATTATGGTACTTATATTCTAAGCCATAACCGCTAATAAAAAAGAACAAACCTACCACATAAGGTCCCGAATACCTAAAATTTTGTATAATTGGATTATGAGTATAAAAAGAAAGGTGCGCTAATACAATTGCAAAAGGAAGAATAGCCTTTAAAATATCACAGCGACTCTTTACCAAATAATATTTATCCCATTGTATCGAATGCTTTTGTGATTTCAATGAAAAAAGAACTGCTAATATTAGAACTATAAGAATTGTAAACATAATGCTTAAACCCACTTATTATTGATATACTTCCCTGGAGTAACCTTTGCACTGATTTCCTTTGCAGGATTTCCTGCAACTACACTATTTTCCGCCACATCTTTCTTTACTATAGCACCTGCACCTATGGTAGCATTACTACCGACTTTTACGTCTTCAATAAAACAGACAGAAGGGCCAATATAAACATTATCTCCTATCATAGCAGCTCGTTTTTCATTACTTCCTATTGTTGTAAACTGACTGATATTGACATTGTTTCCAATAATGGCTGTATGATTTATAATAATACCTGCCGGATGCCCTATGAGAAAGCCATATCCTACTCGGGCAGTAGAGGGGATGTAAAGCCCTAACTTAAACATATAATGACGATGCAATAACTTTGTGAAAAGATACGCCCAGCCTTTTACCATAGATAAACGCCACCATATTTGAAACATGAAAGATGGCTCGCGTAACGCAAATAAAAACATCTTTATAAAGCTATCTTTCTTGGAACCCGTACAGCGGAAATAATCGCTTCTGATTATCATAAAGCAATCACGATAATTTTCAGGTTCTGGAATGGTGATACCCAACTCCTCAATTATAATTTTTCTCATCCTTTACATTTTTTACTTCTCTATGATTAACATCAGAATTTCTCTCACGCAACAAGTCCAATAGATAAAACAAAAAGCCTATCGGCTTCAGAATATAGCACCACCATGGCAATTTTGTCTTTCGTCCTTTGTAAGGTATAAGATATCGCCAAAAATTAATGGCATCTATGACATGTCGCCGAAGTCCGAAACGAGAATCTCTCACCAATTTTGAATAGTAAAGCATGGTTCCTTGTGGGGATAGTCGATGATGCTTGCGCAAGTTGTTTGACAATCCGTCTTCAAGATATTCGCAAACATAAATATTTGCATTGAAATATCTAAGTTTGTATGTCTTGGCTATTTCATTCCAAACTACAGCCTCTGTTACGAATTTTTCTCCAGGAAACTCAGGAAAAGGGAATGCTTTTAATACTTCCGTCTTCCATATTTCTGTCATATCACCTTTCATCTTTTGAAAAAAACTTACCACATCGGTATCTATCACATCATAAGCGACACCTTCTGCCACTCGTTGTCCATTAGGATAAGCTTTATAGGCGGCAACGCCCGCAAAACTTTCATCAGCCCTAACTTGTTCATAGTAACGATCTATCAGGGTAAGGCTATCCTTTGTGATATAATCATCGCTATCTACAAAAAAGAACAACTCACCTCTCGCCAAACTTACAGCTTTATTAGTAGCCCGATGTTTACCGCCATTAGGCTGTTTGTAGTACCGTATATCAACCTTCTTCTCCTGAACCCATCGACCAACAAGTTGTTCAGTATTATCTGTACTCCCATCATTTACTATAAGCCATTCGAATGATGTGTAGGGTTGAGCCACCAAGCTTTTATAGAGTTTTGGCAACGAATATGACCTGTTGTAGGTTGGAGTAAAAACTGTAATGAATGTCATACATTATAAATTTAACAAAGTAACAAGTTCTTGTTAATATCAGTTCTCTCAACATCGAGTAACTTGCTTGATAAAGCTGATTTTCAATATTTTAAATTACTGCCTCATAGAGCTATGAGATAGTCATGCAAAGTCAATGCTTTTCCTGTTCTAAATGTATGGGATAAACAGACAAAGTCAATGGAGTAGTTTTACCAACGGACAAGTATTCTTTTCGTAACGGATAGATGTTTTATTTGCAACGGATGAACACGGAAATTCACTGATTTTATTATATTCCGTGTCAGTCCGTGATACTCCGATGCTTAACACTTTTTATTGCAACGGATAAGTATTCTTTTCGCAACGTATAGATATTTTTATTTGCAACGGATGAACACGGAAATTCACGGATTTTATAATACTCCGTGTCAGTCCGTGATACTCCGATGCTTATTTTTTATTAGCAACGGACAAGCACGGAAATTCACTGATTTTATAATATTCCGTGTCAATCCGTGATACTCCGATGCTCATTTTTTTAAGCAACGGACAAGCACGGAAGTACACGGATTTATTTTATTTACTGTTAATCCGTGATAATTCGATGCTCATCGTCACAAACCACTGGACCTATACGCCTAACAAATTTTCTATCACCACAGAAGTTAAACACAAACCCAACTTGCTTCTTAGTTGTTGTGAGATAGTTGATAAGTTGTGCCACATGTCCGTTAGTAATAGTTGTCACCGCCTTTAGCTCCAAAATAATCACATCGTTTACGATTATGTCTGCCACAAAGTCACCAACAATCAACTTTTCTTTATAGGTCACCTGCAACGGCACTTGTTCAGCAACAAGTAATCCTCGTTGCTTCATTTCATAAACGAATGCGCGTTCGTACACCTTTTCAGCATACCCGATTGCCAAGTTATGGCAAACCTCATAAAAAGCCTCAATTATTTTATCTGTTATGTCCCTATAAAGTAGCATGTAACCATTTTTTAAGATTCTTATTTACGCATCGGATTATTTTTTGCAACAGATAGGTATTCTTTTCACAACGGATAGGCACAGAAATTCACGGATTTTATAATATTCCGTGTAAATCCGTGATACTCCGATGCTTAACTATTTTTGCAACGGATAAGCACGGAAGTACACGGTTTTATTTTTTTCGTGTCAATCCGTGAAACTCCGATGCGACATACAGTATAACAACAGGCAAGCACGGGGTTATTTCTCCTCAGCATTCTGTTGCTTCAGAACATCGTACAAGTAAAAAAGGTAACCAACAGGTTTAAGTAGGTAACACCACCAAGGAAGCCGTGGCTTCTTGCCATGATAACAAACGAGGTATCTCCAAAAGCTAATGGCATCAAGCACATGCCGTTGCACACCAAAGCGTTCATCACATATCTGATGCGAATAATACAGCATGGTTCCTTGTGACGACTGGCGATGTAGCTGTCGAAGATGATACGACAATCCGTCCTCTAAATACTGACAAATATAAATGTTGGCATTAAAATGTCTCAACAAATACGTTTTGGCTATCTCATTAAACACCACATCCTCGGTAACGAACTTTTCACCAGCAAATTCTGGAAAAGGATACTTGCGTAGCACGTCCGTTTTGAAAGCTTCAGCAATATCGCCACGCATTTTATGTTTCTGCCGAAACGTAACACTGTCAGTATCCAACACATCTGTAGTGAATCGTTTCTGTGTTTTGATAAAAGGACTAACAAATCTTAAATTCTTTCAAAATATGCCTCATAGTCGTGCCATTTTATACTTGATTTATATTGGACAGCCGT
>QWCP01000355.1_pt1 | contig 16970 bp, 15 predicted proteins | sample 1972561 | NCBI WGS metagenome assembly QWCP01 (sample SAMN09866705, study PRJNA288562) | Human vaginal metagenome isolate pre4_vaginal, whole genome shotgun... | isolation source: vagina | host: Homo sapiens | place: USA: California
TTTTCCGAGCCAATCTAAGAGGAGTGGCAGACAAGAAGTTCTTCTTATTCAGAATTGCAAAACTATATGCCTATCCCCATTGATTTTCTACTGAGCCGTTTCTATGTCTTGCCCTTTTCAAAATTAAGTTCAATTTATGGGCAAATGCCATTGCAAAGTTTAGAGTCCGCTGCTTTGCAACCATGACAATTTATTGATTCAGCAAACACTAATTAGTTGAAAAACGTCTGGCACTATTCTTTGTCAGAGGTTATCATTTGGCCCAATTCCTGATAGAACGTCTCCACCTCGCCCAAATAAGTTTTCAATATCTTCCCATCGGGACCTATCAGCACCTTATAAGGATAACCTTTCACCCTATATGCGGTCTCGACCTTCGCATCGCCGTCTCTCACCTGCGGCCATGGCAACTGGTATTTCTTCAAAGCCTGTTTCCATTTTTCGGCTTTGTCGTTGCAATCGATGCCCACAAACTCAATGCGGTCGCCGTATTGGGCATAGCATTCTTTCATTTTGGGAAATCCCTTGATGCACCATGTGCACCATGAGCCCCAGAAGTCCAGCAGCACATATTTACCCCGCAGGGAACTGAGCGTGAGCGTATCGCCCTGCGGCGTGGGGAGGGAAAAATCGGGGGCCATCGCGCCTACTTTAGCCGTATCGGGCACTTCTTTCTGAGCTTTCCTCATCACGGCCATCCGCTCGAAGACTTCCTGCCACATATCCAAATATCCTTTGAAACGACCGTTGCGCACTGCGGGACTAAGCTTCCGTATGACCGAAACCACACGGTCCATATTCACGTCGAGCACCAAAGTCGCCGTGGCGTCCTCGTCGAGATGCTGTACGATGTACTCCTCGACCACAGGGTGCCTGCGCCGATTGATGTCACAGTTGGCGGCTTCGCGTATACTGTCGAGCCGAACGGCATTGTCACCGGCAGCCACTCCCGCCTCATACTCTTTTTCGGCGATGTCAAATTCCGTGTTAAAAGGCCTTCCCACGTCCGTCACTTTGGCGTACTGCTGATAGAATGCGCTGCCCGAAATGCGGACGCTGTACTTGTCAATGAAATCTCCTTCTATGTTGACAAATTCGTTGGGGACAAAGAAAAAGTACATGACCTTTTTGGGACTGGATTTCAACCGAAGACTCCCTTGGTAGGCCTTGTCTATAGAAAGCGAAAAATTAAAATGGCCGTTGTTGACGGGCGTAGCAAAATTGATGATTTTCTTGTCTGGATTTCGCTCTACATACTCCACGAGGATGGAGTCGTTTGCAACGTCGGTCAGTGCGCCGCTCATCGTAAAATTGCTCTGTGCCGAGGCCCCTGACGAATACAGCCACGTTGCCACCGACAAAATAAAGAATTTCAATTTACATGCTCTTTTCATATTATTGGGATTTAAAGTTGTTTTCCAATGTTTCGGCAAGCAGCCTCATTCACGACAAAAATAGGTAAAATAGTTGATTTGTCAAAGTGTTTTCGTTCGGGATAATTAAGGAATTTCAGCTAATCCCCTCATTAGTTCCTTTTTAGTCCCTTTTTATTTGCTTCTTTCTGTGTTCAGAACTTACTTCAAAGACTATGTAGAAGTTTCTCTATAAAAGCAAAAAGCGGAAAGCCTTTACTTATCGGACTTTCCGCTTGTTAGTAGGAGTGACCTCGTTGGGATTCAAACCCAAGACCTTCAGAACCGGAATCTGACGCTCTATTCAGCTAAGCTACGAGGCCATAATTAACGATTGCAAAAGTATAGAAAATTATTGAATTTAACAAGTATGTGTGTTCAAATTATTCCTTTTCTGCCACAAACCTGCGGTTTGCGACGTATCTACAGAGCACGTCATCTTTCTGCGAGACGATAAAAATGGGAGTATATCCTTCATGATTCCCACTGATTGAATTAAGACAATATGAAAGATGAAGCATTTATTTTTAATCATATTGACCGATTTACATCATTTATTCTTGTATATCTTCCATAAATTTTCTACTTTTGCATGACAATTAGTGAAATCATTTTCATAAAGTTTTGAACGAATAAAGAGCAACTACACCAAAATGAGCAAATTGATAAAACCAGTACACTATCAGGCTTTGTTGGATATGAGACAAACAGAGCAAGGTATTAAACTCATCAAAGATTTTTTCCAACAAAATCTTGCAACCGAATTAAGACTCAGACGTGTCACTGCTCCCCTATTCGTCTTGAAAGGTTTAGGTATCAATGATGATTTGAATGGCATTGAGCGCGCTGTTACGTTTGCTATCAAAGATCTCGAGAACGCACAGGCAGAGGTGGTACATTCCTTGGCTAAATGGAAAAGGTTAACATTAGCAGAGTATAAAATTGAGCCACCGTATGGTATCTACACGGATATGAATGCGATTCGAGCTGATGAAGAATTGGATAACCTTCATTCATTGTATGTTGACCAATGGGATTGGGAAAGCTCTATCCGACCTACCGACCGCAACATTGCCTTTTTAACAAATGTGGTACAACGTATTTATGCATCATTACTTCGCACCGAATATCTTACCTGTGAAACGTATCCACAGCTAACGCCCTTTCTTCCTCACGATATTCATTTCGTTCATAGTGAGGAATTATTGCAAATGTATCCTGACTTATCGCCAAAAGAACGAGAGGATGCTATTTGTAAGAAATATGGGGCAGTATTCATTATTGGTATTGGTGGGAAGCTCAGTAATGGGGAAAAACATGATGGTCGTGCACCCGACTATGATGATTGGTCAACTGTGACAGAGAAAGGTTTGGCTGGACTTAATGGTGATATTTTAATATGGTATCCTGTTTTAGAACGTTCCATAGAACTCTCGTCCATGGGCATCCGAGTTGATAAAGAGAGTTTGTTAAGACAGTTGAAACTTGAAAATCAAGAAGATAAACAACAGCTTTATTTCCATCAACAGCTTCTAAATGATAAATTGCCACTGAGTATGGGAGGTGGTATTGGACAAAGCAGACTCTGTATGGTCTTGCTCCAGAAAGCACACATCGGAGAAATTCAAGCCAGCATTTGGCCTGAAGACATGCGTAAAGAGTGTGCTGCAGCAGGAATGAAACTCATTTAACTCGTTGCTCACCTTGCTCAAATTAGAACACGCCGTGTTAACAGCAACAGCTCATAAACACGGTGGACAGTCTTGACAGCTCTTAAAAGGCAAAACCCAAATTGATATAGAAGTTAGGTTGCTTTGTTTTTGTTGTCCAACCAATCGAGCCTCCAAGAGGTCCGGCAATGCTTTGATAATAGTATGCGGCTTGTACACCAACCCTTAAGCTATGATCAAAAATATCATCCATCTTATCGCCGTCTTTATAGACACCTACTTTAGCTATGATAAAATTATGATCAATTATACGTTGTTGAAATCTTAGTTGCGCTGCAACGAATTTATTTCTTACCAACTCTAAATAACTAATACCCGCGAAAGGCAAGTGTTGGTTCTCTGCATAATAATTGAAGTGATTTCCTCCAATCACCGTTTGTAAAGTATAAGGAGGATTTTTACCAAACACACCTCTGCCGTAAAGCATCGGTTGTATTGTCAGTCGATTGTTCAAAGCAAATGATATTCTCCACATTGCGTTGACACTCCTAAATCCAGGCTCCTCGTCATATCCTACAAAGTTGTTTGTATGATAGCCATACGTCGCTTCGAACTTGGCACCACGTGTTGGAAAATACCATTTATCCTCAGAATTGTATTTCACACTCGCCTGATAAGTGATAAAATGTTGATTGCGCTTGTTGATTTGCCAGAGTTCTCGTTTCGCATCTTGTAACACAGCATTATATCGATAAAAATCAAAATAGGTGCCAAGTTGAAAATTAAAATTGCGGATATTAAAATCAAAGGGTATCAAACTCACCGTGTGTTGATTATAAATGATATTGGCATCTCTTTCACCTTTGTCATAAATATTTATATCCTGGTGGCGGAACACATAAGAAGCATTGACCTTACCCCAATGATTAAAATATAACGAAAAGTCGGCTCGCGCCATTGATCTCTTACCCAAACGCAGTGTAAAATCTGCAGCCATTGGCAGAAACTTGTTTCTTACGAATAGCCCAAGATTGGCTTGCAATGCCACAAGCTCTTCTGTATCAAAACGAACACCCAATCTCGCCTTCTTCGTTTTATCGCCAATAGCAGCAATATGTAGGCATTCACCCTCATTGGTTGGTGTGAGATAACAATCTGCATCATTATAGTAAAAATCTGCCCGCATTGAGTTTGCTATTTTTTGAAGCATCCCTGTGTTGATGCTATCTCTCTTCAGAAGATGAAACTTTCTCAAAGTAAACTTCTGGTCTGCTGCATCCACTTTTTCAAATACGACATTTGCCAATTTAACTTTTTTAGGCAAGGTGTCCACGGTGATTTCAGTAAGATATTTGGCTCGCTGACCTGGTTTAATTCCGAGTTCATCTCGGAGCTTAACAAGCTGGTCCCATTGTTTCATAGCAGCCTCTTCTCCTCGTCGAATCAAGGTGTCTATGGCTGATTTTGAGAAAGAAGTAGTACCATATCCATCTGTACACGAACGGATAAAGATATCTGTATTCTTCACATTCTCATCATATTTTTTCTTACAGTTAATATCAATAATTTGTCCTATGACACTCCCTCTTCGTGTCAAATCATCCGCTGTCTTGTCAGGTTCCTGTACGCTTAACCCTATCACCACATCGGCTCCCATTTTTCGGGCTACATCTACGGGAAAGTTATTGCTCATACCTCCATCTACCAACACCATCTCTCCTTTTCGGATAGGAGTGAAAGCTCCGGGTATCGCCATACTGGCTCGCATCGCTTCTATCAGTGAACCACTATGGTACACATATTCGGCGTCACCAATAATATCGGTAGAAACACAAGCAAAGGGAATAGGCAACTTATTAAAATCAATAGAATCACGGTATCGATAAGCCAACTTCTCAAACAACTTGCGCAGATTTTTTCCTTCAATAAGTCCTCCTGAGAAAGTAGGTTTCTTCTTACCAAAGTCCACATCTCTGGTTATCAGATAAGTATTTTGCTTTTGGCGTCTCTTCAAACTTTCGTTCCTTACATCAATTTTATCAGAGAGCATCAAAGTCCAGTCTTGCTGACGAACAATGCTATCCATGAGCTGACTGTCGTAACCGATACTATACAGTCCGCCAATGATACTTCCCATCGAAGTACCAGTGACAATGTCAACAGGGATGCCAGCCTTTTCTATCACTTTTAAGGCACCAATATGAGCGAAACCTTTTGCGCCACCGCCACTCAACACAATAGCGATTTTCTTGCGATGTGGCTGCGATTGTACAGGTATCGCCATAAGCAATAATCCTACTAATGTGAAAATGGCAATCTTTTTCATTCTGTTTTTGTTTTTATGGTTGTATAGAGTGGTTAAAGAATCGTTGCTCTGCCAAGGTCTCATACCTTGTACCAGGCTGTCCATAGTTAGCATAAGGATAGATGCTGATACCTCCTCGTGGCGTAAAAAGTCCTATGACTTCAATGTATTTGGGTTGCATGAGTCGGATTAAGTCTTTCATGATGATGTTCACACAGTCTTCATGAAAGTCGCCATGATTACGAAAACTGAAGAGATAGAGCTTCAAGCTCTTACTTTCCACCATGAGTTTTTGCGGGATATATGCAATCTTAATCTCCGCAAAGTCTGGTTGACCTGTGATAGGGCATAGAGATGTAAATTCTGGACAGTTAAATTGTACCCAGTAATCATTCGTTGGATGTTTGTTTTCAAATGTTTCTAACACTTCTGGCGCATAATCCATTTTGTATTTTGTCTTAGAACCCAGTGCCTTTAGTCCTTCATTTTTGCGAGTATCTTCCATTTGTATTTTCCTTTGAAATTGCCAACTTAGATATTAAAAACCTGTAACACGTTATAATCTACATCCTCATCGTAGACGTCCACGCCCTCATGTTCTTTCAGTTTTCGTACCACCCGAATCGTGATTGGCAACACCACAATTTCGTAAGCCGTTTTAAGTATCACCTGCCAAAACATGAGCGGTAAAAGTGCAGAGGTTGGAATAACACCAATAAATGCTAAAGGAAAGAAGATAAGAGAATCTACCCCCTCGCCAAAAATGGTGCTTAAAATCGCACGAAGAGAGAAGTTTTTACCCTGCGAACTAATCTTCATTTTGCTCATGACATAAGCATTGACAAACGAACCACACAAAAAAGCGATAAAAGAGGCAAAGGCAATTCGTGGTGCCAACCCGAAAATATCATGGAAACTCTGTCCTAAAGTCCAATAGCTTGCACCAGGAATCAGATCGCACAAGGCAGCCATCATGACAAAAAAGAAGTTCATAGCAAACCCTAACCATATTAACAGCCGAGCTTTGCGATAGCCCCACACTTCACAAACACAATCATTAATAATATACGAGATAGGGAACACGATAAGCCCCCCTGTAAGAGATATCGGACCTACGGCTATTTGCTTTGTTTCTAACACGTTTGCTGTTATCAAGCAAACACAAAAAAGGATGCTGAAAAGCATAAACAACACACTCACATAGTGATTTTTCTTTTCCATTTTTCTTGTTTTTTAAGAGGTTGACCAAGCACTCTGTTTTGAACTAATAAAGGATAAAATTCATTGAAGGATTTACATTATCAGTCTTTCTGTAATTCCTTTTGCCTGCAAAGTTAGTTATTTTTGGTGAGATATGGTGGCTATTTCAAAAAAAACAAGTATTTTTGCGCAAAACGAATATAAAATAAAGTACAATGAAAAAGTTATTATTGTTTACAATGCTTGCATTGGGCGTCACAACCACGCAGGCTCAAAATGCCGAATATGTCATCTCTGGAAATGCACCAGAAGGCACGAATTGGGTGTATTATTTCTACAATGGCAAGTTTAGATCTGTGGATAGTGTGGCTGTGAAGGACAATAAATTTCAGCTAAATGGCACTCAACCCCTCAACACTTTTATCACCGTGGCTGCTGATAAGGAACACAGTGTTACAGTTGTGAATGATCACACCCCTATTACTGTCAACTTAAAGAATGGCAATGTCACTGGTTCACCGCAGAATGTACAGTTTGCAAACTTCCAAAAGGAACAGAACAAGCTGGATGAAAAGATGATGGACATCTATAAAAAATATCAAGCTGTAGCCTCGGACAAAACGATTGAGGGACAAACTAAAAAAGGTGTCTTCGAAGGAATGATGGAACAAACGGAGCAAAAGCAGATAAAAGATATTTTAGCCTTTGCCAACTCGAACAAAAAAGGGGTGACTCCGGCTTACTTCTTAGGGCAGTCTTATTATTCACTGACTTATGAGGAGTTGGTTTCTGCATTGGACAATACCAGCGCTTACTATAACCATCCGATGATGGAAAGAGCCAAACAGCAACTCCGTTCTTTGGAAAAGCGCCGTCCCGGTTTGAAGTTTACTGATTTGGCAATGCATGATACCGAGGGAAAGCCCGCAAAACTGAGTCAATGGGTAGGCAAAGGAAACTACGTATTGGTAGACTTCTGGGCGAGCTGGTGTGGACCTTGTCGCATGGAAATGCCAAATGTAGTGGATGCCTACAAACGTTATCATCAAGCTAAGGGATTTGATGTAGTTGGCGTTTCGTTCGACTCAAAGCTTGAAGCATGGAAGAAAGGAATACAAGATTTACAACTTCCTTGGCACAATATTTCTGATTTGAAAGGTTGGAAATGTGCGGCTGCTGATGTGTATGGCGTCAATTCCATTCCATGCAATATCTTGGTGGACCCTTCAGGACAAATTGTTGCACAAGACTTGCGTGGTGCAAAGCTTGCTGATAAGTTAAAAGAAATTTACGGATATTAAGAAATGACGGTTCTGCCAAACAGAACTATCCGTTAAATTTTACGTTGAAAATGAGTTAAAAAGTTGATAGAAGGGCGCTTAATGTACTCACTACATTTCGCTATCAACGTATCAACCACTATTTTACGCTCATAGAAAGCCAAGAAGAAAAAGAGGGTAAACATTATCAGTTGTTTTTTAGAATTGATAAAGTTTACCCGTTTTTTTCTTTTTTCTGATTGACTTTGTGCCGTTACTCCATTGACTTAACTAGCTTAAGTCATTGACTTTGTGCTGTTACTCCATTGACTTAACAAGCTTACTCCATTGACTTTGTGCCGTTACTCCATTAACTTAACAAGCTTACTCCATTGACTTTGTGCCGTTACTCCATTGACTTAACGAGCTTACTCCATTAACTTTGCAGGCTTAACTCAATAACCTAACAAGCTTAACCCATTAACTTTGTGCCGTAATTCATTGACTTAACGAGCTTAACCCATTGACTTAATAGACTAATTCAGTGACTTAGCAGGCTTAACCCATTGACTTTGTATCGTTAACCCAATGACTTAATGCGCCTAATTCATTGATTTAATGAGCTTAACCCATTGACTTAACAGGATTAACTCAATGACCTAACAAGCCTAACCCATTGAGTTAATGTGTGCATTTGAAAGTTACGAAAAGCAAATATAGCAGCATCAGCAGAGATAGATGTATTGATTGTTCGGGAAAATTGAACAAGAATGTTTGTGAAAAAAAGTTTTTTCTATCCTTTATTGCGGTGCATTCAAGGGTTTTTCGTAACTTTGTAACCAAATATACATTAAAGTATGACTGGAACAAAACAAATCAAGACAGCACTGATTTCAGTCTATCATAAAGACGGACTTGAATCACTGTTATCAAAACTGCACGCAGAGGGCGTGAAATTTCTTTCAACTGGTGGGACACAAAGTTTTATAGAATCGTTGGGATATGAATGCCAAACGGTAGAAAGCGTCACCTCATACCCCTCTATTTTGGGCGGACGAGTGAAAACATTACATCCTAAAATCTTTGGAGGTATCTTGGCTCGACGAGACAATGACAGTGACCAACAGCAAATGAAACAATATGAAATACCTGCGATCGACTTGGTTATCGTCGACCTCTATCCCTTTGAGCAGACAGTAGCAAGTAATGCACCCGAAGCTGACATCATTGAGAAGATTGATATTGGCGGCATCTCGCTCATTCGCGCAGGGGCAAAAAACTTCAAAGATGTTGTCATTGTACCCAGCAAAGCAGAATATAGCATGCTGGAAGATATTCTGAACAGGCAAGGAGCACAGACAACTTTAGAGGAAAGAAAGAAGTTTGCAGAGCATGCGTTCAAGGTGAGCAGCCACTATGATACAGCCATACATACATGGTTTACCAAATAATATAACAGATATGGATATCGCAAATCGAAGCGAAATCCAACATTAGGTCTCAATAAAATATTGATTTAGAAATGGGATTTTTTTCTTTTATCCAAGAAATTGCAATGGACTTAGGAACCGCCAACACTATTATTATCAGTGATGACAAAATAGTTGTTGACGAACCTTCCGTCGTTGCGCTCGACCGTCGTACTGACAAAATGATAGCAGTAGGCGAAGAAGCAAAAATGATGTATGAGAAGACGCACGACAATATTCGTACTATTCGACCTCTGCGTGATGGAGTGATTGCCGACTTTACAGCCTGCGAACAGATGATGCGTGGACTTATCAAGATGGTAAGACCTGGTAGACGCTTGTTCTCTACCTCACTGCGCATGGTCATAGGGGTGCCATCAGGAAGTACAGAGGTAGAACTTCGGGCTGTACGCGACTCTGCTGAACATGCCGATGGGCGCGATGTGTACTTGATTTTTGAACCCATGGCAGCAGCCATTGGTATCGGTATAGATGTAGAAGCACCCGAAGGAAATATGATAGTCGACATCGGTGGTGGCAGTACCGAGATTGCTGTTATCTCTTTGGGAGGTATCGTATCCAACAACTCCATTCGCACAGCGGGCGACGACCTTACTGCCGACATTCAGGAATACATGAGCAGACAGCATAATGTGAAAGTCAGCGAACGTATGGCAGAGCGTATCAAGATTCATGTGGGTTCTGCTTTGACGGACTTAGGAGATGAGGCACCAGAGGATTATGTGGTTCACGGTCCTAATCGCATTACCGCATTACCTATGGAAGTACCTGTTTGCTATCAAGAAATAGCACACTGTTTGGACAAGACTGTGGCTAAAATAGAGAACGCTGTCTTGTCTGCATTAGAGTCAACTCCACCTGAATTGTATGCAGATATTGTTCAGAATGGAATCTATCTCAGTGGTGGTGGTGCATTGCTCCGTGGTATCGACAAACGTTTGACAGACAAAATCAACATACCATTCCACATTGCAGAAGACCCTCTACACAGTGTTGCCAAAGGAGCTGGCATCGCATTGAAGAACGTAGATCGCTTCTCGTTCTTGATGAGATAAGGAGTGGTGTATTTTCACACTAATAATCAACTGTAAGTATGCGGAATCTCATTGAGTTTCTGGCACGTCAGCACCATTGGTTTGTATTTGTGTTACTTGAGGCAATTAGCCTTACCCTACTTTTCAGCTACAATAATTACCAAAGTAGTGTGTGGTTTTCATCAGCGAATGTCGTTGTTGGTAGGATATATGACTGGAGTTCGCAGTTAGAGCATTTCTTCTCACTCACCAAAGTGAATGAAGAACTCACGGCAAGAAATATTGCGCTGGAAGAGAAGATTTCAGACTTATCTGAGAAACTGACAACAGTAACAAAAGATTCATCTTACGTGAAAGATAGCTTACTGCTACCTGTACAAGAGATGAAGTTGATTCCCGCCAAAGTCGTAAGCAACTCTATTATTCGACCTGATAACCTCATGACTATCAATAAAGGTTCGAAAGATGGAGTGAAAAAGGACATGGGGGTGGTCTGCGGAACAGGGGTTGTAGGCATTGTCTATTTGGTGTCTCCACAGTATTCAGTAGTGATTCCATTGCTCAATACAAAGTCCAATATCAGTTGTAAAATAGAAAATAGAGAGTATTTTGGCTACTTGATTTGGCAAGGCGGAGCTACCGACATTGCTTATCTGGATGACATTCCACGACACGCACGGTTCAAGTTAAACGAAAATATCGTAACCAGTGGTTATTCGTCTATCTTCCCACCCGGAATAAAGGTAGGAAAGATTCTGCATGTGTACAACTCTGCAGATGGAGTTTCTTATAGATTAAGTGTCAAGTTATCAACAAATTTCAGTACGTTGCGCGATGTTTCTGTGGTCGATAACACGGCTATGAAAGAGCGAATAGAACTGATGAGGGCAGCCAGCGATTCACTGGAAGCTAAATAAAGATAGGAGTAAAGAGATGGGGGTTGATTTATTGAAAGGTATATCTATATTTGTAATATTGCTGTTATTACAAGTGCTGATATTTAACCATATCCACCTCTTTGGTTTTGCCACACCCCTTTTGTATGTATACAGTATGTTGCTGTTTAGAAGAAACTTCCCAAAGTGGGGCATTTTGGTTTGTGGATTCTTGGCAGGACTAAGTGTTGACATCTTTTCAAACACCCCCGGGCTGGCTTCTGCCAGTATGACATTTATCGGATTGATACAACCCTATGTATTAATATTATTCTTGCCACGTGATAGTGCGGAAGACTTACAGCCGTCGATGCACACATTAGGCATATCTGCCTTTTGGGGCTATGCCCTTGTATTAGTGTTCTTGTATTGTCTCATCTTCTTTTCACTCGAAGCATTCAACTTCTTTAACTGGCTTCAGTGGCTCAAGTGTGTCGGTGGTAGTACGGTTTTAACACTGATTCTACTCATGACAATAGAGAATGTTAGACGAGGGTAGACATGCAAAGTTGACCCACGAATTGACGAATGAAAGATTATAATCTTGAAAACCGCAGGTATGTTATTGCAGGGGTGGCCATTACTATTGTGGTCATCTATACCATTCGTCTGTTTACTTTGCAACTGTTGAGCGATGATTATAAAAAGAATGCTGACAGTAATGCTTTTCTTAAGAAAATAGAATATCCGTCTCGTGGAATCATTACAGACCGTCATGGCAAGCTAATGGTGTACAATCAGCCTGCTTACGACATCATGGTCGTGATGAATGAGCAAAAAGGTAGAATAGATACTCTCGAATTTTGCGAAGCCTTGGGCATTACCAAAGAGTTTTACCAGCAACGAATGACGGAAATTAAAGATCGTAACAAGAATCCGGGTTACTCACGGTTTACGCAACAACTGTTTATGAGTCAGCTCAGTGATAAAGAGTTTAGCATCTTTCAGGAGAAAATGTATCGGTTCCCAGGGTTTTATGTTCAGAAGCGTAGCATTCGACAATATCAATATCCATACGCAGCACATATCTTGGGAGATGTGGCAGAAGTATCACCCAGCGACATTGAAGAGGATGATTATTACCAAGCAGGTGACTATATTGGAAAATTGGGTATTGAACGTTCTTACGAGAAACAGTTAAGAGGACAGAAAGGAGTTCAGATATTACTACGCGATGTTCATGGTCGTGTGCAGGGCAGTTATCAACATGGAGCATTAGATAAAAAACCAATACCCGGAAAGAATTTAACGCTTTCTATCGATTTACAATTGCAAGCACTCGGTGAACGATTGCTGGAAGGAAAGATTGGTAGCATTGTCGCCATCGAGCCTTCTACGGGTGAAGTGCTGTGCATGGTATCTACACCTACCTACGATCCACGTTGGTTAGTGGGAAAGAAACGCAGCAAGAATCATCTTGCCTTACAGCGAAATGTTTGGAAACCTCTCTTGAACCGTAGCATTATGGGACAATATCCACCCGGTTCAACCTTCAAAACGACACAGGCTTTGACGTTTCTCTCAGAAGGAATCATCTCCCCCTCTACCCCATTTGCCTGCCATCGAGGATTTTATTTCCGTGGACTTCACGTAGGTTGTCACGGTCATGCTTCACCCTTAGCGTTAATTCCAGCTATCAGTACCTCATGTAATGCTTATTTTTGTTGGGGGTTGTATTATATGATGAGCAATCGCAAGAAATATAGAAACGTACAAACAGCCATGAACACCTGGCGCGACTATATGGTCAGCATGGGCTTTGGATACAAGTTAGGAATCGATCTCCCTGGAGAGAAGCGTGGTCTCATCCCCAATGCAGCGTTTTATGATCATGCTTATAAAGGCTCATGGAATGGACTGACGGTGATTAGTATTTCGATTGGGCAAGGCGAAGTCAATCTTACCCCATTGCAAATCGCCAATCTCGGGGCTACCATTGCAAACCGAGGATATTATTATGTACCGCACGTTGTGAGAAAAGTACAAGGCGAGGCGATGGATACGCTATACACTCGAAGACATTATACCAAAGCAAGCAAACGAGCGTATAATTACGTTGTGGCAGGAATGCGATCGGCTGTAGAACGAGGAACATGTAGGTCAGCAAACCGATCTGATTATATTGTCTGCGGAAAGACAGGTACAGCAGAGAACCGTGGACACGACCATTCCGTATTCATGGGATTTGCTCCCATGGACAACCCAAAGATAGCCATTGCCGTCTATGTTGAGAACGGAGGATTTGGTGCTGATTATGGCATTCCTATTGGGTCTCTCATGATGGAACAATACATCAAAGGAAAGCTTTCACCAGCATCAGAGGCGAAAGCAAAGGTATTTCAAAATCGAAGAATAGGATATGGCAAGAGTAACCGATAAACCGTCTGGCGTCTTTCGTTCATTAGACTGGTGGACCATTCTTATCTACATGTCACTGCTCATCTTTGGCTGGTTAAGTGTATGTGGAGCAAGTTACACGTATGGTGATACCGATATTTTTAGTTTAAGTACGCGTTCAGGAATGCAAATCATCTGGATTGCTTCGTCCATTTTTCTCGGATTTGTCCTGCTCATGTTAGACGACAGATACTATGACATGTTTGCATATATCATCTATGCCGTCATGCTGTTGTTACTTTTTGCAACCATATTTAATCCTCACGAGATAAAAGGTTCAAGGTCATGGTTAGTGCTTGGTCCCTTGCGTCTACAGCCTGCAGAGTTTGCAAAGTTTGCTACTGCCTTGGCTGTTGGTAAGTACATGGGACGATATGGCTTTAATATTCATAAGTGGAAAGACTTTGCTTATGCGTTAGGCATTGTACTTTTACCCATGCTTTTCATCGTAGCACAGAAAGAAACGGGTTCTGCTTTGGTTTATTTATCATTCTTTCTTATGTTTTATAGAGAAGGAATGCCTGGCAGTGTCCTATTCACTGGGGTGGCTATGATTATTTACTTTGTCGTTGGCATCAAGTATGAAGACGTACAGTTGTGGGGACTTCCAGTCTCTTTAGGTAAATTCATTGTCATTTTGCTCTTACAATTGTTTTCTACATCCATGGTTTACCTCTACTGTAAGGATAAGAAACAGAGTCAATTCCTCACGCTTATTTCACTCGGCACCACCCTCTTCGCCCTGCTGTTTGCCAAGTTTGTGGTGCCATTTGATATCGTTTGGGTTCAATTAGTTGTATCATTCGCTTTGATTGGCTTTCTACTTTACAGCTGGTTAGCAAGTCAATATAAGAGTTATCTCTACATTGCATTGTTTGCATTGGGCTCATTGGCTTTCTTTTATTCTGCCGATTATGTCCTAAACAATGTGATGAAGCCTCACCAAAGAGTACGTATAACAGTGCTGTTGGGCTTAGAAGAGGATATTTCGGGGGTAGGATACAACGTGCATCAGAGCGAAATTGCCATTGGAGCTGGTGGACTTAAAGGTAAAGGTTTCTTGAATGGAACCCAAACAAAACTAAAGTTTGTCCCCGAACAAGATACAGATTTTATTTTCTGTACGGTAGGTGAAGAGGAAGGATTTATTGGATCGGCAGGCGTATTACTGCTTTTCTTGGCTTTAATCTTACGACTTTTGAAAATGGCAGAACGACAACCTTTTGCCTTTGGGCGTATCTATGGTTATTGTGTCGCCAGCATCTTTTTGTTCCATGTCTTTATCAATGTGGGCATGGTACTTGGGCTTACCCCCGTTATTGGCATCCCTTTGCCGTTCTTCAGTTATGGGGGTTCATCGCTATGGGGCTTTACCATCTTGTTGTTTATATTCCTGCGCATTGATGCAGCACGCAACATCGTCCATACGTAACAATACGACAGAAATAAAAAACGGGAGTCAAACCCAAATTATCATTGTTTTTGACTCCCGTTCTTGATACGTTACTTTTTCTTTTTCTTATCTATTTTCTTCCAGTAACGTTTACCTTTTTCCTTCAATTTTGCTGTAAAAGCTTTTGCTTGGGCATCATTTGCCGCCTCTTCTTCAGGAGAGGCAAAAGCATGAGAGTAACCCTTTATCGTATTCCAACCACCTCTTGTAAAGTCGGGTACCTCTACTGGAAGACAGCCATTGTCCATGGATATCGCTCCCAATTCAGCCAAACAGCACCATTCTGCCAAGTCATAAACATCAATGTCCATAGGCAATCCGTTCTGTAGGCAATAAACCAAACGGCAGTCCATGATGAAGTCCATACCGCCATGGCCGCCTACTTCCTTCGCTTCATCGCCATATTTTGTAACCAAAGGACTTGCATAAGCTTTTTCCAATGCCTTCATATCTTCCTTTGAAAGGTACTCATGCCCCGACAAATCATCGTTCGAAGGAGACACGCCACCTTGCTTCATGTTCTTTGAAGATAGTGCATAGCCCTCAACAGGATATTTGTTGGCAAAGCCTTCAGTACCTGTGAGCTGATACATTCTATTATATGGCTGAGGAGTCATGACGTTGTGATGTATCTCTATCACTTTCCCTTGCTCCGTTCTAATAAGCGTTGTAGTTTGGTCTCCATTGGCAAATTTCTCACAAGGCTTTCCACTCATCTGCTCAACGTGTTTCTTTCCATTGAATGACTTTGTGTCCATGGCTACCAAAGTCTTCATTCTATCTCCTCTGTGAATGTTCATTACTTGTGCTACAGGACCAAGTCCATGGGTGGCATAAACATCTCCACGATATTTTTGATTATAGTCCAATCGCCATCCTAACTTGTCATTTTGGTCTTTTTTCCAATAGTGATCCCAGAAAGGAGATAACTCATGGCGGTATGCTCCTTGTGCATAGATGACTTCACCAAACAAACCTTTCTGTGCCATGTTCAGCGAATTAAGCTCAAAGAAATCATAACAGCAGTTTTCGAGCATCACGCAATGCAACCGAGTCTTTTCTGACAGGTCGATAAGCTGCCATATTTCGTGCATGTTCATCGCAGAAGGAACCTCGATAGCCACATGTTTCCCATTCTCCATAGCACACTTAGCCACTGGGAAGTGGTGCAACCAGTCGGTAGCAATATATACTAAATCAATGTCTTTGCGCTTGCAAATTTCCTCGTATCCCTTTTCACCACTATAGATATCAGCAGCTGGCATCGAGGCTTTCCTTAAATACTTTTGACAGTCTTCTGCCCTTTCCTTCTCATAATCGCACAATGCCATGACCTGTATACCAGGTATATGCGTCCATCTCTCCACAGCACCAGGGCCACGCATACCCAAGCCAACGAAAGCCACGCGTACGGTTTTCAGCTTTGGTGTCTTTAACAATAAAGCCGACTGCTGTCCTGCTGCCCGCTGAGGTACTTCGGTAACAATCTTTCCACCATCGATTTTATACTTCCAATTGAATTGTGCCATTCCCTTACTGGGCAACAACGTAAGTGCTGCTACAGCAAGCATCATAGATAATGTCTTTAACTTTTTCATTCTTTTATGGGTTAATAATAATATAGTTAGTTTTTTTTGGCGTTACAAAGATACAAATAAAAAAAGGGAAAATGGACATTTGCCAACTCAAAAAACTATCTTCAGCGAGCAGTTCAATATCCCGCAGAGTCAACCAGCAAGTGCAAAATTATAAAACGTATTTGAAGAATTCACACTTTGGAGTAGAAAAGTTTAATTTTTCTCTCGGTCTTTCGTT
>QWCP01000356.1_pt1 | contig 16958 bp, 13 predicted proteins | sample 1972561 | NCBI WGS metagenome assembly QWCP01 (sample SAMN09866705, study PRJNA288562) | Human vaginal metagenome isolate pre4_vaginal, whole genome shotgun... | isolation source: vagina | host: Homo sapiens | place: USA: California
ACCGAGCTTGAAATCAACAGGATTTCAAGCTCCTTCAAAGCGTGATTTGGCTCAAATGTGAAGCACGGTGTGCTTAACGCTCGCGCGGGTAACGCGCTCGCTACTGAGCTTGCGTTGAAAGCACACTGTGCTTTCAACTCTGAGCAAGCTCAGCGAATCGAAGTGACTTCTCGCGCATTATGCAGCTCGAAGTCATCGATTCGCAAATCAGCCGAACGGCTACCAATAGCCGTGAGGAACAAGCGCTCGCTACGAAACTCGCTCAGGCAGGTCGTCGCGGAGGCAGTGCCGCAACATGCGCCTCATCCCATCCGGAAGCTCCAGCATCTGTAGCTCCACCTAAATCGCCAAGCTTGTCAAAATAATCAACGGCAGCATCTCGGTACCACTCCCAGTCTTCTGGCAAATCGTCTTCATAAAAAATAGCTTCTACTGGGCAAGCTGGTTCACACGCTCCACAATCCACACACTCATTCGGGTTAATATAAAGCGTACGATCGCCTTCATAAATGCAGTCCACAGGACATTCATCAACACATGCTTTATCTTTTACATCTACGCAAGGCTCTGCGATTACATATGGCATAACGCCCTCCTTCCTACTTTTATGCAACTTTTCCATTATAGGACATTTTTGGAAAGTCTATAACAAAAAGTCGGCATACCAGTATAACCGTATGTCGACTTTTTGCTAGTTCAATAATTTGTTAATTTTGATTATTTTACTAAGATGCAGACTATTAGTCGCAAACTATTCAGATGCAGACTGAGATGCAGTAGTTACCTCAGCTTGAGCTTCTGCGCGAGCTTGCTCTTCTGTTTCTCCTTCAGCTACCTTTTCTGCAGCTGCAGCATCTTGAGCAAACAAGGTTTCAACCGGTACACCAAGCTTCTTGGCTTTACGCAACTGCCTTCCAAGCAGCGAGTTGCGGTAAGAGTAGCCGAAGTACACCGCAAAACCGATTGCCAGCCACACTGCAAAACGAATCCAAGTCAATACAGACAAGTTGAGCATGAGCCAGAATGTGGAAAGTGCTGCAAACAGCGGAAGCCACGGATTGCCTGGCACAGTAAATGAACGATGCAAATCTGGTCTACGCATACGCATAATCGGCACACCTGCAGAAACAAGCAGGAACGCAGAAAGCGTACCAATATTCACCATGTCGGAAAGAATGCCAATATCGAGTGTAGAAGCCACAATTGCTACAACAATACCGGAAATAATCTGAAGCTTTGCAGGAATACCACGCTTACTTACCTTAGAGAAGCTACGCGGAAGCAGACCATCGCGACTCACAGCGAAGATAATTCGTGTAAGACCAAGCAAAAGAACCATCACAACGGTTGTTAAGCCAATAACAATGCCGAGGGAAATAATCTTCGCAGCCCAAGTAGCTCCTACGAGTTCAAAGCTAGTAGAAAGCGAAGGAGCTTCCTGCTTTGCCAAATCCTTGTAGGAAACCATACCGGTGGTCACAACTGCAACAAGTATGTAAAGAACAGTAACAATAAACAAACCGAGACCAATGCCTCGTGGAATATTCTTATGTGGATCTTTAGTTTCCTCGGCGGTGGTAGCAACCACATCGAAACCGATGAATGCGAAGAACACGAGCGCAGCGCCGGAAAGAATGCCAGGAACGCCGTAAACGGCTGGCTGCATACCGGTTACCCACTGCCACAAAGGCTGGCTCATAACGCCAGAAACTTCTATTCCTTTCACGCTGGCAACGTCAGTTGCAGGTGGAATAAACGGAGTAAAGTTTGAAGCTTTAATGTAGAAGAAGCCAACAACAACCACGAACAGAACAATACCAATCTTAAGGATTGTTAAAGCGCCGTCGAAGCGCGCAGAAAGCTTGGTGCCAAGAACAAGCATAGTTGTAAAGAATGCAACGATTACGATTGGAGCTACATCGATTGTAAAACCACCTAGCTTAAAACTGGTAGTCATATTCAAGCCGAAAAGCTTCATTAAATCGTTAAGATACACGCCCCAATACTTTGCGATCACTGAGCCGGCCATCAGCATTTCCAGGATCATATCCCAGCCAATAATCCAAGCAACAAGCTCGCCAACTGTGGTATATGTGAATGTATAAGCAGATCCAGCAACTGGGATCATAGAGGCAAATTCTGCGTAGCACATTGCAGCAGAGCCGCATACAACACCTGCAATAATAAAGCTAATAATTACAGCAGGTCCGGCATGAAATGCTGCAGCTTGAGCGCCAACCGAGAAAATACCGGCACCAACAGCAACAGCAACACCCATAACTGCCAAATCCCACGCATTTAAGGTACGTTTAAGATGGCGTTCACCATCCATTGTCTCTGCGATAGTCTGTTCAACAGACTTTTTTCTCCATATTTGCATAATAAACGCACTTTCGTTGAGGTATAAGTAGGTATAAAGGTATAGACGCAATTAGCAACGCATCAACGAATTCTGCGGAACAGTTGCGACATTATCTTTACAAAACTTTTATTTATTTTTTATAAGTAAAGCTAAACAAAAAATTTTTATATAGATAATGTAGGTAAATATTACACAAAACTATGCTTCTACGGTAGTTTTCCCGTGTGTTCCTGTAGTATTTACAAAATTTTAATAAATAACTATATATATTTCTGCATTATTGGTATATTTTCTGAAAAATTTTTACTTAACAGAAATACCAATAAGCACAGGCTCCGGAACAAGAACCACACCAAACTTACCGTACACACCGTCAACAACAGCTTTCGCCAAAGCAAGCATATCAGCACAAGAAGCATTATTGCGATTAGTGAGAGCCAAAGTATGCAAAGAAGAAAGACCAGCTGGAGAAGCTTCACCATTTTTCGTCAGTCTAAAGCCCTTATGAAAACCAGCATGATCAATAAGCCATGCTGCAGAAGTTTTTATACCTTCGGAGCCATCTGGCAATATAACATCAAATCTTGGAGCATCTTCAGGCAACAAAGCAGCTTGAGTTTGTGTCATTACTGGATTCATAAAGAAACTACCACAACTGTGGCGATCACTATAAGGAGCATCTCCTTCATGCCACTCTCCGACAGCATAATCCTCTTGTTGCAAGCGTAAAGCACAATTTATACCTTCAGTACTTTTTAAGCCCTGCATCCACGGATTACTATATCGAGAAGCATCCTCAAGCATGCCTTTAGAAGCGCGCACACGCAAAACCTCACGACGAATTGTGCTAGTCTGCATGCGCTCACCTATTTCAACTCGCAAGGCATGCGCAAGCTGTGCATGAGAAACAACGCCAGTATTGCTGTGACATAAGCAAAACGTAACAGACAAGACCACATAACGCGGAGTAGGAAAATATGGGTTAGCAGGCTCATTATCAGCAACATACATACTTTGCTTAAGCGCTGACGTACGATAACCAAAACACAACGCTTCTTTCGATAACTCATACGTTGTTTTCGTTTTACGATCCCAAACCTCTACTGAAGTAACACTATTTGAAACTTCTTGACCATAAGCACCAATATTTTGCACCACAGAAGCACCAACGGTGCCAGGAATACCAGAAAGCCCCTCTACACCTTCAAGGCCGAGCGCAAGTACATGTGAAACAAAATCATCCCAATTACAGCCAGCTTCAGCGTTTACATGAACCATGCGCGCACCAGTTTGCTCATCAATGCCATCTTCTGCAGGCGCAGCCTCATCAAGAACATGAATAGAGCGGCGAGCATCACGAATTACCACACCTTGAAATGGACTGTCACTAACGAGCATATTTGAACCGCCACCAACAACACATAATGGCAACCCTGATTCATCAGCATCTTCTACTGCTTCAATAACAGCAACACGGCTCGTAGGTTGAATAAAATGCGCAATACTACCACCAACTCCAATGGTTGTAATATCTGCGAACGATGGATTATTTACTAAAGATGCTTGCATAGTCATGTTTCATATCTTAACAACAAGAAATAACAAAAAACCCCGCAAAAGCGGGGCAATAAGTATTATATTCTGCGCAATCGTGATGAGTTTAAATGTAAAGCCACATCCCAACACGGCAAGCTGAAAATTCTCAGCGAGTTTCGCGATGAAGCGTATGCTTGCCGCAGCGTGGGCAGAATTTATTCAGCTCAAGACGATCCGGCGTATTACGACGATTCTTCGTCGTGATGTAGTTACGCTCTTTGCATTCCGTGCATGCCATCGTGATGCCCGGACGGATGTCAGCGCTCTTGCTTGCCATTTCGTTCACCTCTACAATTCATTGTTGGCCAGCCAGTCTCCTACTGGCCGTTGTAGCGAGGAAGAGACTCGAACTCTTGACCTTACGATTATGAGTCGTACGCTCTAGCCAGCTGAGCTACCCCGCCAGAGAGCCTCGAGTGAGAATCGGACTCACGACCTCTTCCTTACCAAGGAAGTGCTCTACCACTGAGCTATCGAGGCGTGGCGGGTAGTGGATTCGAACCACTGAAGCACGAAGCGGCTGATTTACAGTCAGCTCCCTTTGACCACTTGGGAAACCCGCCAGCAGTCTCCGTAAGAAGTGAACTTCAAACGGCAACTTTGTTATTCTGCCACAAATACGCGACGAATGCAAGTTTAAGACACGCCGAAAACAAAACTGATATGAAAAAAGTTAATTATCGAACGTAAAACCAGCTTTTTTTAGATTTTCGCAAACTACAAGCACACGATCATTAGCTTCACGTTCACCAATGCTGATACGAATACCCTCACCAGCAAAAGCGCGAACCGACAATCCCGCTGCCACAAAACGCTCAGTCGCACGCTCAGTATCTACACCGAACGGCATCCAGAAGAAATTAGCATAGGCATTCGCAATATCCCAGCCCTGCTCACGTAAAGCACTAACCATACGCTCACGCTCTGCAACAAGAGACGCGACACGCTTCTTCATTTCTTCGCTTGCAGTATCTTCCAACGACGCCAAAGCAGCAACCTGTGCTATTTGAGACACACCAAAAGGCACAGCCACCTTACGCATGCCCTCTACAACTTCAGCAGGCGCGATACCATAACCAATACGCAACCCTGCCAAACCATAAGCTTTGGAGAACGTTTGTGCAACAACTACGTTTGGATACTCACGATACAACTTCATGCCGTCTGCAGTACCTTCATTAGTATTAAACTGCACATAAGCTTCATCAATAAGCACAAGCACATCACTCGGGACAGCGTCCAACACTTTACGAGCATCAGCTTCACTAAGAGACGCAGAGGTTGGATTATTAGGATTATTCAAAATAACCAAACGCGTATGCTCGTTAATAGCATTGATAATGCCATCTATATCGTGAGAACCATCAGCACAGTTAGGAATCTGAACGCTTGTAGCACCAGCTCCAGTCACAATAATTGGATACGCTTCAAAACTTCGCCAAGGGTACACAACTTCATCACCCGGACCTGCAACAAAGTCAACCAACTGCGTAATAACTTCAGTAGAGCCGCAACCAAGCACTACTTCATCCGATGTCACACCAAAACGCTTAGCAAGTTCTTCAACAACTTCCGTACCGCGCATATTTGGATAGCGATTGATTACATGAAGCGCGCGAGTTGCAATAGCTTCTTTGACGCTTTCCAAAGGTTCATAAGGATTCTCATTACTGGAAATCTTATACGCTCGAATACCCTCCAATTGAGGAGCTGGCTTACCCTGCTTATAGCTAGGAATCGTATCTACAATGCTGCGATGTTTATATGTCATACTTCTCCATCATACTCCTTGTACGACTCAACTATGCAAGTACTTTACGTAATTCACGTATACAGTCAGCAAAACCGTGCTTTTTGACTCATAGACGACACTTTCCCACACTTCGACTTGATTTCGCAGTTTTATTCGTTGTTCTTCAACGATACGACCTTACGCAATAGTCTTTTCTTGACAACACACAGCAATAAAAAACGCTGGAAACAACATTTCTGTCATTCCCAGCGTTATTAACGCTACTTTCAGCGTAAAGAATTATTGCTCACATTGGCTAATACTAACCAAGAATAGCAAGCACATCGCGCGAAGACACGATTAAGTAATCCTCACCTTCATAATGTACTTCAGTTCCGCCATACTTGGAGTACAAAACCTTGTCTCCAACTTTGACGTCCATTGGAATGCGCTCGCCCTTATCGTCACGACGACCAGGACCCACAGCAAGAACTTCACCCTGCTGAGGCTTTTCCTTAGCATTATCCGGAATATACAGACCAGAAGCAGTCTGAGTTTCCGCCTGAGCTTGCTTTACAATAATCTTATCTTCCAACGGTGTGAGTTTAATCGACACTGTCGCCACCTCTTTCTTAAGAGAGATACTAACTTTGTACGCAAGCACAATCCGACGAGGCTGACGATCACGTCTGCAACCGCACTTACGTTCTGTGTTTCATGGTACCGCGAATTTAGCACTCTGCCAACTCGAGTGCTAATCTTTTTAAAAATATTTTGTTGCGCGTTTCGTCACAATATACTGAAAATACAACGTCGCGAAGAATCATATACGAGTTTATGCATATGTTTACAAGAATAGCGTGTCATGAACTACGGCGCGAAAGCACATCATGCAAATTAGCTACACCTAATGAATCTGCAGAACTTTCTGGAGCTTCTACATCACTTGTTGATTCTTGAGTATGGGATTGTGACAATTCTATCCCCAGAACGGCTTGTGTTGACTTAGCAACTGGCACTGCTTTCGTTACCTGCTTAGTAGACTTAATTTCCAAGCTTTCTGGCACAGATGGTGTTGACGAAGGTTTTTCTGACTGAGTTTGTGCTTGAGCGTCTAGTGAGAATGAAATCAAATCTTGATGGACACACGCAGAATCAACAATAGGCACAGAATCAGCAACATCATAAGCATCTTCATTTACATCCACATCTTCGCTCAATGCTTCTTGAGAAACTTCACGAGTGCGCAGTGCAGCATTTCGTTCTTGCATAGCCTGATGCAATGCTACTCTAATTTCACTTTGTTCCATAACAGAAGTTTCTGCATCATCACGGGATCGAGAAGATACTGGAGCAGTCGAATCATCAACCACAGTGCCATAACCGCTATCAGCCGCATTGTTACCATTATCAATACTATTGCTCGCCTTATCAGCATTAGCATCATATGCATTGTTAGTATCAGTTAGTTGATACACAAGAGCGCTATTATGATGTTTATACAAGGCATCTTCTGTCTGTACTTGATTTTTTTCGTCTCGCATTGCGGCTACGCGTGCTTCCCACTTGCGCGCACGGCGAGACACCCGTGCTCCGAGATACAGCACAACAAACAGCATAATGGCTGGAATAAGCGCAAACACTGGTGTAAATAACCCAGAGCAGCCTGCTAGCAACACAAGAATCGTTAATACAACAAGAGCGATGACTAATATGCGGCGACGACGAACAGCAGCACGTCGAGCAGTACGGACCCGCGCAATGTGTTCAGGTGTTAATGTTTGTTTTTGTTGAGTCGGTTGCATACAAGCCTCTTTTGCCAACATACTCGTACCGTCACAAACATGTGCGATACTCCACTCACCTACAAGATGCAGTGAAGGTGAAAACCTATCTTCACGATGCTCAAGCATAGATTTCATACCATTAACCGTGCGCTTAGGCAACCACCCGAACCATAAGGCTACGAGGATGATCAACACAAGAAGCGCACTCACCGATTCATAACCCATAACTATTAATATAAAGAAGTTATAGGATGTGTAGCAACATAAACATTTCGGCGTGTCGTCAAAATATAAGCATGCAATAAACACTTATGCACAATGCGCTGTATCAACATATTATGTAGTAAATAAGTTTCATACAGTATCCAACTGTCACGGTATAGACTAGGATATGTGGAAGAACAGTAAGTAAGATTCATTACAGCTTAGGCTGACAGTTGAAACTTTGTTTCGAGCGAAAACTTTTTATTTACATGCTCATGTAATTTCGGAGGGACTTTTGCCTACTTATCATTACCGTTGCAAGCAATGCGGATACGATTTTTCAGAACATCAATCATTTTCAGATGATCCTATTACTCTTTGCCCTCAATGTGGCAAGAATACAGTACACAAGGTGTATTCTGCTCCTCCAATTAATTTCAAAGGCAAAGGTTTTTACAGAACAGACAAGTAATCCTAATAAGTAAAAAATAATTCACATACTTTCAGACTACGATTATAGGTTTTAACCACATTGTGTAGTTTTTCTTGTACACCTGCAATAAAAACTACACAATGCAAAGTATGAGTATAACCTTTTCTTTACTATCAAAATTTCAGCGTGCTCAACGAGGCAGCGCACTAATACAACGTCGCCAGCGCGCATTTGTTAGAAAAATTATCATAGTGCTGTGCGCAGGAATCATGTCTTTACTTGTAATATCATCAATTATTGACGCACAAGCAACACAAGTAATACCTGTAGCATCTCACCACATTCAGCAAGGTGCGCAACTCACAGCAAATGACATAAGCTATGTTCGAGTGCCACAACATGATGTATTTCATTATGCATTAACTGAACGGGTAAATGCGCATAATCCTCTCATTACTACCTGTGAAATACAAACAGGCATGCCAATTTTACAAAATGCTGTGAGTCATATTCCAAGTATTCCTGAAGGATTCACTTCTATTAATGTGCACTTAGCTAGTGCAGATCACACTTTAATACCTGGAGAACAAATTAATCTTGCTTTTAGTAAACCTCTGCAAGATGAAGATGCCGATAACGATATAAACGGTGCAGAATTGGGGAAAAATAGTAACCCAGCATCGTCAGAACACAATAATGAAAGCAAAAAAGCTGAAATTACAACAATTGATGAACGCTATGTAAGCATAATACAGCATGTCATGGTACTGCATATAACGCAAAACCAGCAATCAGCACAAAATCAGCAAAATACTACTACGCTTGCCATGCCTGCTGCAGATGCACTACGTTTACTACAAGCACAATCTGCGAATTCCTCACTAGCAATTGTTGCTATGAAACACTCGAAATAAAAGTTAGACATATTAAATAGATATGCTAGAGACAAAATCACAGCAATAATGTTGGAATAATACTCAACGACCACGTTCCGAAAATACCGCCCAATGAGGTGGCAACTCGCTTAAAATACGTTTATCATCCTCGTAATTACGTTGTTCTGCTGTGAGATTGTCGGAAGGCTCTAATTTAACACCATCAGCATCAAAAAGCTCAGAGCCTTCACGAACAACTCTCACAGATCGACGCGGCGAACGCCGATGAGGATCATAATCACTCATTCACTATCACCATACAATTCACCAAGTCTTGAAACAACTCGATCAACTTCTTTTTCAGGATTAACAAAAGCGCCAACACTCCACACTGTCATAACCGACCAGCCTAAAGATTCCAAATCTTGAATCATCATACGATGACGTTCACGCGTAGATTGAATACTCATAAATTGTGCATCATCCGTAAGCACAGCCAAAGCAAAAGGCTTATCAGCAAGACCAACAACTAGCGGCATACGAATACCATTGTTAAAACCATAATTCACTGCAACTTTTAATCCGCGAGCACGAATACGTTCAGCTAAATCAGTAAATAACACATTTTCTTGAGCAGCTTGAGCAGCAACTTGCGCTTCAACATCATGAATATCCTCAGGACGTAATGGTTTATCGCTTAATTGTTCAGCCCATTGCAAAAGAGTTTTCAGCAACTTCGGACCATCTTGATGCAAACGCTCATCTTCCATATCTTGGGAAGTAAAAGCACTGACAATATCAAGATGACGGCGAGCTAATGCAAGCGCATCAAGCAGCATACTACTGCCGCCTTCTTCTTCAATAAGACCAAATTGTTGAAGCAACCGCCCGTGAGAAGTTTTGGCATAGCATAGCGACATAATTACATCGGTTGCCACTGCACCTGAGGCTTCATTAATGCTCATAAGCCGTACGTGACGTAAGAAACGACCCATATTTTCATCTTTAATAGATAAAGACTTTAATTCAGCACCTAAACGACTACGGAACACATTTGTTAGTGCTACCACAACTAGCACATAACCTGAAGGCACAACAGTAAACGTCTTTGCGCGTTGACGAATAAGCTCTACAACCTCATCAATTTCTTGTTGACTACTTTCAATCAGACCAGACGACAAAATAGGTACACCAGTAGCATCAATCTGATGCAAACGCACCTTACCTTGTAATCGTTCAATAGGAACATCATGTCGAAGTTTGCCATAACCGTGTTCTTCCAAGAAACGAGCTAAACGCAATGATCTGCGCGTAGCACGAGAAGTGACCGTAACTGTTGGCAATAGCGAAATAAGCTTATTCAAACTTTCAGAACTTACAGTCTGCTTATGCGCTAACACCACTACTTGATGTGCACGAGCTAGAATAGAGAACAATTCAATGTTTGACATGTGCTCAGCAGAATCAATAATCACAGTATCTGCAATAGGGGTCAGTGGCGTCATCATAGTCAGCGTTGATGGCATAGCAACCAATATTGGCTTTGCTGCCAATACAAGCTCTGCATAATTTCGCAAAAGTTTCGTAAAGGTAATTCCAGAACGGTTACTAGCAAGCATAGTATGCAACTGATTTGCTTCTTGCGTATGCGAGAACAACAAATCGCATAAGTGACGCATGGCTTCTTGCTGAACCATTGGACCTATAGAGCGAACATGCTCAGTATCAACTTGCACAAAACGATCAGAAGCATCCTGCATTGCAGAACCATCTTGGTGAGAAATAATCGCAGAAGAATTAACAATATCTTCGAAAACGGTAGTCCACCATGCAAGCTGCAACTCACCATCAAGCGCTCCACCTGTAACATGACGACGGCGCAAATCATTGACTAAATCAAGTAAACCAGCATCACTGAATTCGTGTTCCAAATTACAACGACCAGGAAGCGTATCCAACGAAGCACGATCATCATGCAAGGATTGCAACCGTGATTCAAGCTGCACAAATTCAATATTTTCAAGATCAGCACCTTGACGAGTTGTAGCTAATACTGCGTCAAGAGCGACCAAATGTCTTGCTAACAGTTCCTGCGTGCTAACCAATTCATCTAGTTTTGGAGGTAAAACAGGCCATCCACCATGAGGAACAAAAGTACGCCATTGAGCTGCCTGTTGCGCAACAATCTTGAGAGCCTCATGTAAATCGTCAACTTTGGCTCCTACACGCAGCAAGCTACGAGCTTCTCGCATATGATGACGACGCTCCCAAAAGCCCATAACTGTGCCTTCAGCTTTACGCACAGCTTTCGGCTTACTGGCTTCAATCATTGAGTCCAAATCACGTTCAAAAATTTCTGGTTGGAATACGTCAAGCACACGACGCAAATTCTTCAGAACAGTAACTTGACGACTCCATTCTCGGGCTGTCGTTGGCACAGGGAAACCGCAGTTTTGTACTGTAGTTTTAACTTGTTCACGAGTAGCTGGCAGAAGTTTAAGCAATACATCTACTACACGCTGATACACTGCAACTGCTTCATTTTCATCAAATATTGATGCACCAAACCACGGCGTATCTTCAGGGTTAATATTAAATTCACCAAGCTCATCCGCCTGATGGAGTTTTTGCGCCCACTCTTCAAGGTGCCCAGTCATCGCATGTGCTGCATTAACATCTAAACGAACATGCGTAGAAGGATGAGATGGAAACATTGCAATAGCAGCAAGATTTTGAATAGTTTGATAAGCTGACACTCCCCAAGCTTCATTTACCCCGTGAAGATCACCTAAATAACGAGTAAGACGCGAGCGCACACCAACTAACTCATCTGCAACTTGTTCAAAGCGCGACGTTGCCACACTCTGACGAGCACCAACTGCAGCAATCAATTGAGCATCAACATGCTTGGCAATATGCCCATCTGCAACATCCAATGCCAATGAAGAAATTTCATGCGCATTTAAGGTATAACGGAAACGACGTTGTTGTTCAACAACATTCGGCACGTATAACACAGAACGTCCCGCAATCACTGAATGAGAAGCAATTGCCGCAGCGATTGCTGCAGAATCTGAACCTGAATCAATGTTTACAAATAAAGAACTTCCAGAAGCGACGAGATTAGCAGCATAACGTACAGTGTTATCTACTTCGCCAACTTCACATTCATTATGAGGATCTGCATCAAAAGGACTATACTCCATCTTGTGAATAGATTGAAGTGCCTGTATGGCATGCTCTTTACCAGCCATAGCGTCAATCGCAGTATTTCCAGCACTACCAGACTGTAAATCTTGAAGAATTTGTTCACTTTCTGCTACAAAGCGTGAACCAGCATCAGTAAAGCATCCAAGAACTATATCACGTTCAATATCAAAATCTGGAAAAACACTACGAGCCTGTTGGCAAATAGCGTCAAAAACTACAGAAGTCTCAGGAGTGCCACTCTCATAGTGAGAACCATCAAATAACACATCTTCCCGCAATTGAACACCGCGCAAACTTAAACGCGCAACCAACGCGCGATTTAAGCAAACGCTTCCAGAAAAGTAAATAGTTGCAGCAGTTTCATCTTGTTGTACATCACGAATTACACGAACAGGATATGTAAGTACCGGAACGTGATTACCATTCCATAGCGCAACACCAACAATTAAAGAGAGTTCAGAAACACCACTTTCATGAGCTTTTGCATCGCGATCTTCAAAAACACGATCTAACCGACGCCCTGCGGCACGCAACATACCGGCATCACGGAATAAAGCTTTTAATGTTGCTTTTCCACTAGCAAAAAGCTGTGCAATACCAGAAGGATGGGCATGAGTTAATTCTAATTTTGCAGAAAGTTGCGTAATATCTTCTAGCGGCGAAGGAGATAACTGTGATTGATACTGTTGCTTCCATGCCATAATACGCTGCAATGCTTCAGAACTGACCTCCTGTTGAGTAGTATCTTTATTCAATGAGGTGTCATTCGCCGCAGCACCTTCTACTACTGCGTCTGCAGAAACTTGCGATGATGAATCTTGTTCACTATTGTTCGTATCTCTCATATTCCAACCCTACTTACTTACTGTTCTATAGCTTTACGATACTCACTGTAACCACTGTTACGTGCAAGTGCAGCGTCAACTTCGGCATTACCTTGCGCTGCCAGCCAAGCATATAAATCATCATACAAACCTGGATTTGTCGCTAAAAATGGCAGTAATTCTGGATACTGTGCCATTTCAAATTGTTGAGAAAAATCATTACTTTCTTCGGCTTCTCGTGAAGTAAACCCACCAGCTTCTACCATATTTTGTTGGGCATCAAATTCACCTTTTGACACTTTTTCAAATACTGAACCTGGTTCAAAAGCAGGCGAATATGAAACGCCGTTATCGATAACATCAATACCAGAAATAACAGATTCAGTATCAGCATGGTTCATATCAGCAGTTTGTGCAGACAGATCACGATGAACAGCACCAACAATATCTGTAGCAAAAGGACCAGTAGTAAAGGACGAAATATCGCTTTCTTGTGATACTTGATTTTCTGTTTCTTGGAACACTTCAGAATGCGCTACGCTATCTAATTGCGTATTAGATTGAGTATTTTCTTGCAACTCATTGTTAGCTTGCAACTCATTGTTAGGTTGCAACTCATTGTTAGGTTGCAACTCATTGTTAGGTTGAATATGTTCTTGTAGTGCAACTGTTTCTTGTTGTATATTTTCCTGTTGTATATTTTCCTGTTGCAATGATTGAGCATCAACAAATAAATCACGAGGTTCAATGGGCTTTTCTTCATGCTCAGGCACTACCGGTAACGTTACAGGATGATTCATAGCAGCGCTACGCAATGTGGCGCCAGAGGACAAGTTTTGCGCAAACTGACCCTTTCCCCAAGATAGGTCTGGTTGTGCTACAGACTGAGCATGAAAAATACCTGTTGGCTCACCAGCACGCAAGTCAAGAATTTGATCCACCGATAAATCTGGTACAGCATGTTCATCATGTGCATCATCAGTAGCATAGGAGAATAAATTGCGAACTTCATCATCTTGTTTATCTTCAATTGCAGTATCTTCAACGCACACAAAATCAACAGGAACATCACCAAGTTGCATACGCATTAAGCTATCTGGCAGCTGAAAATCAACATCCGGCTCTAATCGCAATAAATCCCCGTTGGCACTAACTAAATACGTGCCGTTTGTTGAATGTAAATCACGAATTGTTGCTGCACCACGCTTATCAACAATGAGTAACGCATGTCGTTTTGACATAGAGCGTTTGTTATCTACTATGTCAACACGCACGAAACCATCGTCGCGCAATGGGCGTATAGGCTTGCGTCCAATCTCTACTGACTGTCCTGCACCCACACGTGCCTGCTCGACACCACCTACTGTAATCATCCAGCGCTGTACGGCTTGTCGCTCACTCACGTGACCTGCTCCCTTCAAAAAATACACTACTTACTATTGTGTCATGCTTTGTGTATATTGCGCTAGTTTTTATTAATTTTGAATATAAAAATTGCCAACCATAAGTTTAAGAAAAACTTCTGGTTGGCAATAATGTATTCGCTCATGTTAGAAGTATCCATGAACGTCATCGATGCATATATGCAAAAGTAGATTTATTAATCTCTTAAAGCTTGCAATTGATGCTGCAAACGCACATATCTACATAATGGTGAAGAATCCCCACGCATGGCATTACCTAAATTGTCAGAGGCTTTAAAGATAGCTTGCAAATTATCTGGTACTTGAACTTTTTGAGCACCCACCTTTTGTATATATGCATGTAGTGACTGATCAAATGTATCTGGAGTCCACGAAGTTTTATTAGTAGAACTACCATGCCAGATAACAACAGATCCATAAATAGCAGAATCATTGCTTTGTGCAAAACCATTAGAAAGAACGTTACGATTCACAAAGTTCAAATAATGACCAACTGCATTTTGGAATTTCTGCAATACCGACTTATCTGGATCGTTTTCAAACAATGATTCAGGCAAGTTATCCAAACCAGAAATATTGTGACGGTAAGATTCGAGATTATTGCCAGCTTTAAGCGTATATACATGACCATCATCGTTAAATGTGCCATTATTGACAGCAGTATCAAAAATGGATTTTTCTCCGTAATACCAACCCTTCATTGGACTCTCATCATCGTTCTCATGAGTGGTAGAAATATGATACTTTCCCCATGCAAGATTCTCTGAATTGTATCGATAAGGATGCTGTTCCTGTGCGGCCATAACAGCATGCGCAATACGAGTATCAGAGAACATGCTATGTGCGATTGCTTCTGCAATACTACGCATACTTATATTAACAGGTCCAAGCCCTTCAGAAGCTCGCAATGCATTCAATTGCTTATTGTAATTTGCTGCATTCATAACTTCAAAAAGGCTGGCTGCAGATACTGGGTAAGCATTCCTTGCTGGAGAGTAGAAAGTAGGAGATTTTTCTTCACCAACAGGACGAACTATTTGTGTATAACCACCGTCCGATGTTGAAATCTTCGGCCCCATAACTTCATAAGCCTTAATAGTTTTACCTTGCATAATTGCTAATGCATCTTGAGCATCTCGCAAATCATCCCCGGTAAGATTGCCATATGTAAGAAGATTCTTAAGATAGTCTGTAAAAGTCTCTTTAACTAGATTCTTCTGATTGAGTGCGCTTGCAACTTCAGTTTCATACGCGTTGTAGAGATTTAAATCTTCAGGAGAAAGAGTAGCTTTTACTTGCTCAAGTTCACTGTTAATTTCTTGAATCTTCTGAGCTTTTTCCTGTGGAGTAAGTACGACTGGAGCTTCGTATGCATCATCATTTGTGTTAGGTTCTGCTACGGTAGTGTCTCCACTAGGAGTATCTGGCGTCACTGGCGCAGGAGCAGGAGCCGGTTCCGGAGCTGGAGCTGGTTCTGGAGCAGGTGTAGGGGTATCTGGAAATACGTCAGAATCATTGTCACCTATACCACTTAAGTCATCTAAATCACCAAGATCATCCAAGCCACTTAAGTCACCTAGATCACCAAGATCATCCAAGCCACTTAAGTCATCTAAATCACCAAGATCATCAGAGTCGCCTAAGTCACCTAAATCACCAAAATCACCAAAATCATCAGAGTCGCCAACAAAAAAACCTTGATAATCGTTATCGACAAAACCATCTAAATCTGTGTCATCACCAAAATCACCAACGCTCTTATCGTCACTTTCTGCAGATGGTGTAGGAGTTACTGTTTTAGCATAGTCAGATGGAATTTTAATAAAACCATCAAGTGCTGATGGAGCTGGAGCTTGGAAATCTGAACCGTCAAGAGGTCCAGCCATTGCAGGAGTAGCGAAAGCCAACCCGGCAACAAATGCAGCGCCAAATGAAAACGCTACTATAGCCTTCTTATTTAACATATAGTTCCCTTTCTTATCTACAATCCCAACGGTATTGCTTAACGTTCAAAACATATTTACAATGCTTTATTATTCAACCTTTGCAATTACATAGTGCATGAAAGACGCAGCCTCCAAACACTTAAAGTTGAAAACGTTTGAAAAACATTCTACTCTATTTCACCTACAGCAACGCCTTTTCATGACTTAATTTTGACAATTTTTAGCGATTACTACAGTAATGACAATACAACAAGTAGCTATTATTCAAATTTATATCCGTGTTTTCAATTATAAATCGAACATGGAAAGTTATAGGTCAAAAGGCTTCAGACACACTTTCAATCTGTAACCTCAGTTTCTGCAGATTACACAGTTTTTGCCGATTACCATAATGCACTAAAAGGTATGAGCATAAAAAAAAATGGGGACTGAGTATTACCTCAATCCCCATCTCATTCAATAGCTTAACAATACTACTCAGAGCTTCACATAAGCTACACTCAAAGCAACACTATTTCGCTTAGCAATCATGCTTAGTGACGGATCTTGCGAAGAGCAGCACCCA
>QWCP01000357.1_pt1 | contig 16929 bp, 17 predicted proteins | sample 1972561 | NCBI WGS metagenome assembly QWCP01 (sample SAMN09866705, study PRJNA288562) | Human vaginal metagenome isolate pre4_vaginal, whole genome shotgun... | isolation source: vagina | host: Homo sapiens | place: USA: California
TACACTCTATCTAATAACAATATTATACAGTAAAACTGAATAATACTTAGTCGATAAAGGGTTATAGGTTACCTTTAACAACCTAAATACATTATATAAAGGAGGGGATAGAATGGAATATGTAATATACAATAAAAACATGCCAGTGTTTTCTTTTGAAATGGTTCACAACAAAATCATAAAAATCATTGAAGTATTCAATCCAGAATATAGGCCGTTGCAAGTAAAATACAATAAAAGTAAAAATATAATCGAGAAAAAAAGCTTTGAACATTTTCTAAAAGGCAGAAGAATTCCAGATACCAGACAGGACAAGGACATTATTCTGGAAAACATTCAAGGTAAATCTCTTTACGAACTAAGCTTGGCGTATTACGGACTATCTCTTTCGGATCAATATTGGATAAAATCTAAAGATGACAGCGTAGAGTGGAAAGACATCAACTTTTTCCAAAATGATTTCTCGCAAGATATGGGACTGTTTATGTTTGGCAAATCCGACAGTTCTTTTTCGTTGAAAACTCCGAATAACACATCAGATGGCTGGCTTAAAAAAGCATGGATGCTGGATAATGGTAAGAGAATTCTCGTCAAAGGCTCATCAAAACCATTCTATCAAGAGGCTTTTAACGAAAAAATCGCATACGAAATTTCACGAGTTCTTGGAATCAATCATATAAAATACGAGATTAAAAAAATCGGCGATAAATATTGTTCGGTGTGTGAGAATTTCATCGACGAAAACACAGAACTCGTTCCAATAAATGCCATCGTTCAAAATGCTCAAAAACCTAATCATATTTCAATGTATGATTTCGTGATTGAAGAATTAGGTAAACTAGGAGTTAATGATGCGAAAAAAAGAATCAATGAAATGCTGTTTCTCGATTATATAATTTTCAACGAAGACAGACATTTCAATAATTTTGGATTCATAAGAGATGTCGAAACGCTTGAAATAAAAGAAATGGCGCCTATCTACGACTCTGGAACGAGTTTGTTCTACAACACGCTTGATACTGCGATAAATTCTTACAATCCTGATGTGAAGCCGTTCTACACTGACAGAAAAAAACAGTTTGAATTAATCAAAGAAAAAACCGACAAAAAAATTGATGCTAATAAAATTTACGAAATAATCGTAGACGTTCTATCAGAAAGTGATTACCTCGAAGAATTTGCGCCCGATAGGAAAAATATCATAGCTGAAAGAGTTATAAAATCTTTATAATAAATGCATGAAATTTGTGAGTTTTATTAATTTATTGGGTATATAAAACTTGAGGTGTAATTAAATGAAAAATATAGTATTAGAAAATTTCAGAGAATTGTCGAATGTTCCTCGTTGTTCATTTGACCAAAAAAGAATTAACGAATACTTAGTAAATAAAGCAAAAGAATTGGGGCTTGAATACGATGTTGACGACGAATTAAACATCGTAATCAGAAAGCCTGCAACAGAAGATAAAAAAGGTCATCCTGGAGTTATTTTGCAAGGTCACATGGACATGGTTTGCGAAAAAGAAGATGACAGCGATCACGATTTTACGAAAGATCCGATCGAATTTATTATAGAAAATGGCAAATTAACTGCCAACAAGACAACACTTGGAGCTGACAATGGAATTGCCGTTGCGATGGGAATTGCTATTTTACAAGACGAAAACTTGTCACATCCAGATTTGGAATTGATGATAACAACAAACGAAGAGGTTGGACTTATCGGTGCGAATGCCGTAAGTGAAGATTTCCTAAAAGGCAAATACCTCATCAACGTTGACAGTGAAGAAGAAGGAATCATGACTTGTGGTTGCGCTGGTGGAATTACTTTGAATTCTGAATTTGCAATCAAACGCGAAGAATTTGGGAAATATTTCTACAAAATCGCAATCAATGGTTTCAGAGGTGGCCACAGTGGTCAAGATATTGACAAAAATCACCTTAACGCCATCGAATCCACAGTTCAAATTCTAAAAGAATTGTCAACTCGTCACGATTTGAGAATTGTATCATTAAATGGTGGAACAAAACACAATGCAATTCCAAGAAATTGTGAGCTTATCATTGCAAGTGAAGACGAAATCAAAGACAACGAAATCAACATTGATGGTTTCAAACAAGTAGAAGCAAAAATGGAGTTTAAGTTTGAACAAGTAGATAAACAGACTCCAATGGACGCGCAAACATCAGAACACATTTTGAATTTCCTAACAACAATTCCAAACGGAGTTGTGGACATGGTAAAAGGAAACGACAATCTGGTAGAAACATCGCTTAACCAATCAATCGCAACAACAACTGATGACAAATTCGTGTTTATGGTATCAATCAGATCCTCGGTTTTGGATAAAATAAAAGAAGTTGAAGATTTGATTACAAATACAACAAAATCAAACAGTGGAATAGTTAAATCTGAAGGATTCTACGAACCTTGGGAATACCGTGAAGATAGCGAACTAAGAGACAAATGTTTGAAAGTTTACAAGGAAGTCACAGGAAAGGATATGCAAGTGAATGTAATTCACGCAGGACTTGAATGTGCAGTATTTTCAAAGAAATATCCGGACATGGACATGATTTCCATAGGCCCTGATATGAGTGGAGTTCACACACCAAAAGAAACTTTGGATTTGGAATCCACAGATAGAGTGTATGAATTCTTGAAGAAATTAGTAGAATCATTATAATGGAGGATAAAAATGAGTGACGAAAGAAATTTAGAAAACGAAGAAATGTATGAAGAAGAAGAGTTAGATACAATCGTACTAACATTAGAAGATGGCGGAGAAATCGAATGCGGAATCCTTGGAGTATTCGAAGTTGAAGGATACGACAGTGATTACATCGCACTTGTATCTGAAGATGACAACGAAATTATGATTTACAAATACGAAGAAATCAACGAAGAAGAAGCTAACTTGGATGTTATCGAAGACGATGCTGAATACGAAAAAGCAAAAGAAACATTCGAATCTCTTTTCGTAGATTTTGACGGAGAAGATGAAGAATAATTTCAAGGCTGTTATGATTGATCTGGACGGAACTCTTCTGACAGATGATAAAAAAATTACTGATTTCAGTAATCAAATTTTAAAAAAACTTTATGACAATGGCATAAAGATTATTATTGCAACAGGAAGAGGTCTATCCAGAGCTAAGCAATTAACCGAGAAATTAGATTTTGACAAAATAATCCTTGCAAATAATGGAGCTATTATTCATAGTAGCTCCAGTATTGCAACGGATGAGGATTTGATGTTGGAATCTAGTGTGGTGGATGAGCTTAGCACTTTATCAAAAGAGTATGGGATTAGACCGTATTTTTTTGTGGAAAACAAATGCGCACTTCTCATCCAAGATGAAGAAGACAAGAATCGTTTTGTAGATAGCGTGGGAGATATCGGTGAGATAATGACAGTTTCTGAGAGAAATTTGCCGATAGATGACTGCGTGAGTATGATTATGATTGCTGGAAAAAATCACATTTACGATATAGTTGAGCATATCAAGACCAATCCAAATGTGACATATCACATTCACACGAAATATTTTCCCAAAAATATCAGAATGCTAGAAGTTCAAAATGTGAACACTGACAAATACAAAAGGGCAATTCATGTTCTTGAACATTTTGGAATAAAAAGTGACGAGGTGGTTGCAATTGGCGATGCGCACAACGATTTGGAAATGGTTGTAAACAGTGGGCTAGGAGTTGCAATGAAAAACTCCGACGATATTTTGAAACAAAATGCAGACATCATAACACAATACACAAACGAAGAAGACGGACTGGCGAAATTTTTAGAAGAACTATTTGAGTTGAGGGATTATGAATAATTTAAAAGAATTTTTGAACGAAGAATATTATGACAAATACAAGGGCAAAAACTTGGTAGTGTACATCTATCCAAAAGACAACACAAGTGGCTGTACAATTGAGGCTGACGGATTTTCCGAAGTTTACGACGAATTTCAAAAGCTTAACACTGAAGTTGTAGGAATTAGCAAGGACTCTGAAAAAACACACGAAAATTTCAGAAAAAAACAAGGACTAAAACAAGCATTGATATCCGATCCAGAAAGAATATTCTTGAACAATTTTGGATGTGTGTACAAGGGTAAAATGTACGGCAAAGAAGTTACAAAAACTGAAAGAAGCACATTTGTATTTGACAAGGATATGAATTTGGTCAAAGAATTCAGAAAAGTAAAACCAGATGAGAACCCACAAGAAGTGTTGGATTACGTACGAGACAACCTAAATGACTGATAGATATAATATTTACAGCAAATATCTAAAAGAACATTACGGAGAAAAAGTTTACAAACTTCCCATAAAACTGGATTTAACTTGCCCCAACAGAGACGGAAGGTTGGGGCGTGGTGGTTGCATATATTGTCACGAAGAAGGTGGCAGCTTCGAAAACAAAGAAAAACACCTTTCTATTCGTGAACAATTGGAAAAAGACAAACAAACCATCGAAAACAAATACAACGCCCACAAATTTATATCGTATTTTCAAAATTATTCCAACACATATATCCCGCTGGAATTATTCAGACAATACGTCAACGAAGCAGTAGTGGAAAATGTCGTTGCAATAAGCGTATCCACAAGACCGGATTGCATTGCAATTGAACATTTGGAAATATTGAAACAACTTCAAGAAGAAAAACACGTCGACATCATCATAGAACTTGGACTTCAAACATCTAACAACAAAACTTTGAAGATAATCAACAGACAACACACAGTTGCAGATTTCATACGAGCTTGTTTGATGATAAAAAAATACGGATTTAGAATTTGCACGCATGTAATACTCGCGCTTCCATGGGATGACATGGACGATGTCAGAGAAACTGCGAAGCTTTTATCGGTATTAAAAATTGACGAATGCAAAATCCATTCACTATACATTCCCAAACACACGATACTTGCTAAATGGTATGAAGAAGGAAAAGTACAGCTCAAATCATTGGACGAATATGTAAATGAAGTTTGCGAATTCTTGAAATATTTGGATAAGGATATCCTGATTCAGCGATTAGTCGGCAGAATGCCCGAAGAAGATTCTGTGTTTTGCAACTGGAATACAAGTCACTGGAAGATACAAGATATGATAATCGAGAAAATGGAACGTGAAAATATTTTCCAAGGTGATAATTTTGATAAAAGAATGGGTATAATAATATAAAGTAAATTAAACTTTTTAAAATGGTTTAAGAAAGGATGATAATAATGGTTAAATTTGTAGTAGGTCCTAAAGGCAGTGGAAAAACAAAATGGTTGATCGACAAGGCCAACGACGAAAAGAAAAACAATAACGGTAACATAATATTTATAGACTCTGATGACAAGCACATCTTCACACTTGATCACTCAGTAAGACTTATAGATGCATCGACATTCCACATCTCAAGTCCAGAAAGTTTGTATGGATTTTTGGCAGGAATTATGTCAAGAGATTTCGATATCGAAACAATTTACGTAGACGGAATTTATTCAATCGTTGACATGACAGAACAACAATTAGAAGAATTCCTAGAAAACTTGGAAGTTTTATCAAAAGAAGCTAACGTTAAGTTCTTCATTGGAATGAACAAAGAAAAATCAAGCTTACCAGCAAAATACCACGAAGACACAGTGGAATTGCACGCATAATACACACACAATAGACCCTTTGATAGGGTCTATTTTTTTGAGGAAAATTGAATGCCGAGACTGCTTCGGTTTATAGTAAAATAAGAAAACTGTTTTGCACGAGCACACGGACAAGAAAATTTGCCGCTACACGAGGGTACGGAATAAAAGTCGTAACACGCATCGTCTGGCTTACGCAAATTGTTCTGATTGCCGCGGTTATTTCAGTTAATGGCAAATCAGAAAACTGTTTTGCACGAACATCTGGCTTACGAAAATAAAAAAATCCTTACGCTCATGACCCTAAAATCTCAAGTGCGTCTGCGACTGGCACGAGTGAGATTTTTGACGGGTCACTTCGCTTGGATTTTTAATTATTTTCTCCAGACGATATTCTTAGCAAAAGCAGTAATCTGATTTTGTTTATCTACAAAACTATCACAGGAATTGCAACACAAACACACGGAATAAAAGTCGTAACACGCATCGTCTGGCTTATGGCAAAATCAAGACAGTTTCTGCTCTGAAAAAATCAGAAAACTGTTTTGCACGAACATCTGGCTTACGAAAATAAAAAAATCATCACGCTCATGCCCCTAAAATCTCAAGTGCGTCTGCGACTGGCACGAGTGAGATTTTTGACGGGTCATTTCGCTTGGATTTTTAATTATTTTCTCCAGACGATATTCTTAGCAAAAACAGTAATCTGATTGTTTCGCTGACAAGAAAAGAGAATTTGTCGCTACACGAGGGTACGGAATAAAAAATCTTTTTAACAGGGGAGAAAGAGGAAAAAATCGAAAAAATTGTTGAAATATCAAGAATATATTGTATTACCTAAAATCATATAGTATAATAAAAATATCGATATAAATAGTTATATGCAAACTACTTTTGACAAACCAAAATTTGTATACATATTAACAAAAAAATTCAAATTTTTTTGAGCAGAAAACGAGGAGTATTTCGGTAGGAATATTTCCGTTGGAGCTAATACGAGTAGATTGTGTAAATGGAATGGCAAGAAATTGCTTGGAAACAGATTTGAAATGTATTTGAAAAGCTGAAGGGAGGCGACAAATTCCACCCGTTGAGGGAAGTTTCCATTGTCAGATTAATATGAAATTTAACAAAAAATTATTGGTAGCAGTGCTTGCAGGAACTTTAGTTCTTGGCAGTGGAGTTAGCGCTTATGCTACAGCGGACAATACAAATAATGCGAAAATGCTACAAGAAAAAGTTTCTGTAGAAGTTTTAAATGAAATATTGAATAATGTTGATAAAATTATAGAAAAATTAGAAAAAGATTTTGAAGCAAAACAATTAGAGAAAAACCCTAAACTTGAAAAATTAGAAAAGAATCCTGAAGTAGAAAAGTTAAAGATAGAAGTAATAAAAGAAAGAGCGGCCTTTGATAAACCAGCAGTTTTAAATACTGAATACGCAATAGGAATGTTGAGACGTTTTGATGAAGCAATTGAAAAAATCAAACAATTAAAGCCTCAATCTGATTTTGATACTAAAGAAAAAGCAGAAGAAGCAGCCAAGAAAGACTTGGAAACAGAATTAGTGAAGAATGCATTTGACCTAGAAGAAAAAGATGGCAAATGGCACTACACATTAAAATTCAAGGAAATCGAACCTGAAAAATCAAACAATTCAGATAAAAAAGAAAAAACAGAAGAAAAGACTGCCGAAGAAAAGAAACAAGCAGAAAAAGAAAAGAAAGTAGATGGCTTGAAAAATTCGGCAGAAAAACAAAAGGAAGAAGAAAAGAAGAAAGCTGAAGAAGAGGCGAAGAAAAAAGCCGAAGAAGAAAAGAAGAAGGCTGAAGAAGAAGCAAAGAAAAAGGCTGAGGAAGAAAAGAAAGCTGAAGAAATGAAAGCTAAAGCTAAGGAAAAAGCCGAAGAATTCAAGAAAAATGCAGAAAAGAAGAAAGTAACTTTAGTTAGAAAATCAGAAAAAGTAGATAAAACTTCTTCAGACAACAAAGTTAGTAGACCAGTAAAAACTACAACAGATAAGAAAAAACTACCAAAAGCTGGTATTGAAACTGAAGTATTAACACTACAGGCAGCATCATTAGCAGGCGTTATAGGTGTGTATACTTCAATTAAAAAACGTAAATAAAATTCTAATTTAAAAATAGAAATGGGGTCTTGCGATCCCATTTTTTATTTGGAAAGCACATTGCAGCGATTGTTTCAGTTAAGGTAAATCAGAAAACTGATTTGCACGAATATCTGACTTACGAAAATAAAAAAATCCTCACGCTCGTGACCCTAAAATCTCAAGTGCGTCTGCGACTGGCACGAGTGAGATTTTTGACGGGTCACTTCGCTTGGATTTTTGGTTATTTTCTCCAGATGATATTCTTAGCAAAAGCAGTAATCTGATTTTGTATATCTACAATGATATCGAGGAAATTGCTACACAAGGGTAATCAAAGTTGCACCACGTATAGTCAGACGTAGGAAAACTTGTCGCAACACAAACATACGGAATAAAAGTCGTAACACGCATCGTCTGGCTTACGTAAATTGGCAAATTATAATCTCGAAATTCTAAAATCTCAAACTCGTGCTACGCACTCAGACAATGAGATTTTTTAACGAATTTCTTCGATTGAATTTGACACAATTTTCTCCAGATGACTCGCTTAGTTACGATCTTTTATTAAAATGCTAAGTGTGTTTCTGGGAAAAGCAGTAATCTGCTTTGTTTCACTGACAAGTAAATAAAATTTGTCGCAACACAAACATACGGAATAAAAGTCGTAACACGTATCGTCTGGCTTACGTAAATTTGTATCACTGACAAGACGGTATCGGTTCACAGTAAAATCAGAAAACTGATTTGCACGAATATCTGGCCTACGAAAATAAAAAAATCCTCCCGCTCATGCCCCTAAAATCTCAAGTGCGCCTTCGGCTGGCACGAGTGAGATTTTTGACGGGTCACTTCGCTTGGGTTTTTGGTTATTTTCTCCAGATGATATTCTTAGCAAATGCAGTAATCTGATTTTGTATATCTACAAGGATATTGTTGGAATTGCTACACAAGGGGAAAAAGTTGCATAACGCTTTGTTGGGCGCAAAGTGTGCAAGTTTTCACAAAATACTTGACGAAAAATAGTAGAAAGGGTAGAATGAAATCGTAATCATAAATATTCAGGAGGAGACGATGATGATTGAGTTAATCATTAAATACTTGATAATAATTGTACTTGTTTTTTGTCATGAAATGGGACATATTTTAATGTGTATTATTTTCTTTAAATGTGAAGATTGGAAAATAGATATGGGAATTGGTAAGGTTTTATTTGAAACTAAAAGACTTATTATAAGACCTATAATTGTTGTTGGTAAAATACTCCCACAGTTAGATGGGGAATATTATAATAGCAAGAGTAAATTACAAAAAATAATGATTCCATTAGGTGGACCATTATTTAATTTAATGGTACTGATTGTTACAATTCCATTATTAATAAGTGAAGGGAAAATGATAGCTGGATATTCACATCTTTTTCAAGAATCAATAAAGTTTTTGTTGCGATTTAATATGGCACAACTTTTCTGGACTTTGTTGCCAATTTATTATAAAAGAGATGTTCCTAGCGACGGAAGAAGAATAATTGAAATAATTAAGAACTAATTTATAATTGTATAATTTACATAATCGAGGTTAAAATGTTTAATACACTAATGATAGTCGTAATATCTTATTTTGTTTATCAAATTTCTCAACTCTTACATGAGATGGGACATGCTATTGCTTATCGCTTAGCTTATCAATCAAAGAAATGGAGAATTGAAATCGGAAGAGGCAAACAAATATTGAAAACCAAAAGGTTTAAAATACATTTAATTCCCGCCGATGGAGCATGCTACTTAGATGATGATTATGAAGAATGGTATTACAAGAAAAATTTTATCGTGTTTTTGGCGGGACCACTTGTTAACATCATTTTGTTTATATGCATGATTCCTTTTATCTACGATATCAATCATTCCGCTGATGTAGGTAGTTTTTACCGTAACATAGTATTTATCACATTTTATATTAATTTCTGGAAGGCTTTGATTAGTTTGTTACCAAAAGAATATGAAAATATGAAAGTAAATCAAACTGACGGATTGAAACTTCTTAATATTATAAAAGCGATGAAAAAAAAACGAAAATCTAATACTATTAAACACACCAAAAATCCCTTGCCACATGACAAGGGATTTTTATAATTTAAATCATACTTACGAGCCTCACAAATCACGATACAGACTTTACGGCATTATCATTTCTAAGCATAATTGCATTCAACAATAGTGATGCGGCTATGAACACGAAGATGTATTTGTAATTGAACGATGAAATATACGAGTTTGCCAACAAGAATACGACCTCGAAGACATCAGCGAAGAAGCTAAATGCTGATAGCATGGTTGCTCTGTGATTTTTGAAGCCTATTGTGTCTACATAATTGTTTTGGATTTTTTCAATAAATATCCCCAAGACAGACAAGATTGTTGGAAGAATAATCATCAACAACACTACGGGCTTTCCCGATATTACACATAATCCAGCAAAGAACAATGATGTAATAACTGAAAATAATCGTACTTTGTTCCATGCTTTTTGTTCTCCTAGATATTTTATGATAAATGTTTGTGAAAGTTGAAGTCCCGAGTAAGCTAGGATGAGTGGCGACACTATGTTTTCCGAATATCCATTGTCAATTATGACTTTTACATAGAAGAAGTTGATCAATAAAAATGACAAATTAAACAACGACACGATTAAGACGATTACTCTGAAAGTTTTATCGTGTACCAATAGCTTCAATGTTTTTGACAAATCAAATTGTTCCTCATCTTCTATTGAGTTGTCGGTATCTGGAATAAAAATAGAAATCATAGTTGCAATTACATTTGCAATTATGGTAACCCAAATCAAAGCGTTAATGTTCCATCTTGAATTAATAAAAGGAAACATTACGGTTGATACGATGAAAGCGATCGTTCCCCAATTATAGAACTTCGAAATATTATTACTGTAATTATCGTCGCCGAAAAGCTTGTATATGTAGGCGCTTATTGTTCCGGAATTCAATGCAAAAGCAATTCCTTCAAGCAAGGCCTCCACTGCAAAAAGCATAAAATTATTGGATATCAGTAAAATTATCCTTGCAGTTAGCATAGTAAACTGTGCGAGAACTATTGACTTTTTTAGCCCGATTTTATCGGTCAACACACCCAAAGGAAATTCACAAACCATGCAAGTAACAGACAGTATCGCCTGCAACACGAAAAATTGCGACAAACTAATTCCTCTATTCGTCCTAACCAACAACGCAACAGGCGCATAAAATATTAAATTGGAAAATAAATTCATTGCGTATATTTTTCTTGAAGTTTTCATACATACATTATAACTCTTTTCAATAAAATATACTTTATCACACACAAAAATCCCTTGCCACATGACAAGGGATTGCGATTATAATGTAGTTCTATCGTTATCTGAGTTCATCAACAATTTATAAACTTGAATTTCTCCGATTAACTTCAATTCTTCAAAGCCACGGCGGCGAAGTTCGTCACGATCGTGTTCGTTTTCGTAATTTGCATTTGTTTTGAAATAATTTTCCAAAATTTCTGACACTTTTTCCTTATTATTTGCGTTTTTAAGTACTTCTTCTCTAATATACATAACATACCTCCTACAATTGTTGCTATCTTACATATAATTATACCCCAAAAACACACAAATCTACCTTATAATATTAATTCCATCTTCCACGACGTATTCCAAATCACAACGGCTCAACAAACCATTCATCCACGCACCTCGGAATTTATCGTAAATTTCAGAAGATTCTCCATACATGTAATACTGTTCGTGCACATCAATTCTCTTAATCCAACGGAACTCTCCATCATTTGATTCCACCGGCAAATTCGCCATATCACAAGGCATACCGTCCAAGAATTTATCGGACATAAATTGAAATGCATCAGTAGCATCTCCCGAGAAATTTTCCTTAGCGCCAAAATCATACACGATTTCAAGAGCATCTTCGAGTCTATCTTCTTTTTTAAGCTCGCTCAAAACCCTCGCCAAATTATCCTCGACAATTCCTACTCTCACTTGTAACCATCCGTGAATATTATCAGTGTCAATCAAATCTTCCAACGCTCCACGTTCAATATTTTTCAAATCAACACCATCCAACAACTCACTCATCTTGCGTGTAATCTCATCAACGTAATTTATCTTATCGAACATTATATAATGAATTTTTCCTAAAAATCTTGACATATTATACCTCCATTTATTTGATTATATTATACTACTTCGAGGTATAGGTTTCAGTAACCATTGTTACGTGATATAATAAAAGTGAAATAAAAAATAGATTGCAAAACAAATAAATTCGTAAAATTTTCGGTAGAAATTAACGAAAAATTCAACAAAAAAATAATTAAAACACAAATAATTGCAACAATATTTTACTGGCACACGACATACGCTTATAAACCCAGTAAAACAAACTATACATTGATTGAAAAATCAAAAAGTTGAAATTGATACGAATAAATATCCTATAAAATATATACTGAAAAAGAATTTCGAAAATCCATTGTATTTTTTGAAATTATATAGTATAATGACCATAAGTCAATAGACTAAAGTGATGAGAAATTTTAGTAACAGTAAAATCATGGATAAATATTAACGAATATACGGTGAATAATATAAATAATTGTGAATGGTAATTATGTTAATAAAACCATCACCCTTTTTTTCATTGTTTTAATAATGTTTTCATCATTTAACACAATTATAACTACTTAGAAAAGTAGCTACAATACATAAGCAGGCCGTGAACTAGCCTAGCTTGTTCTCGTATTTTCATTTTTATAATGAAAACGGGACACTTTTAGTGAATAGTTCAAGTAGAATTTTGGGAAATTATTTCCACAACATTGGAAATAATATGAATTAAGGAATGGCAAGTAATTGCTTGGAAACGAATTTGATTTAAATAGCATTGATTTGCAAAAAAATTTAAAAGGAGGAGACAAATTCCACCCGAAAGGGAAGTTTCCATTGTCATAGTATTATGAAACTTAATAAGAAATTATTAATGGCTGCACTAGCAGGTGCAATTGTAGTAGGTGGCGGAGTAGGATCATTTGCTGATGATGCAGCTGATCCAAACATACCAGTAACACCAGAAGCCAAACATCAAGGAATGTATGTACAAGAAGAATACAAACCAACAAAAGAAGATGAAGCAAAAAAAGATCTTGCAAAAGAAAAGGAAAATGCAATAGCAAGATTAGAAAATCTTGGAATTACTAATCCAATGATCAAGAAACAAATCGAAAATGCAAAAACTATTGCTGGATTAGAAAATTTAGTTGAAACTGTTATAAAATCTAATGCAGAATCAAATCCTAACAAAGAAGAAGAAAATGTTTCTGATAACTGGTTTAATCCAGCAGAACATCCATTTGCTTACAGAACAAAAGCTGAAGCAGAAGAAGCAGCTAAAAAAGCTTTAGAAAATGAATTATTAAACCCTGGAAAAATTAATAAAAGTTACAAAGTTTCACAAAAATATGACGGAAACTGGGAATATGTATTATCACCAAACCTACCAGAAACTCCTAAGAAACCTGAAGAAAAGAAACCTGAAGAAAAGAAACCTGAAGATAAAAGACCAAAAATGACAATTGATCAATGGTTATTAAAGAACGCTAAAGAAGATGCAATCGCAGAATTAAAAAAAGCTGGAATCACATCTGATTTCTACTTCAATGCAATTAACAAAGCAAAAACAGTTGAAGGAGTTAATGCTTTAAAGAACGAAATTTTAAAAGCACACGCTGGTAAGGAAGTAAACCCATCAACTCCTGAAGTAACTCCATCAGTTCCAGAAAACCACTACCATGAAAACGACTATGCTAACATAGGCGCAGGTGAAGGTACTAAAGAAGACGGTAAGAAGGAAAATTCTAAAGAAGAATCAAAAGAAAACGGCAAGAAAGAAGATTCAAAAGAAGAATCAAAAGAAAACGGCAAGGAAGAAAAACCTGGCAAGGAAGAAAAACCAGCTAAAGAAGACAAGAAAGAAAACAAAAAGAAAGAAAACACTGATTCTCCAAACAAGAAGAAAAAAGAAAAAGCTGCATTACCAAAAGCTGGTAGCGAAGCTGAAATCTTAACATTAGCAGCAGCTTCATTATCAAGCGTTGCAGGTGCTTTCATTTCACTTAAAAAACGTAAATAATTAATCTTAGATAAAGAATAGATTAATATAAAATGGGACTAATTGTGGTCCCATTTTTTAATGCGAAAAACTGATACGAGATGTATCAGTTTTTTTGTAATTATTATTTGGTGAGTATGTCCAAGTTTGTCGTGTAATCGTTTATCAAGAGTCTTGCGAGTTTTGCTTTTTGGATTTTGTCTTCGATGCTTTTTTTCGATTCTAGTGTTGTGATTTTCTCGCTGTTTTTTAGTGTGAGGTAACCTGATTCGATTGTTTCGATGGAGTCGATGTTGAATAGTCCGTAGCTTCCATCGTTTTTTGTTATTGGTTTTCTGACTTTGATCATGCAGTAGGTTCCGTTTTTAAAACAAATAGGAGGATTTTTGGTTATGTTCAGTGATTTTTTGATTAATTTCTTGGCTTCTGTGATGTCAATTAATTGGTTGCGGGCGATTTTTTTGATGCAACAATCCAATGAACAATAACTTGTAGTGGTGAAATCATTAAAATAAAGTTGGACTGCATTGCCGATATTGTCTACGTATATCGGAATGATTGCTTGTAGTTGTTTCATAAATTCTCCTTTTTATTTTATGATAATTTTATTATAACAGAACATACGTTCCTATACAAGTGTTTTTGAATTGAATTTCACAATGAATTGATTTGTTTTTTGTGGAATGGAGAATGATTTTTGTAAAAATTTTTGTTAATTCATGCTGTTACTATTTGTTTTGATGTTGTTTTTCGTTTCATTCTTGATTTATAAAATTTTCTTATCGATTGTAAAATTGTAAAAAAGGAGATGGAAATCATGAATTACGATGAGATAGATTATATTGTGAACAACAAAATTGTAGATGACAAGAGAATTTACGAGGCTTTTGAGCCTTTGATTATCAGCAGTATCAAAAATTATTACGATAGGACGGATATTTTCCAGGAGCTTGTGGACGATGGAAAGACCGAGATTATGTATGCGATTATGGAGTATGATGCTTCGAAGAAGGTTCCGTTCAATTATTATTTGAAGCAGAGGTTGAGGTTTTTCTATTTGAAGAAGAATCCGAGAAAAAGTGTACAGTCGTTGAATTTTACGAATGAGGATGGTGATGAAATAATGAATTTGATTGAATCTGATGAGAATATCGAACAGGATTTTGAGGATAGGTTGGAGATTAAACAGCTTTACGAGAGGGTACGCAAGCTTCCCGAGAAACAACAGAAGGTTATTTACGAGAATTTCCTTCGAGAAAAAAGTGCGAGGGAGATTTGCAAAGAATTGAATATGAAACAGTCGACATTTTACAATACGAGAAGCAAGGCGTTGGAGAATTTGCGCAATATGTATTGATTGTAGGGTGTGGATTGGGTGGGTTTATATAGATGGAATCGGGTAGGTTCCATTTTTTGTTTGCAAATTTTCATTATTGAGTGGTGGTGCGTGAATTTTCGTGATTTGTGGTATATTATAATATATATATTTTAATGAGGGGGACATGGTGGATATTTTAGAGTTGATGAATAAGAGGCATTCTGTTAGAAAATACATTGATGAAGAGATTGATTCTTCCGTGAAGAAGATTATCGAAGAGAAGGTTTGTGAGATTAATCGTGAATCGAAATTGAATATAAAGGCTGTGTTTGATGACAAGGAAGGGTTCAATTCGAAGCTTGCAAAGTATGGTAAGTTTGAGAATGTGAATAATTTTCTGATTATGAAGGGTGTCGGCAATGATTTGAGCGAGGCTTGTGGATATTACGGCGAGAAGCTTGTGATGGAGCTTATGAATTTGGGTTTGGGTTCGTGCTGGGTTGCTCTTACATATAATAAGAAGAATATCAAAAAATACATAGAACCAAACGAAAATTTGGTGATTGTGATTGCGTTCGGTATTCCTGCAAATTGGGGTTACGATCACAAAAGCAAACTTCCTAGACAAGTGTCAAATGTGAATGGAGACTCTCCACAATGGTTCAAGGACGGTGTGGATTGTGCTCTTAATGCTCCGACTGCGATTAATCAACAAAAATTTATGCTGACTTTGGTTGATGATAAGGTGAAGGCGAAGGCGAGGTTTGCTCCGTCAGCGAAGGTCGATTTGGGAATTGTAAAATATCATTTCGAAATCGGATCGGGCAAGGATCATTCTATTTGGATATAAAATTTAATTGAAAAATAAAATTTTTTAAATAAAAAACAAAATCTAAAAGTCAAAAAATAAATTTGAAAGTCAAAGAAATTTCAAAGATTGAAAATACTATTGATTATGCACTCGTAAGGGTGTATAATATTATTAAGGTCAAAGAAAGTCAAAAACAAAATGGGAGGTTTTTTATGGAATATAAAGATTATTATAAAGTTTTGGGGGTGGATAAAAAGGCGAGCTCCCAAGAAATTAAAAAAGCATACCGCAAACTCGCCAAGAAATATCACCCTGATTTAAATAAAGGCGATGAGAAATCACAAGAAAAATTTAAGGAAATCAACGAGGCTTACGAGGTTTTGGGTAACGAGGATAAGCGTAAAAAATACGATATGTTTGGCTCGAATTATAATTTCCAAGGCGGACAAAACTTCGATCCGAATGCGTACGATTTTGGAGGCTTCGGTGGATTCGGTGGTTTCGGCAAGAATTCTGGTTCGTACACTTACACGACTGGTGGCAGTGGCGGAGGATTCTCGGACTTTTTCAACGCGTTTTTCTCGGGTGGACAAAATAGCGGCGGAGGTTTCTCCGATATTTTCGGCGGATTCAAAGGCGCTGGAAGAAAATCACAACCAAGGCAAAGATACGACACAGACATTTCCGTTTCCCTATCAGATATCTACAATGGTGTAGAAAAAAGATTGGGGCTAATGATTGGAGATAAAAGTGTCAATTTGAATTTGAAAATTCCAAAAGGAATTTTGCCTGGCAAGAAGATTAAGGTCAAGGGCGAAAAATTCGGCGTTGACGGGGACATTTACGTGAAGATTAACTTGGTTGATGTGTACAACAAGCTT
>QWCP01000362.1_pt1 | contig 16707 bp, 15 predicted proteins | sample 1972561 | NCBI WGS metagenome assembly QWCP01 (sample SAMN09866705, study PRJNA288562) | Human vaginal metagenome isolate pre4_vaginal, whole genome shotgun... | isolation source: vagina | host: Homo sapiens | place: USA: California
CAGGCTCATATTTTTAGCAAATATAATTGATTTATAGAATGTTGCAAAAGTGCTATATTTTAATTAACATATATTAGTCCTTTTATCAAAACACAGAATGAATCGTTTACAAATCCGTTCGCCATGAGGGTATGCCAGCATACCTGCAACGCCCGCAAACCTATTGTCGTCTTTTATTTGCTGATAATAGTCAACCAACACAGCGAGGCTGTTGTCAGTAAGGTAGTCATCACTATCAACGAAAAAGAACAACTCACCATGTGCCAGCTCTACTCCACGATTGATTGCTCTGTGCTTACCACCATTTGCCTGATGATAATACCGTATCGCTATCTTCTGTTCCTGTACCCACTGCTGTACCAATCTTTTGGTGTTGTCTAAACTGCCGTCGTCAATGACCAACCATTCAAAATCTGTGTAGGTCTGATGTATTAAACTCTCATACAATCTAGGCAACGAATAAGCCCGATTATATGTGGAAGTAAAAACTGTAACAAGGGGCATGTGGTTTTTCAAAGAGATGATACTAAAGTTTTTTTCTAAAGAGACTAAAAAAACATGTCAGTTCTTAACTTCAGTTTACAAACGCTTCATCACATCGTAATATGCTTGAACATATCCCTGTACCATGACATCAATAGAAAAGTTTTGTTCTATAAAATGATGAATGACATGGGAATTGGTGTGGTGCTGAAGTATTTCTTCCATGCAAATATTCGTTGGATGGGGAAAAAGCACACCACCTACACCTTCAGCTACATTTCGATGTGCGGGAATATCCGAAAGAATAGGAAACAATCCGCAACTCATACCCTCGCATACCGCCATACTCATACCTTCACTCTGCGAATTACTAATGTAGTAGTCAGCACATTGCAAATAATCTACAACATTTGACACACGCCCAGTAAACACCACTTTGTCATTTGCCATGGCTTTACAAGCATCCAATCTACTTCCATCACCTAATATCAATAAAATGTAGTTAGGGTTCGTATGTGTGAACACGCTAAACCATTGTATCAACTCTTCATATCGCTTTTCTCTTTCTATTCTACCCGATGATACGAGAATAATGGCTTGCGTCGGCAGGTGACATTTTAACCGTAGCTGTTGTTGTGCTTCCTTACTAATCACGCTAAATTTATCAACATCTACCCCATTGTTGACATAGCTAACATTGGAGAGTTTTCTTTCATAAAGTTCAGCCGTACTTTCTGATACGGCAATATTTTTGTCAAACTGTCTTAATGCGCGATAATAACGCCTAATCATGTATCCGCCAACTATCTTTCCATAAACATTGACAAAATCTTCATCAGCCCTATTATGTAGTGTTGTGACCAACTTCACACCCTTTAATTTAGCACCTATTAATACTGGATGGTATGTATGACAATGAACGATGTCTATTTTTTTTTGTCGGACAATCTCGCTGAGTTTTCGAACTACAACCCATGTTCGCAATTCACAATCAAGGTAGGAACAATCTAATGTATCTACGCATATACCCAAGTCAGTAAAATCGGATAATTTACTGGCATTCGTTTCTTTGCGCAAGGTGACAACGCTTAAACGAATGTCCTTCCTCTCCATAATTTTACGACACAGGTTAAACACCACGTCTACAGGTCCACCTTTACGCAAATGAGCAACAACAACTAAAACATTCATGGCTTCTGAAATATACTGTGATAGGGAATCATTCGTCCATAGGTATTAGGCGGAAAAGGTGCATCAAAGACATAAAGAGATCTGAACATCAGAAATATAAAATAAGCAATCATAACAACGCGAAACAACTGATAATAACTCTTGCTCTTAAACAAATAAAAATAGCCTGGTACTATAAAAGCATAAGCTATGACGTAATAGTCGCGCAGACGTTTGATAATTCCTACATCCTTCCCCGCAATGAGGAATCCGCAATAAATCACGAACATGTAAAGAAAGAAATCGTAATACGGAATTTTACCCAATGCTTTTTTACGTGCGAATAAAGCCAACACTAAGAACAAAAAATTCTCAAAATAGTTAAGCAAATTCATGCCCATACCACTTGCACCACTTTGATTGGCAGAAACATAACTCCCTAAACGACTATTGACCAAATCACTCATATCTGAAGCAACATCAAAAAATGCTAAATAAAAGCGTCCCATAACAACTGCTCCCAACAAGATAACCAAAGCCGAAGAAATTGTAAAATTCCGCTCTCTAAAGAAATAAACAGGTAACAATATTAAAGCACTGCCATGAACTGTATAAGCCAACAATAACAAGACAAAGAAGTGAATCTTTCGCTTGTTTGCCATCAATTCATAAAGAGCCCACCAACACAAAGCAATAGCTATATATTGTCTGATTCCTGACATAGCATAGAGCGTAAATATCTTACCCAAAATAACTGCCATGCCAAATAGTGGCCAACAACTAATGCTCAAAATTTTCCTAAACGCAAATACGCTAAAAAGAGTAATGACAAAGACAAAAAATTGAAAAGAGACACCTATATGATGAAACCACTGCTGCAACTGGAAATAACCTGCATCACCTCCCACATCAATGTCTTCATTATATCCCATTTCATAAGTTCCATAATCACCATGCCAATAACGCAATCCAACTATCAACAAAAAAATAAGCAACGAAAAATAAAAACGTTTCCTTGTTTTCTTGCTAATAACGCCATTCTCTTGAAGCGCAAAAACTCCAACGAAGAGAGCCAATATGATATAAACTAACATGCTGCTTATTTACCTTGTATCCTTAAAATGAAACTGTACATTTTTGGACCTAATAACCGAACTACCTTTCGGAATATCTTCACCCACAAAGGTGCCCATGTGGCAGCATAATGATGTATTGTCCTTGTATTTTCGGATATTTTCAATTGGTTGACGTGCTCCAACGGATTAAAATAGTCCTTTGGATAGATGGTATAATCTGCAATCTGCTGTATGCCGTCCACATTTTGCAAACCCTTTGTTACCAGCAAATCTGTAGTATAACTAACGATGGTTTTATAAATGCCCTTATCACGACCTTTGTTTTCCGCATAAAAGCTTAACGTATTGTAGTTGGAGAGCAAGTCTGCTATCAACTTGTCATTTGGGAGTACAGCCATCCCCAATCCCATGGCTACATCAGGATGCCGTCCTAAATCTGAAGCATTTTTCTCACATCCCATAAAAGGTCCTCTTTCCAAAATATCATTCATGGGACGAATCACCTCTACATCCGTATCAAAATAAATGCCACCATATTGATATAATATCCATAATCGGGCATAGTCGCTGACATAAGCATATTTCTTCTCCTGATAAGCCTCACGGGTATAGGCTACCATATTGACATCGAAGTTTTGCTCGTTCCACTCTTTAATCTCGTAGTCTGGTAGATACTTCTTCCACGACTCTATACAGCGCACAGCTAATTTAGGAAGCGGATTTCCTCCAAACCAACAATAATGTATAATTTTAGGTATCATAGCTATATCTTATTTTCATTTTTAATACAAGCTCTCATGTTTTTAACCTTTCGTTTCAAGCGGAAAAGAATAAAGACAAACTTGTTGGCTATTTTATAAAATCCAAGACAAGCGATATACATTGCACCACGAACCACCAAAGGTTCGTTAAAGCTCATCACCTGCGATTGATAAGATGCAAACCGCTTCTTAAAATGCGAAGAACTATAATAATTGCCGCCATTCCAAAAAGCCCGAGAGAAGATAGCCTGGTATTTACTCTTCTGCGCTATCTCCAAAGCATTTGTACCTTGGAGCAAGGTAGTGAACATCTGAAGAATGTGAACGTCCATGTTGTAGGTACCCTCATCGTAATGACGTGTTAACGAAGTGGGATTATACATATAGTGATAGAATGCAACGGGAACGTATGCAACCTTTATATCATGCAGCAAGAATTGCGCCATGACATACTGATCTTCACACCCATAGATTCCCTTGGGATATTGAATATCAAAGCGTTGGTATAGGTCTCGGCGAATCAACTTGTTTACCGTAAAGCCACCTATTTTCCAGAACAATTCCTGCAAAATGATTTCAGGTTTAAGTTCAGAAGGTTGTTGACTCATGTAATGCCGTGAATACTCGTCTTCCCGATAAAGGTCGCAAATGGTGATGTCCGCCTGCGCTCGTTCTGCTGTCTCGTACAACAAATCCAACCCTTTTTCGTCTACATAATCATCAGGATCAGCAAAAATGGTGTACTTGCCTTTTGCACGTTGAAGCCCATAGTTGCGTGCATCGCTCAAACCACCATTGGGCTTGTGATATACCTGTATGCGTGAATCTTTGGCAAGATATTCATCGCATATCACAGCACTTTTGTCCGTGCTGCCATCATCAATGAGCAACAGCTCATAATCTCTGAACGTCTGCGACAACAGCGAATCAATGCACCTGCGCATACAGTGCTGCATATTATAGATAGGTACGATGATGGATATGGAAGGTTTGCTCATTTCTTCATGATGATAAAAGTAACAATGATACGTAGCTTCTGTAAGAGAGACAAGTCAGACCAAACATACTTATACAGTGCTTGCACTTCTTTGTTGCGATACCATTTGCTTGGACATTCCCCCCAATCTGCACTTGATATTTTCTTGAAATATCCTATAAAACCCAAAAACTTGGATTTACTGATGCCGTGTTTGTTGTGCAAACACTCAAAAGCTTTTTGAAAATGTTGTAGAGAAGCGATGCTATAATTGGTGGATGACCGATACTTGACATCAGAAGCCACATTCGTTGTTATGTAGTAGTAGGAGGAGTAGAGGGTTTTGTAGGTTTTTATTTTGGACAAATAAAGCCACACAAAGTATGTATCCTCACCAACTTTCATGTCTTCAGGAAAACGCAAATCCCCTATTATGCTACGTTTATAAAACTTTGTTACTGGTCCACGCAATAAATTATAATCGATATACTGGTTAATAAAGTTTCTTAACACTGGTTGTGGATGAACATTATCAAACACTAATTGCTCGACCTCCTCACCATGCTCGTCATGCATGAAATATCCTCGCAGTAAGAGTTCTTCGGTTGAATTGGCAACCTCGTCAAAGAAATGCGCACCTATGCTATCATCCGAATCCACAAAGGTAATCCATTCTCCTTGTGCAATATCTAACCCCCTGTTACGAGCCGCACTGACTCCGGCATTTTGTTGATGAATAACCCTCACCCTGTTATCTTTTGATGCGTATTCATCGCAGATGACAGGCGAGGAGTCCTTTGAACCGTCGTCTACAAGTATAAGCTCAAAATCTTTCACATCCTGTTGAAGTACTGAATCCACACACTCTCTTAAAGTGCGCTCAGCATTATACACTGGGATAATGACAGAAATTAAAAGAAGTGCCATCTTTCAATTTAATGATTGAAAAAAGTAAAATGCAGTTTTTCTCAATTTTTCTAACTGACTGTTAACACCGTTGAAATCAATTACAGAAAGTTCATCTAAATTTGTATCCTCATTTATAATACGAGACTCCAAACCGATTTGCTTCAATATAGATTCTATTCTGACATTACTTTTTCCTTTTGCGATATAACAATAAAACTGCTTTTCAAAAATTAACGAAAAAGCAGTACCATGAAAAGAAACAGACATTATCTCATCTGCATACATAAAGTATGACAAAAAATCATATGGACTTAATGTAGTTTTATATCCCTTTTGAATGCGAACATGCGAATAAGGGTTTATAATAATGATTTTCTTAGTTCTTTTTCTTGCTAATTTTTCAACAATTCTAATAGCATCCTGTTCATTCTCCATAGCATAAACTAAGATGTAATCTTTCTCTTTAACCGAATGGCACAGTTTTTTCCATTCTGTTTTTGTAAGCAATAAAGTCGGGTCGGGTAGAACGTGTATCTGTTGGCTACTAATCGGAGAAAGGAATGCTTTTAACTCCTGTTCTCTAACACTTATAGCTGTAAAGTTTCCAAGCGACGTTTCTATAATTTTTCTATCGCTATTATTTAAAGCCTTCTCTTTAGAACTCGCTGCCCAAGCAACAACTTTAGAGTTACCATGTTCAAATTGCCCCCAATAAAAAGTATCAAATCCTCCTGTAAAGTTTGGATTCCACACTTGATCGCTGCCAATTAAAACAATATCAAATTCATCTAAAGTATCTCCTTCAAAATATTGTCTATGGCTAAGCGATAATTCTGATTTACAAAATACATATTGTTTTTTCCTTTTTTTCGAATATGAGAAAGTGGTTAACAGGTAAGGTAATATGTTCCATGGTTTTCGATGAAACAACCTTAAAAGACTAAATGTATAGGGTAAATAAGCATTTTCTATTGATTGATTTCGATAATCAATGATAGTAACTTCATGCCCCATCGCCTCAAGATAATGCTGCGTAGCATAAGTCTGTAGTATAGCACCATAGTTAATGGCATTATGAAATGTTAGAACACCTATTCTCATCTTAACTTATTAGCAAAAATTCTATAATAATATTTAATGGCATGTATTTTACCTTTCATTCTGTATCTCCAGCCCACATTCCCATACTTTTTAAGAATATAAGAAAAGCCTTTGTTAATGTATTCTTCCTCAAAAATAGCAAAATTGTCACTAAACTTAGTGGGTTCTTTCAAATTTAGCTGTAAATAGTCATTTATATCTACAGTAAATTTCTCTAAATCGTTTAAGCTGTCATAAATTTCTTTTCCTTTTGGAGTATTGCATAATACAATAGAATGTCCCTTATTATCATCATAACTAACTAAAAAATCATTCTGTTCTCCTCGCCAAGCATCACCTATTGTAATATCTGATGGTCGATTAAGATTCGCATAGTAACAGACACAACAAGAAGGACGTAACATAATATTCTGATAAAACAAATAAGCATACATATCAAAAGAGTCAAAACCATCCTCATGAAAAAAACTTTCTTTACACGAATGCCAACCATAATGTTTCTTATCGCGAAATACTACCTTATAGATTTTCTTACCTATCTTATTTTGAATATAATGTAGATAATCGCGCCATATAAATGGACTAGGCACACCATGACAGATAATGTCTACTAATATCAAGTTTTCTCTAAGTTTCCTTCCAATAAAAGAATTTAGACCAGCTGTTTGGCATGCAGTTCCCGAAAAAAGTACAACCTTTCCTTCTCTTAAATCTTGCTTAACCTTAAGGAATGTATCTTTTAAATCACTTTGAACGTATTTACTTCCTCTAAGTTCATCTAATCCATCCAAAGTATCAACACGTTTATGAACAGCCTTAAATTTATCATCAAATCCTACACCGTATACTATTCCTCCCTGACTGATTACTGACTTAGAAATTGAATAAAATAATCCTCCACTTTGACTATTCAACAAATCTTTTTCATTGTTGATCCTTGCTACAGTAGCAATAGGAACATCAAGATGATTAAACAAATGATAATTTTGATGAAATTCACAAATATGCTCACATAACTTGCATTCTACACATAAATTTCTGTTTACCAGCGGATAAAAAAAGCCCAAGTCATCTGCAACCATTTTTATTGCATTGTGTCCACATATACAAGAACAAGCTGTACATCCACAACAATCTTCTCGCTTAGATATTTTTATCATACTGATTAATGAAATCGATTTTTAATTTGCTCCTTAATTATTTTTTTCTCACTTTTAGTTAGTCCTACTAAATAAATGGTTGAAAGGATAATAATTTCCGTCAAAAATGTCACTAAAAAAACACCTCCAATAGATTTATTAATGAAAAGGTGCACAAGATACGACAGTGGAAATGATATACTTACTGTTAAAAATATTGGAGTAAGGATTTTTTTTAATGATACACTTAAAGAAAGATGCAAAAGTTTTTCTACATAAAACCCTCTTACTATAAACTGCAACAAATAAATACTTAGCGTTACCAAATAAGCCAACTCTGGTTTTGGACTAATCTTAAATACCATATAAGTCAAAGGTAAAGCTAATAATGAAAATGATCCTAAAGAAATCTGGTAAGACCTAACTTGTCCTTTTGCTAAAATACCAGTTATTAAGGGATTAGAAGTAACTATTATTAATAAATTAAGAAGAGTTAATCTTACAAAAGTCACACTATGAAGTGGCACATCTTTTAACCAAAAGTCTAAAATGATTCTCGTTTCTAAAAGTAAAGGAACAACTAGTGCATATAACAAAAAAAAACAATATTTAGAACCACTAAGTATTAAACTATGAAATGTATTTATTTCACCGCTTGCGTAAGATTTAGTAATAGCAGGATTAATTGCCATCGTAAAACTATTGACAAACTGAGAAAACACATTATCAACCGTTGCAGCAACACTTCTAGCCGCATTCACGAGTACACCAAAAAATATATTTGTTAGAATATTGATACCTTGCGTCATTAATATATAAGACGCATTACCTAAAAACGTCCATCCTGCAAAACTGAACATTTTAAAAAAAAGCCTTTTGTTAAATGCATATCTAAGCTGACATTCCTCAAAATGTTTATGACAATATAATACATATGATACTTGCATACAAACTCCAAGAAGTGCTATCAAAAAAGAATAAAATATTAAATGATCAAATGAAGAGACACCTACCAACAATACAATACCTAACTTGGCAAAAACTTCTATAATCCCAAAATAAGCAAACATGCTCATTTTCTCATGAGCTATAATAGATGCAGTATATGGGATACTAAGTAGTCCCATACAAAAAGAAAATATAGAAAACTGAAAAACCCAAAATGCAGCTTGATATCGTTCTATAGGAATTACCATTTTAGTAGCTAAGAACCATAGCCCCAAGGTTTCAGCTAAAAAAAGAATTAGAAAAGACAAGATTACTTGTATCGATATTGAAGTAAAAAAAACCTCATGTAATGCGTCCGAATTGCATCTCCCTAATTGAAAAGTTAAGAACCTACTTATAGAAGAATTTAAAGAACTGGATAAAAGTGAGAACATCATTACAAATCCACCTACCACATTGTAAATTCCATAATCCTCAACCCCCAAAACCTTTAATACAACCCGACTCGTGTAAAGTCCAACAATTAAAAGTAATAGCATTCTCGTGTAAAGAATAGCCGTGTTCTTTGCTATACGTTTACTGTTGTGTTGCTGATTTTCCATTTCTTATTGAACAGAGTTAATGTCTTCTTAAAGATTTACGGTAAATTATTCTTTCTGTTTAGTCTTATCTTCTATTAAATTCAATTTCTATCAAGAGTTATATAGTACTCCCTTACCACGGTTCAACCCCCGTTGGTTTTATGGCTTCCACATGTTTGTTTATCTCTGCCAAATCTATGACTACAGAATCCTCAATCTCTCCATCCTCTTTCATATCTTCGTATTCCCATACACCCCCACTGTCTTCTTCGGGACAGGCTCCCTTACCTTTGATGAAGGTGGCGTGGTCAGAATACTCGTCGAAGACCTTCTCAAGAGTGATGTCGTGTATCCAGTCGTCGCCGAAATCATAGACATAGCAAAATTTCTTTACGATGCCTCCGTCACCGAATAACTCTCCCAGTGTGAACTTTCGGGCATCATAGTCGGGTCGATACCAATCCTCTTCATCCTCCTCTGCAATATACAGCGACTGACTGTATGGTTTATCACCAAAGCAATACAGATGTTCGTTCCACCAACCGAATGCTTCTTGAATCACGGCGTGGAATCCAGAAAAGGTGAAGTTGGCAGGTACTAACACGCGTCGCCATACGGGTGGATTGGTGATGCCTCGTAACTTAATCTTGAACTGATAGGTGAGTTTCAGTCCCTTCTTTCCTCTTGGACTTGCCGTCGCCATACGTGCCATGATCTTGCTTGTCCTATCGAATGATGTCAAAGCATCCGCCAACGCATCGATATCATACGGTTGCAAATCGAATTTTTCCTTTTTATTCGTCATTGGAATCAGTGAATCTTTATCAGTATCAAAGTTGAAAAATCACTCACTATCATCAAAGTCATCTTCGTCCAGAAACATAAACTCTTTGGCACAGGCATTATGAGCATCATCTTCTTCGGTGCTGCCGATGATATTGACATTATTCTCTTTATTGATTTGCTTCACTGAGGAGGCAGATAAAAGAGTGCATGCAGTCTCACCCAAATGAATGATAGTCAATTTAGGTGCCGTGTATTGTTTCATGGTTATTAGAGAATGAGTTGGTCAACAGGGGTTGTCTTGCTCCTCACCTTTTTATTATTTTCTTCCCACCCATCACATACACACCTGCTGGCAAGTAATGGATGTCTGTTCCTACTTCAACGCCTTGCAAATTGTAAATGTGCTGGTTGTGCGTTGAAGGATGTGAGTGCAGCAATTGTATTCCATTCACCGTTTCACTGCCACAATCAATAGCATAAATTATCTGCTTTGCAGAAGAACTGGTTTGCTCGTTTATTTTGAAGTAGGCCCGCATGCCATACATTTCTCTCACCTCTTCAGATTTAGGCTTAGCAAGATTGCCATTAGCCAATAAGAACAAGTTGGTGCCATCAACACTTAATTTTACTGGGTCGAATGTACCGACGAAAGCATATTGCCCGGTTTCATCTTGAACTGTCTGCGGCGTGACATCCTTTTTATAAACTACGTTTGAAAAGATAGGATTTTCGACCTTGCCCTTAGGCTTGATGAGGTAAGGAACACCTGCTTGAATCGTATCAGCTTTCTCAAAGTTCAACACGTTGTTTTCAACCTTTTTAGTAAACGCTCGCAATGCGCAATTCTCTCCCATTGCCTCTTTTAAAGCTTCCTTGCTCACATCAAACGGCAGACAGATGGTGTTCCAATGGTCTGATGCAAACGTGCGCTGCACTTGATAAGAATAAGTCTCTCCAGATTTGATGTGTTGGGTTTGTAATTTTTGCTGATCGGATAAAACGGAAGCAACTTCTATAAAATATAAAAATAGAGCCCCTTTTTCATAATTGTCTCCTTTCATTTCAACCTTAAGAGTTCTATTATTTAAGTTACCCTCCGTGGTATGAAAATCACTTAGGTCATCATTGAGATCTTTTTTCTTTTTCGTGTATTTACGTTTATCACTGAACTTGTCATTATCCGAACCGAGGGTCATTCTTACTTCGTAACCTCTCCCATTTCGTCCGTCTGCTATATTTGTGGACACTCTTACTAATTCCACATCCTTAAACGGTGTTGTGGTTTCTAAACAAATAATTTGAGATTTTTTGTCTGTTGTCCCCACATGCAGGCAATCCACATCGCTATCAGCAAGCACTCCATCTACTGTCAATTTCCATTGATGACCGTATTTATCAGTTGCATAAAATGTTTGCGGAGTTTGTTTTTTTTCATATTTATACACGCAATTTTTGAACAACTCTTTAAAATAAAACCTTTGTGCATGAGTTTCTACAGTCCCAAGAAATAACAGTATCAAACATAATAGCCAAAGATTGAAATACTTTTTCATGAGTAATGATTTGAAAGGAGGTGGTTATCTGTTTTAAGTTGATAAATGAATCAGTCTCGCTTAAAGATGTCTCTTGTATATACCTTCTCTTCCACATCATCCAACCAGCTGTCATATCGATTGGCAACAATGGCTTGCGACTCTTGCTTGAATCTTTCCAAATCATTCACTACCCTACTGCCAAAGAAAGTGGTGCCGTCTTTGAGCGTAGGCTCGTAAACGATAACCTCCGCACCTTTGGCTTTGATGCGTTTCATCACGCCTTGAATGCTGCTCTGCCTGAAATTGTCACTGTTGCTCTTCATCGTGAGGCGATAGATACCAATCACGCATTTTTTCTCTTTAGAGGTATCAAAGGCTCCCCGATTGAAATAATCGTAATAACCAGCTTTGTGTAAGACACGGTCAGCAATGAAGTCTTTACGGGTACGATTGCTTTGCACGATAGCTTCAATCAGATTCTCGGGAACATCCTCATAGTTCGCCAAAAGTTGTTTGGTGTCCTTGGGCAGACAATAACCTCCATAACCAAACGAGGGATTGTTGTAGAACGAACCTATGCGTGGATCAAGTCCAACCCCTTGGATAATATCTTTGGTGGAGAGGTTTTTCATCTCGGCGTATGTATCCAGCTCATTGAAGAAGCTCACGCGAAGTGCCAAATAAGTGTTGGCAAACAGTTTCACCGCCTCAGCCTCAGTGGTTCCCATAAACAGCGTGTCGATATTCTCTTTCATTGCGCCTTGCTGAAGCAGCGTGGCAAAAGCGTGTGCTGCCTGTTCTAACTTTTCGTTTCCCATAAGTCGCCCAACGATGATTCTGCTGGGATAGAGATTATCGTACAGAGCCTTACTTTCACGCAAAAACTCTGGGGCAAAGAGGATGTTTCCACAATTGTATTTCTCACTAACGCTCACCGTATATCCCACAGGCACCGTGCTCTTAATAACCATGATGGCATGAGGATTTACCTTCATCACCAGCTCAACGACCTCTTCCACATGCGAGGTGTCAAAGAAGTTCTTTACTGGATCATAGTTAGTTGGCGTGGCAATCACCACGAAGTCTGCCTGCTTAAATGCTGTCTCGCCATCAAGAGTTGCTTGCAGGTCAAGTTGTTTCTCGGCAAAGAACTTTTCTATGTATTCGTCGCTGATGGGAGATTCCCTGCGGTTTATTTTGTCTACCTTCTCTTGCACCACATCAACAGCCAAGACACGATGATGCTGACTGAGCAACGTGGCGATGCTTAAGCCTACATAGCCCGTGCCCGCAACGGCAATGGTGTATTTTTTGTTCACAACCTTGTACATATTATTAAATTCAAATGTATTCTATAGTAGTCTGATACTTTTTTATCTTTGCAGCGACTGCCTGTACCAGTCGTACAACTTCTGCACACCCTGCTCTATTTCCACCTTGTGCGTCCAACCTAAAGTGTGCAGCTTCGACACATCGATAAGTTTGCGTGGAGTACCGTTGGGTTTGCTTTCATCCCACACAACGATTCCCGTGAAACCAACGGTTCGCACTATGAGTTCGGAGAGCTGCTTGATGGTCAGCTCCTTGCCTGTACCTATATTGATATGACAGTTACGTATCTCGCCAAGGGAGGGAATAGCACCGCCACGCCCCTCACTATTGTTGCGATTTACCTCACCATCGGTAGCTGTGCCGTAAAACACGCTCGAATACTTCTCAATACCGATGATGTCCTTAAAGTCTACATTTAGAAGGATGTGTACCGAAGCATCTGCCATATCCTCACTCCATAGGAACTCACGCAGTGGCGAGCCTGTTCCCCAAAGGGTTACCTTGTTGTCTGCAATGCCATAAAACTTCAATGCTTGCAAGATGCGTTCTTTACAGCACTCGCCGTCAACATTATCCTTTCCTATCTTTTCTGCCAAGGCCTTAACAGGGTTAATCGGTCGCTTGTTCATGTCCACCCGAATGGCTTCCCAGTTATCCTCATGAATCAGTTTTGCCAAATATATCTTGCGCATCATGGCAGGCATCACGTGACTGTTCTCCAAGTGAAAGTTGTCATTGGGACCATATAGATTGGTGGGCATCACCGCAATATAGTTCGTGCCATATTGCAGGTTATAGCTCTCGCACATCTTCAGTCCGGCAATCTTGGCAATGGCATATTCTTCGTTGGTGTACTCTAAAGGAGAGGTCAACAAAACATCCTCCCGCATGGGTTGTGGTGCATTTTTTGGATAGATGCAGGTAGAACCCAAGAAGAGTAACTTTTTCACACCATATTTATAAGCTGACGAAATCACGTTGCATTGCATCATCATGTTTTGCATGATGAAGTCGGCTCGGTACAAACTGTTCGCCATGATGCCTCCGACAAAGGCAGCGGCCAACACCACTGCATCAGGACGTTCTTTCTTGAAAAAGTCGTCAACGGCTTGCTGATTGGTTAAATCTAATTCGCTATGGCTGCGCCCTATCAGTTGGCTGTACCCCCTTGCTTCAAGATTCTTCCATATCGCTGAACCCACTAAGCCGTGATGCCCAGCAATGTATATCTTAGATGTTTTTGATAATGACATGATTAATGGATGGGGTTAAAGATTTCCTAGGGATTCTAGGGATACTAGGAAATTTAGAGATTCTAGGGAATATAGAAATAAAAAAGCTATTCTCTATTATTTCACATTCTTCAAATCATATTCCGTCATCCTCTTAACCAATTCTTCAAAGCTGGTTTGGCGAGGATTCCAGCCTAACTGTTCTTTCGCCTTTGTTGGATCACCGAGCAATTGTTCGACATCTGCGGGTCGGAAGTATTTGGGATCTACCTCCACAAGCACCTTGCCAGTTGCCTTGTCTATGCCCTTTTCGTTCATCCCTTTATCACGCCATTCAAGTTCGATGCCAGCATGATGGAATGCCAAGGTAGCAAAATCGCGCACACTATAATATTCGCCTGTGGCAATGACGAAGTCATCAGGCTCTTCTTGCTGCAACATCAGCCACATACACTGCACGTAATCAGGCGCGTATCCCCAGTCGCGTCGAGCGTCTAAGTTACCAAGATACAGTTTGTCTTGTAACCCATGCGCTATACGTGCAGCTGCCAACGTAATTTTGCGGGTCACGAAATTCTCGCCCCTTCGCTCGCTCTCATGATTAAACAGAATACCGTTGCAGCAGTACATGCCATAACTCTCGCGATAATTCTTCATAATCCAAAAGCCATAGAGTTTTGCCACAGCGTAGGGCGAACGTGGATAGAAGGGCGTAGTTTCTTTCTGTGGCACCTCTTGAACTTTTCCAAAAAGTTCGGAAGTACTGGCTTGATAGATGCGACAACTCTTTTCTAAGCCGCAAATACGCACTGCTTCCAACAGTCTGAGCACCCCTATGGCATCCGTATCTGCTGTATATTCGGGCACATCAAAACTCACTTTGACATGACTCTGTGCTGCAAGATTATAGATTTCGGTAGGTTTTATCTCACCAATGATACGAATGAGAGAGGACGAATCGGTCATGTCAGCCCAGTGCAAATTCACTAAGCGAGACTGTTTCATATCCCGCACCCATTCATCTAAATACAAATGTTCTATACGTCCTGTGTTGAAAGATGAACTACGGCGAAGAAGACCATGTACATCATATCCCTTATCAATCAAAAACTCTGCAAGATAACTTCCATCTTGCCCGGTAATACCGGTTATTAGAGCCACTTTACGATTTGTCATAAATATAAAATTAAATCATGAATATTATAGGTGAGATTTCATCTCATGTTGAACTAAGTGAGTGATTCGGGATTTCAATAAACAGAAAGAAATAACTTGATAGCGAGAAAAACGTATCACTTATCGCACAAGAAAAAACCTGTATCTAAACATCAATACACCCATGAATGCTCCTCCAAAGGGGTTAGAAAAATAGAGACACCCTCCTCTCCTTGTCAGTTGATACTAACAAGTGATATAAGGTATCATCTCCATTTTTCACCTCCACTGTAGGGTTGTTCAAGCCCGCAGAGCTTTCATTATGAAGTGTATTTATTCAGTTTGCAAAGATAAATATTTTTATTTACAACGCAAACGTTTGTATCTGTTATTTCACACCAAAGAAACTGCAGATTTCGCCAAAGAAAGGGGGTTATTGTAAAGAACAATCTGCTTTTGGCTTCTGTTATAGCCATTCTCCTTCAATGAAATCCAATCATATAATAGTGTTGGTAAAATTGGTGATGCGCTGCCTTGTTCAAAGAAAATAAATATTGAATTTTCTTTACAAAGTGCCTCTCATAACTCGCATAAAAACAACCAACATCAAAGTTGGTCGCAAATACGCTAAAGATGAGCGACTTTTATAATTCGTTGATATTGAATATGTTACGCATAAAGAATTTATTTTCACTCCCATTTTTACCGTTTTTTGGCGACTAAAGCATTAAGATAAGCCTGCAATTTGCATGCTTTAATGCGGCTGAAGCATGTGAATAATGCCTCTAATACATGTTTCCAAGCCCGCTAAGTTGATGTTTCAGCTTGAAAAGGCGTTTGTTTTGCTAAAATCAGCGTAATTTTATATATCCTTTGCCTATTAAATTTTTCTATTTTGAAGATTTTAGATGGTCGTTTTTTGGTAAAATTACAGGACAAAAACGTCTGATGTTTTTAGCAAAAATAACAAGAAAAAAACGCAACTCTTTTATTGATGCGTAATTACTATTACAGCAAACGAGGGAAGCAATGGGATGCGGTTTATCCGTTAGACACAGTGCTGAAATAAAAGAAAAAAGAGTATTTTTTACGTTAAGCCACCCTATCTTAAATAAAAAAGTCGTGCATTTTCCATACAAAATACTAAGCATTTTTGCTTAGCTCTTGCATCTTTTTAGTAACTTTGCACGCATTACAAAAATGCAGCTCAAATGAAAACATTAATTGACCGTATCTCGAAAGACGGGCGTTGTTATCCTGGTGGGATTCTAAAAGTAGACAAGTTTATCAATCACCAAATGGATCCCAACTTAATGAAAGCCATTGCCATTGAGTTTATAAAAAGATACAGTTCTACTGAAATCAATAAAATATTAACCATCGAAGCTTCAGGTATTGCACCCGCCATTGTAATGGGACTCTTGTGGGTCAGTCGTAAAACCCAGTTGCATCCCTCCTCTCTTCATGCACATAATTTCATAAGTATTTGTTATCTTTGCATCATGAAGACCGAGCAATTGTTG
>QWCP01000363.1_pt1 | contig 16599 bp, 16 predicted proteins | sample 1972561 | NCBI WGS metagenome assembly QWCP01 (sample SAMN09866705, study PRJNA288562) | Human vaginal metagenome isolate pre4_vaginal, whole genome shotgun... | isolation source: vagina | host: Homo sapiens | place: USA: California
TTGGTCCGGCCATGGCGGCCAAGGCGCTGCGTTCCTATGAGGTAGCTGGCATTTCCGCCGAGTTCGTCTCCAACGTGGACCCGGCCGATATGGCCGCCACGCTCGATGGCCTCGATGCAGAATCCACCCTGTTTATCATCGCCTCCAAGACCTTTACCACCCAGGAGACGCTGACCAATGCGCACGCCGCGCGCCGCTGGCTCATCGAGCAGTTGGATGGTGATGAATCCGCCGTGGCCAAGCACTTCGTCGCCGTATCCACCAATGCGGAGAAGGTAGCCGAGTTCGGCATCGATACCGAGAACATGTTCCCGTTCTGGAACTGGGTCGGCGGCCGCTACTCCGTAGATTGCGCCATCGGCCTGTCCCTCATGTGCACCATCGGCCCGATGGACTTCATGCGCTTCCTCGAGGGCTTCCACGCCATGGACGAGCACTTCCGCACCACCCCACTGGAAGAAAATGTCCCGGCGCTCATGGGCCTCCTCGGTGTCTGGTACACCAACTTCTTCGGCGCCCAGACCCACGCCGTGCTGCCCTACTCGCAGGACCTTGGCCGCTTCCCGGCCTACCTGCAGCAGCTGACCATGGAATCCAACGGCAAGTCCGTGCGCCGCGATGGCACCGCGGTTGCCGCCCCGTCCACCGGGGAAATCTACTGGGGCGAGCCGGGTACCAATGGCCAGCACGCCTTCTTCCAGCTCATGCACCAGGGCACGCGCCTCATCCCGGCGGACTTCATCGGGTTCGCCCGCCCGAAGCAGGACTTCCCCACCGCCGATGGCTCTGGTTCCATGCATGATCTGCTCATGGGCAACTTCTTTGCCCAGACCAAGGTGCTGGCCTTTGGCAAGACCGCAGAAGAAATCGCGGCCGAAGGCGTAGACGAGGCCATCGTGCCGCACAAGGTCATGCCGGGAAACCGCCCGACCACCACCATCCTGGCTGAGGAGCTGACCCCCGCCGTGCTCGGCGCGCTCATCGCCCTCTACGAGCACATCGTGTTCACCCAGGGCATTATCTGGGATATCAACTCCTTTGACCAGTGGGGCGTGGAGCTGGGCAAGCAGCAGGCTAATGACCTAGCTCCGGCCGTCTCCGGCGCTGCCACCGCCGACTCCGGCGACCAGTCCACCGACGAGCTCATCGGTTGGTATCGCTCCAACCGCTAAAGGCCCACTTTTAGCCGCGTTATCCCCTCCCACCCACTCGGCGGAGCGGATAACGCGGCTGCTTTATGGCCTCTTTCGGCCCCCGCGATGCAAACAAGCACGTTCTGCCCAAAATCAGCGCGACATTGGGCGAAACGTGCTTGTTTTGTCAGTGGTCCGCGGAGTTTAGAGCTTGACCATCGGCTCCCAGCCGAAGGGGATGTCCTCCGAGCTCACAATCCGGCGGCCGAAGGGGAAGCAGGTCACCGGAATCATCTTCAGGTTGGCCAGCGCGGCCGGGATGCCCACGATGGTCACTACCTGTGCCGCCGCGGTGGTGACGTGGCCAATGGCCAGCCACAGGCCGGCGACCACGAACCAGACGACGTTGGAAAAGGTGGACATGGAGCCGCTGCCCTTTACCGGCTGCACCACCGAGCGGCCAAATGGCCACAGGGCGAAATTAGCCATGCGGAACGATGCGACGCCCGCGGGGATGGTGACGATGAAGATGCAGGCGATGATGCCAAAGATGAAGTAGGCCAAGGCTAGGAGGAACCCGCCGGTGATGAACCAAATGATGTTAAGAAAGGTACGCATGTCCCCCACACTAGCGCGGTCGTCTTACTGCGCGGGGTGAAAAGGCTGGCAATGCGGGCACCACCAGATGATGCGCTCGAGTTCACCTTCATCACCTCCGCGGTCCACCCCGCCGAGCGCGCCCTTGGTGATGAACGTGCCGCAGCGACGACAGCGCTTGCGATTGCGGCCGAAGACATAGGTGGTCTCCCCGGCGCGGCGCACCCCCGTGGTTACGCGCACCGGGGAGGCGCGGTTGCCCCACATGATGCGCCGAGAGATATCGAGGATGCGGTCGGTATCTACCTCGGCCACCGGTGTGGCCGGGTGCACGCCGGCCAAGAAACACGCCTCGGCACGGTATTCATTGCCGATCCCGGCGACGACCTTCTGGTCTAGCAGCGCCGCTCCGATGGCTCGCTGCGGCCGAGAGTTCAGCCGGCGCAGGGCCTCCTCGCGGTCCCAGTCGGGGTCGAGAATATCCGGACCGAGGTGCGCGATGCGCTGGTGGTAGTGGTCGGCGGGATAGATGTCTACGAAGCCTAGCTGGTGGCCAACGACCTCGATATCGCGCGGGGAATTAGCTAGTTGCAGTACGATGCGGGCGGTGTGTCCGGGCTTGCGCCAGCGATCGCCTGCGTAGTGGATGGCCCAGGTGCCTTCCATCTTGAGGTGGGTGTGCACGATGGTCTGGTCGAATTGCATGAAGAGGTGCTTGCCATAAGGCCAGACGCGCTCGCACACCATGCCTTCTAGATGCACGGTGGCATAGCGCGGTACGCGCACGGAACAGCCGGTAACCTCGCGTCCGGCCATGAACTGCAGGCGGTTGGATAGCTGCAGGACGGAATCGCCTTCGGGCATAACACCTCCAGTGGATCTTTAGCGACGGTACCCGCCGCGCGGGCGGAAGCCACCATTATTGCGCGGTGCGGGCGGCGGATCATCAAAGCTGAGTTCTTCGATGGCCTCGCTCGCGCGGCGTACTGCACGTGGGGTGCGCGGAGCAGCGGCGCGGGCAGAGATGCGCACGCCCTTAGGCGTAATTCCGGCGCCGGCGCCGCGCAGGTGGGCCGCCGCATCGGTTTTATGGATGGGGCTGCCATTGCACTTTTCGATAACCAACGGGGACAACACTCCCCTCGCCACCATGTCCGTGAGCGCGGAAACCAAGTGGGGATATACCTCGGCGGGGTCGATGCCATCGGGCAGCGATTCGATAAAGGTGGTGAGGGTTTTGCCGCCGCGGGTCAGGTGGGCGATGGGCAGGCCGTCGATAAGCACCACCAGCGCGCCGGCCGCACGGGTGGGTCCGCCGGTGGCTTTGCCGTCGGCGTCGTCGCGCTGCGGCCAGGGCAGGGCCGCACCGTAAGGATTGGCCGGGTCGCAGGCGGCGAGGACAAAAGTCTCGGGTTCGGTGGTGCCAGACGGCCAGCCGGTGACATCCGGGGAATCGGCCAAGCCGCGCAGGCGGTCAATGATGGCGGGAGTAGAAAATTGGGCAGCTCCCAGCCCGTCGATGACGTAGCCGCGCATGGCCTTGCCGGATTCCTCAAAGCCGGAGAGCACTTTATAGGCCAGCGCAAAGCCACCGAGCACATCCTCGGCCACGACGGAGCCACGGGTGAGCACGCCGTAGCGGTCGAGCCAGGCTTCGCCGTGTGCCACCGACCGAGAGGTGGCATCGGTGGCGGCAGACACAGCCAGCGACCATCGGCCCATGACATCAGGTGGGGTCTGTGCGGCCGCGGCGTTCTGAGCTTGGGCGAAGGAGGTGCGCCCCATGCGCAGGCGGGAACGGGTAGGCCGGCGCTTCGAGCGGTGCGCGGTGCGGCCTGAGCGCGAGCCGCCGGAGGACAGCCGGGTACGCAACGGCGCGAAGGAATCGGGGCTTACCAAGCCCATCTCCACCAAACCCCAGAGGGCCTCACGGGTTTCCTCGGTAGTGCCGGGAACCTCGGCGGCAATATCGGCAAAGAGGAAGCCGCCGCCGCGGCCCAAGACATCGAGGATGGCGCGTTGCAGCATACTCACGCCCTCGGCATCGGTTTCCGGGGCTAGCTGGGCGGCGTAGTCCGAGGGCAGCAGCATTATCCAGGGGTCTGCCGCACCGGCCTTGCCCGCGCCGAGGATGAGCACCTCGCCATTGGAGGTGAGCTCATCGAGCATGGTGGGTGAATAATCACCCACCCGGGCGGGCAGGATGAGCGATTCCCACGCAGAGGCGGGCAGGCGCACCCCGGCGAGCTGCTCGATGACGGAAAAGACGCCATCGGCACCGCGCAAGGCCGGGCGCTTTCCGACTGGTGCGATGCTATGCCACTCCGGCAAGAAACGGGCGAAGGTAGCGCCCGAGACCGGCTCGGTAGCAGCCCGCGCGGCGGCGAGCGAGCGCGAGCGAATGGTCTTCAGCACCGCGGCGGCGCAGTACTCCTGCTCCTCCACTCCCTGCCGGTAACGGCCTTCCACTACCCCATCGAGCGCACCGAGGACGGTGTGCGCGGCGGAGACGGATATGTCGAAGGCCGCGGTGAGATCGCGCAGCACAAACGGACCACGGGTGCGCGCCCAGCGCGAGACCAGCTGCGGCAAGGCATCGGAAATAGTGGCCACTTGGGCAGGGATGCCGGGAGGAATGGGGATACCCAGGGCGTCGCGAAGCAGGGGCGCATCCTGCGCTTGCGCTAGGTGCTCGCGCCCGCCAATGCGCACGCGCATAATCCGAGTGCCCAGCTGGTCCAGGGCGGATAGCGGCACGTCGGTGTGCTCGCCCAGCTCGTCGACGGGAATCGGCCCGAGCACGCGAAGCAGGTCCGCAACCTCCTCGGTGGTGCGGGCCCGACGCGAGGGATCGGTGCGCTGCAACTGGGCATGGACCTCGGCGATGATCTCTGGATCGAGCAACTCGCGCAGCTCCACCGTACCGAGGAGCTTGGCTAGAAGCGCTGGATCGAGGGCCAAGGCGGCCGCGCGCTTTTCCGCCAACGGGGAATCGCCCTCGTACATGAATGCGCCGGTGTAGTTAAACAGCAGCGAGGAGGCAAAGGGCGAAGGCTGCTCGGTGGTGACCTCCGCGATGCGGATGCGGCGGTGCCCCAGCTCCCGCATGACTTCCGTAAGAGCTGGGACATCGTAGACGTCCTGCACACACTCGCGCACCGTCTCCAAGATGATGGGAAAGGACGGGTACTTGCGGGCGACGTCCAAAAGCTGCTCGGCACGCTGGCGCTGCTGCCACAGCGGCGCGCGCTTGCCGGGATTGCGCCTGGGCAAAAGCAGCGCGCGGGCCGCGCACTCGCGGAAGCGGGAGGCAAAGAGCGCAGAATTGCCCACTTGCTCGGCCACGATATCGGCAATCTCATCCGCGTCGAAGGCAAAAATGGCTCCATCGGGCTCGGATTCTGCTTCCGGCAGGCGCAGCACGATGCCGTCATCACCGGCCACGGCCTGCGGATCCATGCCGGTGCGCTCGCCTACCCTGGCCCCCACCGCTAACGCCCACGCGGAGTTGACCGGCCGGCCAAACGGGGTATGCAGCACCACACGCCAATCGCCTAGCTCATCGCGGAAGCGCTCGAGCACCAAAGTCTTTTCATCCGGGATGACACCGGTGGCTTCATTCTGCTCCTGCAAATAGGCCACGATATTGGAGCGCGCATTATCATCGGCATCTGCAATGATATCCGGCGACGAAAATACCTCGCGGCGGTACTCGCCCAACGCCTTGCCCAGCTCATAGGGGCGGCCCGCGCCATCGCCATTCCAAAACGGCAGGCGCCCGGTATGCCCCGGTGCGGGCGTGACCAACACCTGGTCGCGAGTGATGTCCTCGATGCGCCAACTGGTAGCGCCCAAGGTAAACACATCGCCCACCCGGGACTCATAAACCATCTCCTCATCCAGCTCGCCCACCCGGCGCGGAGCACCACCGGAGCCCTCGCCCGAACCGGTATAGAGGAATACGCCAAACATGCCCCTATCCGGAATCGTGCCGCCACTGGTCACGGCCACGCGCTGGGCGCCAGGCCGCGCGGTCATTACTCCCGTCACACGGTCATAGACCACGCGGGGTTTAAGTTCCGCAAAGTCCGTGGACGGATATACACCGCTTACCAAGTCCAGCACGGAGTCATAAACCTCGCGCGCCAGATCACGGTAGGACCAGGCCCGGCGGACCATCTCGTACCACTTATCGGCATCGAGCCCGTCCTCGCCGGCCGCGGCCACGGCCGCCACCGTCTGCTGCGCCAGCACGTCCAACGGGTTGCGCGGGGTATGCATTTCCTCAATGAGCCCGGCGCGCATGCGCGCTACCGTCAGCGTGGACTGCACCAGATCCGCGCGGTGCTTGGGATAAAAGGAGCCATGCGATACCGCGCCCACAAAGTGCCCGGCGCGGCCCACTCGCTGCAGGCCGGAGGCCACGGAGGGCGGCGATTCCACCTGCACCACCAGCTCCACAGCACCCATATCGATGCCCAGCTCCAGCGAGCTGGTAGCCACCACGGCCTTGAGCGTGCCCTCCTTCAGCATGGTCTCTGTCATCGCGCGCTCATCCTTGGACACCGAGCCATGGTGGGCGCGCGCGATGACGGCCGGGGCCTTGCCGGCGACGTCGACCTGTTTCATCAGCTGGGCTGGGTCGCGCCGAGTCTCAGGCGAGAGCGAATCCGGATCGTGCTCGGCCGCATAGAGCTCGTTGAGCCGGCTGGTCAGCCGCTCGGCTGTGCGGCGGGAGTTGACAAATACCAGCGTGGAGCGATGCGCCATGATTTCCGCATAGAGGTCATCCTCAATAAACGGCCAGATGGACTTGGCCGTGGGCAGCGCGGATTCATCCACGGAAGGAGAGCTGATGCCAATCGCATCATCCACCGTCATCTCCCCAATGGTGGAGCCTTGCTCCGGCGTGGGGAGATCGGACATATCCTCCACCGGCACGTGCACATCCAGCTGCCACTTCTTTTCCGCGGCTGGGGCCACGATCTCTACCGGCCGGTTGCCACCCAAGAAATTCGATACCGCAGATAGCGGCCGCACAGTGGCAGAAAGCCCGATGCGTTGGAAGCCCCCTGCCACCTGCTGCAGGCGCTCCAAGGTCAGCGCTAGGTGCACGCCGCGCTTGGTGCCGGCCAAGGCATGGATCTCATCGATGATGACGGTATCCACCGTCTTCAAAATCCCCGCCGCTTTGGAGGTCAGCATCAAATAGGCCGACTCCGGGGTGGTGATCAAGATATCCGGCGGCTTGCGCACCTGGCGTGCACGCTCGGCAGACGGTGTATCGCCCGAGCGCACGCCTACCGAAATATCCGGTACGTCCAGCCCAAGGTTCTCCGCGGTGCGCGCAATGCCGGTCAGCGGGGCGCGCAGGTTATTTTCCACGTCCACGCCCAGCGCCTTGAGCGGCGAGATATACAGCACCTTCACCCCGGCAGCGGATCCGGTAGTCCCCGAGCCCACCGGCAGAGCTAGCTGGCCCTCGCGCTCGACCAAATTATTCAGCGCCCACAAGAACGCGGCGAGCGTCTTACCGGAGCCGGTAGGAGCCACCACAAGGGCATGCTCACCGCGGGAAATCTTCTCCCAGGCCTGCGCCTGCACGGCGGTAGGAGCAGCAAATACATCCTTAAACCACTGCGCTACTTGGGGCCGGAAGCGGTCGAGGATGTTTTCTGGCATGCCCACACTCTAGTCCGCGTTGTAATGTGGGCACCATGACCGTCGAGATTTCTGATTCCCGCCTGACCAATTCCCTCGCCCAGGGCTGCGGCGAGATCCTTAAGGGTGTGCGCAACGGGGGCCTGCTGCGGGGCCTTTCGCTTGGCGACGCCGGCGATGAGGCCGCCCAAGAATGGATCGCTCGCGTCCTCGAGCAGCACCGTCCCCAGGACGGCATGCTCTCTGAGGAAGCCTCCGATGACCTTGCCCGCTTGAAGAAGGACCGCGTATGGATCGTGGACCCGCTCGACGGCACCAAGGAATTCGCCACCGGCCGCCAGGACTGGGCAGTGCACATTGCCCTCGTAGAAAATGGCACTCCCATCCACGCGGCGGTGGGCCTGCCGGATCTCGGCGTTACCTTTAAGTCCTCGGACGTCCGCGCGGTCACCGGCCCGCTTTCTAAGAAGTTCGTCATCTCCCGCAACCGCCCGCCCAAGGTAGCCGGCTACATCGCGGAGAAGATGGGCTATGAGACTGTGGGCGTCGGCTCCGCGGGCGCGAAGGCCATGCACGTGCTGCTAGGCGATTATGACGGTTATATCCACGCCGGCGGCCAGTACGAGTGGGATCAGGCCGCCCCAGTGGGCGTCGCCCAAGCCTCCGGCCTGCACTGCTGCCGCCTCGACGGCTCCGAGATTCGCTTCAATAATGAGGACACCTTCATCCCGGATATCCTCATCTGCCGCCCCGAACTCAAAGACGAAATCCTCGAGCATGCCCAGGCCTTTGACGCGGAGCACGGCGGATTCTAAACTAGTGCGCATGATTGAGACCCCGTACGAGGATCTGCTGAAGAAGGTCCTAGAGACCGGCACCCCCAAAGGCGATCGCACCGGCACCGGCACGCGCTCCATCTTTGGTGCGCAGCTGCGTTATAACCTGGCCGAGTCCTTCCCGCTGCTGACCACCAAGAAGGTCTATTTCCATGCGGTGCTGGGCGAGCTTTTGTGGTTCCTCAAGGGCGAGTCCAATATCAAGTTCCTGCAGGACAACAAGGTCCGCATCTGGAATGAGTGGGCGGATGACAACGGCGAGCTGGGCCCGGTCTACGGCGTGCAATGGCGCTCCTGGCCCACCCCGGACGGCCAGCACATCGATCAGATCCAACAGGCGCTCGATACCCTCAAGAACAACCCGGATTCGCGCCGCAATCTGGTCTCCGCGTGGAACGTCGCGGAGCTCGACCAGATGGCGCTGATGCCCTGCCACCTGCTCTTCCAGCTCTACGTGGCCGATGGCACCTTGTCCATGCAGGTCTACCAGCGCTCGGCCGATATGTTCTTGGGAGTTCCCTTCAATATCGCCTCCTACGCGGCGCTGACCCACATGTTTGCCCAGCAGGCCGGCCTCAAGGTGGGCGAGCTCATCTGGACCGGCGGCGATTGCCATATCTATAACGACCACGTGGAGCAGGTCAAAGAGCAGCTTTCCCGCGAGCCGCGCCCCTACCCGCAGCTTCACCTCACCAAGGCGAAAGACATGTTCTCCTATGACTTCGCCGATTTTGAGATTGAAGGCTACGATCCCCACCCCACCATCAAGGCGCAGGTGTCCGTTTAATGTTGGGCGCAATCTGGGCGCAGTCTCTGGACGGCATCATTGGCGATGGCGAGCAGATGCCCTGGCACGTGCCAGAGGATCTCAAGCACTTTAAGGACGTGACCATGGGCGCGCCGGTCATCATGGGCCGCAAGACCTGGGAGTCCCTCAACCCCAAGTTCCGCCCGCTTCCCGGACGGGAGAACTACGTGCTCTCCTCCCGCGCCCCCGGCCAGTGGTCCGCCGGCGCGCAGGTGCTTACCGCAATGCCCTCGCTTTCCGACGCCTGGGTTCTCGGCGGCGGCCAAATCTACACCGCCACCTTGGACCAGGTGGACCGCATTGAAGTCACCCTCATGGGCGTTAATATCGGCAGCACCTACGGCGAGAAGTCCATCTACGCCCCCACCATCCCCGATGAGTTCGGCCTGGCCCACAGCACCGACTGGCTCACTTCCGCCAAGGGCCACCTGGCCCTGCCGGATAAAGAGGCCAGCGATCTCCCCATCAAGTACCGCTTTTTAACCTACGACCGAAAGGATGCAGCCTAATGACTGTACAGACCCCCGAAACCACCGCTGACGTCACCATTTTCTACGCAGACTGGTGCCCCTTCTGCGCCAAGCTCATCAAGAACCTGGACCGCACCGAAACCCCGTACGCGCTTGTCGACGTCGAGGGTGACAACACCGACGACATCAACGCCTGGATCGAATCCGTCAACGACGGCAACCGCATCATCCCCACCGTCCTGTACTCCGACGGCACCCACGAGACCAACCCACCGGCTTCCTCCGTGCGCAATAAGCAGAAGGAATTGGCCGAAAGCTAACCCACGCCCCAGCCATTTCGGGGCACTCCTGCCCCACTGCTATGATTAGCCAAGTTGCACCCGCAACCCCGCCCCAGTAGCTCAGGGGATAGAGCACGGCTCTCCTAAAGCCGGTGTCGGTGGTTCGAATCCACTCTGGGGCACAAAATCTTTCACAAAAATTCCCCGTTTACCAGCACAGACAAGGGTTTTCAGCAGTGCGCTTGCCTTCGGGCCACTCCGGCTGCTACTGTTCCTCATTCTCGCGCGCTATAGGAATCGTGAGCGCCATATAAACGGTGAGCGTAACCAGCAAAACGAGGTGTAAAGGCTCGTCGAACATCGCCCGCGAACCGTTCTTTATCCATTCATAGCCCAGCACGGCAAGTACACCGAGAGTCTGGACAACAAAAGCAATCCTGATGTTTCGCAGGTTTTTGGCAAGCAGCCGTTCGTCCGAAAGTCTATTTAGAAATGGCAATTCGGTTCCTCCCAAAATAGTTGGTCGAGCGAGCTATCCAACCTGTGACAGATCGCAAGACAAAGCCTGAGGGTCGGATTATACCGGCCGTTTTCAAGCAGATTGATTGTTTGACGTGTGACCCCGACATCCTTGGCTAATTGAGCCTGAGTCAGCTCAGCTTGCAGCCTGGCCAATTTCAAGCGGCTCATTAAACCTCCTCATGTCGTGTATATGCGACTATATGTAATCTATATACGACATGCAAATGTTTAGCATAGCGTCTACAGAATGAAGAGCCCTGACGCTGCAGGTTGCGTCCGTTAGCGTGGTGTACGAGTTAGATCCTGTGACGGGCCCCGAGGACAAATAGGGCGACCATCATGGGTACCTTTCGAATCAACTTCTACCTATCCCCGAAAGGACGACACCCATAATGGCCGCTGGCCCTCAGTCCCATTGACCCGACCGCGTATCTCGAACAGCTACTCTCCCAAGCATCACCCGATCTGATGCGTTAGATGCTCGGTGATTCCATCAAATAAAATTCTATCTGATACTGTCTGCAGCGCTGACTACGCCACCACCAGCGACAAACGCGTCAACCACCGCAACGGCTCCCGCCACCTACTACTGGATACACGGGTCGGCACCGTCGAAGTGGCTATCCCGAAATTACACCACAGTTCTTTCTTTTCTGACCGGCTGTGAAAACGACGAACCCGTACCGAACGTGCCTTAACCACCGTGATCGCCACGTGCTCTTTATAGGGGGTGTCTACCCGCAGGATGAACGACTTGGTCGCCACCCTCGGCATTGCGAACCTATCGAAGTCACAAGTCAGTGAGAGGGCCAAAGACTTGAATTCGATGGTGGAGGATTTTTGCACCAGACCGCTGGATTTTGGCCCGTACTACTACTTCTCGTGCCACGCGCTGACGATGAAAGTCCGGGGAAGGAGGACGCGTGGTCACAACGAGTGTGTTGCTAGCAACCGGTGTCAACAATTACGGCTACCGGGAACTGTTAGGCATGCACGTAGCTCTACAACTGAGTCCGCCGCTCCGGGGACCGGCTTCTTTAGAGACGTAAAAGTCCGTGGTCTAGCTGATGTCTACCTGGTGACAAGTATCGCTTACTTAGGCATTCAAGCAGCGGGGGCCTGACCCCCGGAAAGTGGACACGTCGGGGGTTAGGCCCGATCACCAGTGAGTCTCTTCGGCAAAATATTTCGCGGCCTTGCGCAGGATATCGCGTTCTTCGCGTAGTTTAGAGACTTCTTTTTCTAGTTGGCGGATCCGTTCGGAATCATTCGCCGCTTGGGCTTTCTCATGCACAGCGTTAATGCGCGAACGCTTTCCGGTGCCGTACTTTTTGACCCAAGAATGAAGCGAGGCAAGGTTGATACCGAGCTCTGCTGATGCTGCGTTCAGCGAGAGGTCCTCATTGTTCTCATAGAGGGCCACAGCATCGCGTCTGAACTGTTCGGAATACCTGGACATGATGGTAGATTACCTTTCTTCCCAGCTCGACTGGGCTGGATATCAGGTGTCCACCAAAAAGGGGTCAGGTCCAACCGACGAGGAGAGTGTATGGCGACGAAAAAAGACACCCGAACAGGACTGCCCAAGCACGAGGAGCTATATCACCACCTGCGCGGAAAGATTGAGCCAGGCGCGTACTTGCCTGGCACTCGGCTACCTCCAAGGCGTGAGCTTAGTGACGACTTTGTCTTAGCCCGTGGCACCGTGATTCGTGTTCTGCAGCGGCCCGTCGATAAAGGCGCGTTCGCGCCTCGTGCTTCGGGTTCCCATAGCCATTACGTCGTCCTGAAGCCAGCAGCGCTGCGCCTGATTCCAGCCAGCAACGATGTAGCCAAGAAGCTCGGCGTGCCACTAGGAACTGCGACTACTTGGCGAATAGGCACTGACGAGCATGACAACGAAGTGCTGATGATTCGCGCAACACCTGGGCTACGGTCTCGACTCTCTGCGTTGCCTGAGGAGGGGCCTACCCCGTTGGAGAACTTTGTACCGGAAATCGACTTTTGGCGCCGAACAACTGGCGCTAAAGATGTAAACACAAAAGGCTGAGGCAATGAAGTACACCCCGCCTTGCCTTGGCGCGTCTCGGGAAGATGCTGCACAAGGCTCACAATGTAGTCTTCGGGGGTGTTGACTTCACGGGGCAGGGGTACGGGAATGATTGTAGCGAGGCGTGACATGGCTCGCAGTTCACCTGCTATACAGCCAAAATTAGGGCGGGTAGAAACCTTCATTGACCTGCACTTTCACATTGCATTGGTATGCAAATGTGTGTATTGTAAACGCATGTTACAGAAATAAAGTCCTGATACATAAAGGTAAACAACACGAATGCGCATGACTGAAGATCAAGTTCGCCTGCAGGCCGACTCCATTTTAGGCCTTTCCGATAAGGCCAGTGAGGTAAAGCAGGGAACTGGGCAGATCACGACCTTCAATCAGCTTGGCTTTCCTGGCGTCAATGACAAGCCCGACGGCTGGTACTTGCCCGACAACAAAACTATGCCTGCCATCATTGCCGAGTTTAAGTCCTCAGAGCAGGACTTAGGCAATGATTGTTGGGTGCAGGAACTCAAGAAGAACGTTGACATTGTGCACCCCCAGTACGACAAGTGCATTGGTATCTTGTACAACCATGATGACATTCGGGTGTTCATCAACAACGTAGAACTCGACTCCGTGTCGACGAAATTGGAGCACAAGTCGTACTACTTGAAGCTGGCTACGAATACGCCTATCGACAAGATGAGGATTTACACGCTCACCCAGCGCATTAACAACACTCTGCATTTTGAGTTTGGCGTGAAGAACTTGTATTCCCGCATGGTCTTCACAGCTTGCTCGCTGGTGGCGTTGCGTGAGGGTGCATGGATTGCGCCGGGCATGGATTACTCGAATTTCCACAACTCGGTGCTCAACCAGCTGAATAAGTCCCTACAGAAGCACGTCAAGCGCAATCTTAAGCTGAGCATTTTGACTGAGCAGTTCAGTGCCATCAAGATGAACTACCCGGACAATCAAAGCGCTATTGACGACTTTATCGGTTGGGTTAAGGAAATCTCTGAGCTGCTCAACTCTGACAATTGGGCTGGCGAAGACGTGATGGCCATCTTCTTCAACGAGTTCAACAGGTACAAGCCTAAAACGGATCAAGGTCAAGTCTTTACGCCCGACCACATCACGGGATTTATCACTCGCCTTGTGGAGCTAAACGAGGATGATTGTGTGCTTGACGCTGCGTGTGGCTCCGGCGCGTTTCTGGTGAAGGCCATGAACGTCATGATCGAGAAGTCGGGCGGCGTGAATACTGCCAAGGCTGCCGAGATTAAGAAGAAGCAGCTGTTCGGCATCGAGAAGGACGAAGAAATCTTCGCTCTTGCTGCCGCCAACATGCTGATCCATAAAGACGGCAAGACTAACCTTGAGCAGCTTGATTCCCGTTACGCGGAAGCTAGTGCGTGGATTCAAGAACAGCCGATTACGAAGGTATTGATGAATCCTCCGTATGAGCGGAAATACGGGTGCATGAAGATTGTCGGAAATGTGCTCAACCACGTTCCGCGCGGAACGATCTGTGCCTTCATCTTGCCCGATAAGAAGCTAGAGAAAGATGGCGGTAAGAGTTTGCTGAAGAAGCACCGCCTGGACAAAATTATTAAGCTGCCAGAAAACACATTCTTTGGCGTGGGTGTCACAACATCGATCTTCCTGTTTACTGCAGGTGAGCCACAGGACGGACGTGAGATTTTTGCCTGCAATATCGAAGAAGATGGACTTGTGACAGTCAAGAATCAAGGTCGCCAAGACGTGCACAATCGCTGGCGCACACTTGAGGACGAGTGGATGCGCATCATTCACCGCCAGGCAGGTCACGGGTCAATTCAGTGGCTAGACCCTGCCGAGCATTTGTCCTGGCAAGCCCCCATTCCGCCGTTTGAGATTACAGAAGAAGATTTCATCAAGGTTGTGATGGATTACGAGCTGTTTAAGCGCGGTGTGAACGAGAAAGCGTTGGCTGAACAGTTGGGCGAGCAAGCGCTCTATGGTGCGTTTGGCGGTGAGTTCTGATGCCCGTAGTGGATAGTTCGATATGGCAAGAATTTATTATTGGTGATTTATTTGAAGTAAAGACATCACGGACGTACGCCGTGCGTGAGCTGGAAGAAATAACCGTAGGCGATGAAGAAACTATTAACTATGTTGTGCGAACCAAATTCAATAATGGCATTAAATATCGCGTTCACAACACTAATGAATTAGTAGTATGCCCTGCTGGGACTATTTCTTTTGGCGCTGAAAATTCAGTGTTCTTTTACCAAGATGAAGATTATGTTGTGGGTAGAGATGTTGCTTATGTCGATACGCAACATTTGTCGCGGAAAGTGTGTCTATTTCTCACAGCAGTATTGAATACGCTAACCAATAGATATTCATACGATTGGGGCATGTTTCCTTCTCTGGTAGTCAGGGAAACCATAAGCCTTCCCGTGCGCGAGAGCGGCGAGCCTGATTGGGCGTACATGGAGCAGTACGTCGAAGATTTGGCATTTCAGAGTGAAAAACGCATGGAGAAACTGACGGCTCCTCAACCTGCCTCAGAAAAGCTGGACATTTCGCAATGGTGTTCATTCCGTATCGAAGAACTGTTTTATAGACCCACGCTAAAGTTCATTGCAGGAAGGAAGTTGAATCGACCGTTAGACTTGTCAGAATTTCGTGACGCAGAGTTTGATCTACCGTTAGTCAATGCAAAGCTAGGTAATAACGGCATCATGTACTACGGGCGTGCACACGAGTGGGATTCAATAAGCAATTCGATCTGCGTTGTTCAGAATGGTGCTTCGTCGGTGGGCAGCGTGTATTACCATGCCGAACCTACTGGGGTTCTTGGCGATGCTTATTTGATTCGTCCCTTCGCCGGTGATCTTCCGATGGGGACAATGCAGTTTTTGACCGCGATACTGCATGCCGCAATTAAGCCTCGGTTTAGTTATGACGACAAAGCAACGTGGGAGCGCGTGAAGCTGGTTGAAATTAAGCTCCCGGCAAAAGCGGATAGGCAGCCTGAGTGGGATTACATGGAATCATATATAGCGAATGTCCAAAACTCTGTTGAGCAACGGATGGAAACAGTTGACGATTCCTGACGGACGCGATTTTGGCTCGGAAACAGGCAGATAACGATGCCCGAGTGAATCTTAGAGTGAAACTCCCCCACTTTATAGCCCCTGAGCTGGTGTTACTCCTGACAGCCGGTGTCGGTGGTTCGAATCCGCTCTGGGGTACCATTCGAGATCTCGAGGCATGATTCTTGCGGCGCCTCGAGATTTCCCCGATTATTCAATACCCCGATATTGCTGCCCTCAAACATATACAGCGCTCAAGTAGACTAAGCCTATGAATTTACTCCTCGCTTCATACCTACACCCAGAAATCAACAAATACATTTCGGGTCGAGTACTGTACATCGATGATGCTGCCACAGCAATGACCCAAGCCCCGTTCGCCCAAACAGAGTTGAAAACCATTCGCAATGCCGCAGAAGAATTAATCCCCTTAACCGTGGCGCAGGCACGACCGAGCGATATACGCAATGAAATTAACTTTGCCGATTGCATCTATGTTGCAAGCGGCGAGGTATTCCGTCTCCTTGAGGCGCTGAGACTCACTGGCACCGACCACCTACTAGTTGAAGCGGTCCAGAACGGCAAGTTTTACGCTGGAAGTTCTGCTGGCGCGATGGTTGCCGGACCTTCAATCGAACCGGCATCAATCATGGACAATCCACGGATAGCACCGCAGCTCATCGATCATACAGGACTCAATCTTACTCCATATGCCATTATTCCCCACGCTCAAGGAACAACTGGTCCTTATTCTATAAACATCATCAGTGAAACTGTTGCGCAGTACGGACAAGCTTGGAATCTCCTACTGCTGAGGGATGGACAAGCACTCTTAGCTGAAAGTGGAAAAGCTATGCTCATCTAATCCTCCCCGGAAATCAGCAGACTTGCTCTAACTTCCTGGTAATAAATCAGTTCGATTACTCCACGGCTTTGCTTTCGTTCGCAGCACGGCGAACCTGCAGCACACCAATAAAGCCCAACGCCAGGAATCCGATCGCAGCAAGAAAGGAGTAGCAGGTGGCGTCGGTCATGCCGTCGCCAAGCGCCTGCACCACAACGCTGGTCTGCTCGCCAAAGGGACTATGCCCACCTTGAGCGCGCAGTCCGGCAAGAACGGAACCAGCTGATTGGCGCGTTGCTTCTGCTATGTCATCGGCACTC
>QWCP01000365.1_pt1 | contig 16531 bp, 14 predicted proteins | sample 1972561 | NCBI WGS metagenome assembly QWCP01 (sample SAMN09866705, study PRJNA288562) | Human vaginal metagenome isolate pre4_vaginal, whole genome shotgun... | isolation source: vagina | host: Homo sapiens | place: USA: California
TTTGCTTTTTGGGGCATAAAACGTGCAATAACATCGAGTTTTAAGCCTTTTGAAACACAAAGATCGTCTGAAGAATACTTGCTTATGCCGCGCGCAATTAACGAAGAATGCTCATCGCGCACGCTAATAACATCACCTGCATGAAACGAGCCTTTAACTTCGCGTATACCAACTGGCAAAAGCGATGCACCGTCTTTGATGAGCGCCTGCTTTGCTCCTGCATCAACCGTAACGCTTCCTTGTGGAATTTCGGCAATGCCTATCCAGAGCTTACGAGCATTTTCGGGGGTATGCGTAGATTCTGGAACAAAGCGCGTTTGAGAAACACGATTTTGAACGATATCGTCAAGTGAATAGGTGTGATGACCGTTACAAATAATGGTAGTAATACCTGCCGCAAGAGCTGCGCGTGCGGCATAAAGCTTAGTAGACATTCCACCGGTACCAACACCTGACACCGAACCCGTAGCGCAAGCCATAAGCTCGGGAGTTATTTTATGAACCGTATCTATATGGCGCGCTTGAGAATCAGTTGCAGGATTTGCGGTGTATAAACCATCGACATCGGTATAAATAATATAGGCATCAGCATGAACCAACGTAGCAACAATTGCACCAAGGGTGTCATTATCTCCAAACGTAAATTCGGCAACCGAAACGGTGTCGTTTTCGTTTACCACAGGCACTGCACCTAAATGCAACAGCGTTCCTATGGTAGTTCGAGCGTTAAGATACGTTTCTCTACTACACACATCATGACGCGTAAGTAAAACTTGTCCAACACTTATGTCATGAGCACCAAGTGCTTGTGCATATGCCTCGGTTAAGAGTGCCTGACCAGCTGCTGCGCAAGCTTGAAGGGAAGGGATATCGCTTGGACGCACCGACATATGCAAACGTTTCATACCTGCAGCAACTGCACCAGATGAAACCACAATTACATGATTACCTGCCGCCTTAAACGCCGCGATATCATCGGCAAGTTTTTGGATATATGCAGTATCCACCTCGCCTGTTGCATCGACCAAGGTAGATGAACCTATTTTTATGACATAAATATCTGAGACTTCAAAGATATCTTGCAAATCAACGCTCCTTTATGAGATATCCTTATTCTTTACGCGCAACATTTTGGCTTTATACAGAAGGTACATCTGGCGTGGAGAAAGATGTGTCAGCTGATACTGAATCTTCTTCTTCAACAACCAATGCAGTGTCGATAGACGTAGCATCACAAGGCATGTCATCTTCGTCATCTGTGAGTGTATCTGCTCCTTCAAAGGTAAATGAATACCCAAGGATACGTATTTCATCGCCAGGCTTTGCACCATGTTTCATCAGGCGTTCTTCAAGACCAATTCGATCAAAACGATGTTGTAGATACACAACTGCTTCATCATTTTCCCAATCAGTTTGAACAACCATACGTTCAACACGAGTTCCGCTCACACGCCATATACCTGTTGATTCTTGTGTTATGTGAACCATATTTTCACGACGTGTAAGCTCGTAGCGAACTTTTTGAGTCTCAATTTGTGTGCGTTCGGCGTCTTTTAATGTTTGAGTATGAAGCTCTTTTCGTAATTCATACACTTGCGAAGCACAAACATTTTTAAGTGTCTCGATACCTTTTCCTGTAAGTGCTGAAACTTCGATAAAGCTATGACCTGCGGCAAGAGCGAGACGTTTAAGTTCTTCAAGAGCTTGAGTGTTGTGGGGCATGTCGCATTTATTTGCAAGCACAATTTGAGGGCGCTGGCTTAGCTCGGGGGCATAAGCTTCTAGTTCGTGATTAATGGTGTGATAATCTAACACAGGATCGCGACCCTCAAGACCACCAGTTATATCCACAACATGCAAAATGAGCGCACTGCGTTCTATATGACGTAAAAACTGATGACCAAGGCCCTTTCCTTCACTTGCACCTTCGATTAAACCAGGAACATCGGCCACAACAAAAGAATAACCTGAGGCAGCACGAACCATTCCTAGATTTGGAACAAGCGTGGTAAACGGATAATCAGCAATTTTTGGACGCGCAGCGCTTAAGCGCGCAATGAGCGAACTTTTTCCAACCGAGGGCATACCAACCAGCGCAGCATCGGCCATAACTTTCATTTCGAGTTCAATCCAATGCTCCTGTGCAGGCTCGCCTTTCTCGGCAAAAGCAGGAGAACGTCGAACAGATGTCACAAAGTGAATATTACCGCGGCCGCCATGTCCTCCTTGTGCAACAACAACCTCTTGTCCATCAACAGTAAGATCTGCCAGCGTATAGAGTGGCTTCATAGTTTTTGAATCAAGCTCTCTTACCACGGTACCAACTGGCACATCTAAAATAAGAGACTCTCCATCTTTTCCATGTTTACGAGCACCTTGACCGTGTGTTCCACGCTCGGCTCTAAAATGATGTTTAAACCTAAAGGCAACTAAAGAAGAAACCGACGTCTTTGCACGAAGTATAATGCTTCCGCCTTCTCCTCCATCACCGCCATCGGGGCCACCTTTAGGGACGTATGCTTCTCTACGAAACGACATACAACCCGCACCGCCATCTCCACCTTTAACAAAGATGTGGCACAAATCGGTAAAAGTATTGGTTGCCATACGCCCTCCTTAAAAAGTAACATCCTTTTTATAGTAACGAAAAAGCGCAGGCAGCGGCAATTAAAATAAAAGAAACGAGAAAAAGTACACCATCTTGAGGTAAGAACGGATACGTTTTATATGAACTCTGTGCTGTACGTAGATAAAAACCCCTCTGCTCTGCCGCTAAAGCACACATATCGGCCTTGCGTACCGATGAAACCAAAAGCGGGATAATGAGTGGCATCATGAGCTTGAGTTTCTTATACGGATTGGGTGTATCAAATTGAACACCACGCGCCATTTGAGCTTCACTGATTTGCGTCATTTCGTACGCAAAGATAGGAACAAAACGAATAGCAGTTGTAATAGTAAATGCATAGCAATAAGGAATATGCAGATAAGCAACACAGGCATTAGCAAGATCATTTAATTTAGTAACCGAAAGCATACTTACCAGCGGCAAAGCAAAACAAAAGAGCCGAAGCGCCGCGCGCAAGGCACTTATGAGTCCTGCATCTGTTATCCATAAAAACAGATGTGTTCCCCCTTGATTAAGCATACTTTGAAGGCAAAACATAACACAGGATAAAATCAAAATAGCTTTGAGCAAAGAGTGCAGAGCTGATAAAATGTGCGCGGAATACATCGTAAGCACAATGAGAAGTGCAAGTACCACAAGTGCGCGACAATCTGAAGTAATAAACGCAGCTATAACTACACTCATTGCTAAAACAAGTTTTGAAAGTGGATTTGCACGATGAAGGAGCGTTTTACCTTCGTGATAAGAAAGAATCGTATTCATACTACACTCCTTGAGTGCGGTTGTGTTTTAGAGCACATGCTTCTAACAGCAACTCTTGTGTATAACAGTTGGTACAAACCGTCCATGATTTGTTTACTAAGCCATGTGCCACACTTGCCAGCTGAGAAGGAGAAATTGCAGCTTGGCTGCAAAGAGATTCTTGGGAGAAAATACTTTGCATATCCCCTGTTGCAAGTAGCTTGCCCTCACTTATAACCATAAGACGCGTAGCGTAATCGGCCACAACTTCCATGTCATGACATACCATAAGAACGGCACAACCTGTTTGTTGCAAACGTACCACATGCTCCATTACACGTTGACACTCAACAAAATCAAGGCCACACGTTGGTTCGTCCAAAAGCAATAATCGCGGACGGGTTACCATGGTTGCTGCAAGCGCCACCATCTGACGCTGACCGCGCGAAAGCATAAAAGGACTGGCAGAGGGATCAAGATTTAACTCATCAATAACCTTATCGGCACGAGCATACGCTTTATCTTTCTCGATTCCAACTAACAAACAGCTAAACGCAACTTCTTCTCGAACACTTGGTTTTGAAAGCTGATAATCGGGGTTTTGAAAAAGCGTAGAAACAAAACGCGCACGTGTGCTTACAGGCATGTTTTGTGTGGAGGTTCCGCACAAAGAAATTGTTCCCGTGCGCGGACGCAAAAGACCATTAATGAGCTTGGTAATAGTTGTCTTACCTGCTCCATTTTGTCCAACAAGTGCAACAAGCTCTCCAGGATATAGTGAAAACGAGATATCACTTAGCGTTTCTTGAGCACCAGCATACGAAAACGAAACGTGTTCAAACGCCAAAGTCTTTGAGCGATCTTGTACCTGCCGCGATATACACGTGGGTTGTGACGAAGATGTATGCATACGCACAATAATATCGTCTGAAAGCGGTTGGTGCATATCGTGCACAAATGATTGCAAAGGCACAGACGAAAGCATATCGTCCAGTACGTGCACGGTATCGGCAACGCTTACCGGCATTATTTGGTGCGACGTGCTTGAATCATTCAAACCGCGCGCACGCAGCGTTTGAATTAAGCGCGTAGTACGCGGATAGTTAATTCCTACCGAATCCAAAAGTTCGCGTTGCTTGAGTGCTTCATCAATAGGCGCATCTAAGCAGAGCTCACCTTGTGACAGCACAAGCAAACGACGGCAATACGTGCATAAAAGTGCAACTTTTTGCTCAATGACCACTATGGTAATTCCGTATGTTGCATTTAAATCACAAAGAATTGAAAAAATCATTTCGGAAGAAACTGGGTCAAGCGCACACGTTGGCTCATCTAAAATCATAACGCGCGGACGCAGCGCCAAAATTGCAGCAATGGCAACTTTTTGCTTTTGTCCGCCCGATAGTGTGTCTATATCACGATATTTTAAGTCTAAAATGCCTACCGCACGCAAAGCCTCATCCATACGTGAATAAATTTCATCGTGAGCAATACCAAAATTTTCAAGACCAAACAAAAGCTCGTCTTCAACATTGCTCGCAACCATTTGAGCATCAATATCTTGGATAACAGAGCCAATATATCGTGCAATTTGAGTAAGCGAGAGCGTTTTCGATTCTTTTGAGTAAATCGTAACGCTACCGCTCAAAGTGCCGGCAAAATGATGAGGTATAGCTCCTGTCATCAGCGAGGCTAAGGTTGTTTTACCAGCTCCAGTGGAGCCAATAATTCCTACAAATTCACCTTCATAAATGGAAGTATTTATGTCTTTAAGTGCGTAAACTTGGCTTTTGCGCAAACGAGCAGCGGAAACATCTGCAGTTGATTTTGTACGGGCGGTAGCGCGCGCCATATCGGCTTGCGAATTCTGCTGCGTTGCATACGTAAAGCTTACATGCTTAAAAGAGATAAGTGGCATAAGCTGAGATGTATGAGGCACATCTTGCGTAACATCATAACGTGGTATTGATTTATCTTCGCGCATATGCCCTTTCCCTTATAGTCAATGAAAACGTTTAGACAGTTTAACTTGTATTCCAAGCATACTTCACCATAGGCGCTTGTGTTTGCTGCTCTTTTGTCAGTATAACAATTTTTACCAAGATACTCACGCATGATTGTTGCGCATAGGAACTTAGCTTGGACGTTATTTGTGCAAAACCAATTTAAGAGGCTGATACAGCAAGGCAACCACAAGTCCATTTGCAAAAGCAGTTCCCACCACAATAGGAGCCATTACCAAAGCGGCACCAAGTTCGAGGTGCAAGAATACAAGGGTTGCAACGGTTGCAAAGATACCGCCAGAAATAAGTGTGGTGACAAACGTTAAAATAAAGGGAAATGGATCGAGCTTTGAATTACGTATATGGCCAAACATATGAGTATAGGCAAGCGTCATAAGAGTCATGCAAACAGAGGCAGGAATATCGCATGCATACTCAAGACCAGGAATTGAAGTATTGAGCTGAATAAGTGTTGCTGCAAGTGCGCCAATAATAATGCCTTGAACTATATTAGGTTTAAGTAACAAAATACTTAAGCAAAACGACGCAATAACAAATTCGGGCTGAATTCCCGTAATTGCCAAAGACTTTGCAACGGTTAAATCCAAAATACAACCTGCAGCTAAAAGAACAGCAGTCAAAATAAGCGATGAAATTGAAAGCGCGTGATGAGGTGTTGCGTTTTGTGACACATCGCTCGTAATTTCATCAAAAGGATTGACCGTGTTTTGAGTGTTTTGAGTGTTTAATTCTTGAGCTTGTTCGTATGACATAATAAGTCCTTTCATGGATATCAACATGCTTAGAGCATAGATATATTTGATAAAAAACGTATAAAGAAATGTAAATAAAAAGACTTTCAGAATTACTCCGAAAGCCTTATACAAAAATCAGCAATACTTCAGAGTAATTAACACTTAGCTAAAGATTGCCACCACCATGCCTGTACAGAAGAATTGTTAGAAGCAGACGCAATAAGCGTAGTTTGAGCAAGCATGGCAACCTCCTTTAGGTTATAGTGCAGCATCAAGTTTTTAAGAACTTGTACTATCATACACATTCGCGAACATGTTACGCAATACCTTAAAAGGTATTGCGAAACGCTTCGCAACAAATCCGAAAACACTAACACTTTGAAAACGCCCCACCCTTGAGGCGAAGGAATTCGAAATTTGTTATTACAGTAATACCATGTGTTTTTGCAAAGTCGTACATAAAATATAATTAGTAACCTATCAGAAACATAAATACCATGTACGGGGTTTATCGTGGTGCCTGCAAAAAGGTTCCCACCTGGGCGCCTTGAATTAGGATTTAGAAAACTTTTTGACCATAAAGCACCTCTCATCGCATGATTGAAGAAAATATTTCCAATCAGGACTTAATGAGAATGAGCAATATTTCCGCCAACATTATTACCAAACTACGGACGGGAAAATATATATCACTAGAGAAAGTGGAAGGCATTTGCACGGCCCTACACTGCACACCTAACGATATTTTGGAATTTATAGCGGAGAAAAAATCAAAATGATTAATACAAGAAAACTTGAATCAGAATTATGGGAATCTGCAGATGTTTTACGTGCAGGTTCTAAGCTAACATCAAATCAATATTGTATGCCTGTACTTGGTCTGATTTTCTTACGCTACGCCTATAGCAGATACAAGATGGTTGAAGCAGAACTCTTAAAAGGTCGTCCAACTCGTGGCGGACGAGTGATGCCAACATAAAGGTTAGATTTGGCGAAGAACCGATCCTATTACTTCTTCGTATTTTCTTCCAATTCCAGCATGTATTTATCAAAGTCAGACATGAACAATCTATCCTGAATAACACGATACTTTTCAAATTCAGTCTCCGCTTTTGCCTTTGCAATCTCTGCTGTAATCTTACCTGTATCCTGAAGGACCTCTCTGTCATCTGCCATCAGGAATAAATCCAGACGTTTTGCCCAATCCTCCATTGTCATCGGAATGTGACGTTCAGCACGATCCTCTGCCAAATCCAAATACGCCGAAACAATACGCTCTAAAGAACGCATTTCCTGCTCATTCAGATAATTCTTTGCAACGCTTACGTCACTTTTTACAATCTTACCTTCCGGTGCCGCTGACCATGTGGTTAGACCCATGTGTGGCTTATCTGCATCTGCGCGCTCATAAATCGATTCTGCTGCTGTATGACCGTGAACTGCATAATGCATCTTGTTCTGCACCTTGGCAAAGAACTGCTTTGTCGTTTTTGCCGTGCGGTCATAATCAAGAGCTGTAGCATAGATGTCAGTTATCTTCTGATAAAATCTACGCTCAGACAAACGGATCTCACGAATCTGCTCAAGCAAACGGTCAAAGTACTCTGTTGTGAGCACAGATCCACCATTTTTCAGGCGTTGATCATCCATGACCCATCCTTTGATGGTGTAGTCCTTCACTATGCCATTGGCCCACTTACGAAACTGCACTGCTCGCTCATTGTTCACCTTAAATCCAACCGCAATAATCATTTGAAGATTATAATGCTTTGTATCACGAGTCACCTGACGTGAACCTTCGGTTTGAACTATCCGGAAATTCCGGATAGTTGAATCTTCCTCAAGCTCTGAGTCGGAATAAATCTTCTTAATATGCTCATTGATTGTACGAATATCCACATCATACAGCGTAGCCATCATCTTCTGCGTCAGCCATATATTCTCATCCTCATAACGCATTTCAATACTGTCTGGCTGTTCACCCACAGAGGTAACATAGGTCAAATATTCCGCTGCACTGGAACGGATGGTTATTTTGTCGTTTTTCTTTTTCAAATAGAAATTCTCCTTTAACGTTCCCAGATCATTATTCTGCCTGTGCATCATAGGATTGCTTCACAATTTCCATAATTTGATCTAATTCATCCTGATGCTCCATAAATAATTCTACATCACCATTTCCCCAACGACCTAAACCTGTAATATCCTTGCAGATACCGTTAGGATCATTAATCTCTGAAAACCTCAGATTAATCGAAATACGCAATCTTTGTTTCTAGAAGACAATATCAACAAAATTAGTATCCAGCTTATAAGCAACATACAACTTTTTATATTCCTTCTTCACCGCTGGAGATAAGTTCATAATACGCTTATCCAAAGACTCAAACAACATTCTTGTAAAAGCATTAACATGATATGATTCTAAGGAATACTTCTGCACTGTTTTTTCTTCTGCTTGATATGGTGCTAGTTCCGCAGCTGTTAAAGTTGGATATGGCCAAATAGTTGCTGCTTTCTTTGCTAACTCTTTATGATATGTTGTTCCGTGACAATCTGAGCAAAGCGGATATCAAGAAGTTAAAGGAAGTTGCAGTAACACTTCTGCAGATAATAATAATAAAATTTCTGAATTTAACCATTGGACAGATAAGCAAGAAACAAAAGCATCCATTGGTAATCTTATCCGTGATACCCTTTGGACAGAATTGCCTGAGTGTTACGATGAGGATAGCATCTCTATCTGTCGTCAATAAATTTATGAATATGTATACACGAGGTATAAAGCAGTTGCTTAATAAGAGTTAAATACCATCGGATAGCGTCGATATCGGAAAATTGTATAAGCTAGTTCGTTGTGTGAACGCTGCAATGGCTATGGCAGATTTTATCTTATCCGTAGAACAGAATTGTAAATACCCTCACATCATTTTGATATTCACACATAAGAAAACGACCACACAGGAGCATTTCTACTCTTGTATGGTCGTTATTTCTCACGTTCTCCCTTAAAGTCTTTCAGTCGGTTTTCTTGTAATCCCCTACTGAACACGCCTTTTTGCAGGAGCCTTTTACACGCGGTGCTATAACGTGGTGCTATAAGATAAGCTATCAACAAAATCAGCCTATAAATTAGCATCCATCTTAAACGTAAGCTTCGACAGCAAAATAGCCTGAGTGTACAACTCGCCCATGTGCTTTTCGGATTCTTTTCGTGTATGTGCAACAGTCTTTTGATTCTCTTTTGTCAAAAACGCTGTTAACTCGTCACCTGTAAGATCACGGCTCTGCTCAATAATTTCTTCAACACGCGCACGATACCAACGATTAAGCTCATCAAGATACACAGCATTTGGCATTGCAAAGTGAGCATAATGGCTCTCTACAAGCGCGGCAAGCGATTTGTAATACCACCATGCGTCACGCGCGTTATACGTCATGCTGGTGTTTTTGAACGAAGCATCAGTATCATTCATATTAGTGAAAAACGGAATAAACGGCGTAAAGGTAGGTCCTCCAATACAAAGCCACATAATTGCTGCTCTATCCCCTGCAACGTCGTTTCTAATCTGCAAGATATGAGCATTTTGAGTTCTGTTAAGGCCAATGGGACGAAACTTGTGTTTATCAGCATCAGCACCATGACCTAATGGATCGTAGGGAGTGTTTTGATAATGCGATCCCAGCAAAAATTGGATATCCTCACGCGTAATAAGCTTTTGCGCACGAGATATAAACGGAAGATTAAAATCTTCAGGATCTTGAGCACGCTCGGGATTGAGGTATTTTTGAACATACCACGTACGAGAGGTATTGTAATGCCTGTCCTCATCGGTTGCGGTACCAAAAATATGACGCACGTTCCAACAGCTACGGTCAGGATTAAGACGATGTGTATCCACAAATTCGCGAATTCCTTCGCTGTACATAAAATTGTCAGGGTCGTCAAAATCAACGCATTCAATAGAAACACAGTTAGGAGCAACAGCATAGCAATCATCGGGAATACGCTGCGCAACCCAATGATGACCAGTTACAATTTCCATGTACCAGATATCATCTTTATCACTGAACAACACCGAATTACCTGCAGGACTACCATACTTTTTTATGAGCGAACCTAAATATTCAACACCGTGACGAGCCGAGGTAATATAGGGAAGCACGGCGGTTTGCATGCAGTCTTCATCTAAACCATCGCGAACAAGAGGATCAAATGCAAGCGTTAGAGAATTGCCGTAGGTAGACTCGGTACACGACATACAAACATTATGCTGGTTGATTCCGCTTTCATCGTAATAACCGCACTTTTTATAATCAACATTAGGAACTGCGGGAACTCTATCGGCATCAGCAGGAAGCTCCATGCTAAATTTATTAAGCCAAGATTTTAAGATTTTACCTTTGTCGTTTGTGCGCGCGGGTTCAATAATAAACTTTTGCGGCGTAATAGGTCTAAATGTATCATCGTTACGCGCGATCATGGTTGAACCGTCAATAGAAGCTTTCTTCCCTACTAAAATGGTGGTACAGGCACTATGGTGTCTCATAGCCGCTCCTCTCATGTAACAATTTAGCTATAGTATACTGTACGTGTATCAAAAGACATAGAAAGGTCAGAGATGAAAAATCTTACACGCATATCGCAAGTCTTACATGCTCTATCTCTTATCTTAATGCTTGCAGTAATCTCTTTTAAATTTTTACCGTTTTCACTAGCTCTACCAACATTCGACGTACTCTATGTTATTATTGGCGTTAACTGTGTTGCGTATATCTTGCTTGCAATTTCGATAGGAATCAAAGTTTATCAAAACCTAGCTCAAAAAGACGATACACAAGCTCATAAACCAGTGAATACACGACAGCGCATCTTAACTATCGTATGGAAGACCATATACTTTGCAATAACAGTTATGGCGCTTGTCTACTCGGCGCTCATAACAGTCGTGGCAATATTTATGGTAGCTTACTTAGGCTATGCATTGGGTAATGCATAGCCATTCAACACGCACATATTGCAGCACGCGCACTCGTTAGAGTTTTGCCGTAAGCTGGGAAACAAGATTGGTTAGTTGAATTTCTGTTTGCTCATGCGTTTGCATATCGCGCACCGTAACCGATTGATTTTGAGTTTCATGCTCACCGATGACTACACATAAACGAGCACCTAATTTATCGGCTTGCTTAAACTGACTCTTAAGGGAACGCCCTTGATAATTGGATTCGGTACGAATGCCTGCTTTTCGCAGTTGCGCACAAACATTAAACGCATACATGCGCTCGGCGTCAGAAGTAAAGGCAACATACACACAAGCAGGGGCAGTTTTCCATGGCTGTGTGCCAAATGTTTGTAGTGCCAAAATCATACGCTCAAAGCCAAGCGCCCAACCTAAACCACAGGTAGGACGTCCTCCTTCGAGCTCAACTAGTCCATCATAGCGACCGCCGCCGCCAATGGAACCAACATGTGCTTGCGGACATTCAATTTCAAAAACAGTACGCGTGTAATAGTCAAGTCCACGTACAAGCGTTGGATCCTCAACGTAGGCAACATGCGTCTCATCAAGAAACGCTTTAACACGTTCATAATGTGTTTTGCACTCAGCGCATAGATTATCTTTTGCAAGAGGAGCATCGGACATGATCTCATGACAATGCTCATTTTTACAATCAAACGCGCGCAAGGGATTAATAGTTGCGCGCTCAAGACAATCTGGGCACATCTGGTCTTGGTGATCTTTAATAAAAGCACGAACAGATTCACGGTAAGCTGGCCTACAAGCTTGATCGCCCATAGAGTTGATATGTAAAACAAGCTGGTTGGGCTCAAAACCCATGCGCGTGTAAAATTCCATAAGCATCATAATGCACTCGGCATCAGCACATGGATCATCGGCGCCCAACCATTCACAACCTATTTGATGAAACTGACGAAGACGGCCTTTTTGAGGACGCTCGCCACGAAACATTGCTTCACCGTACCAAACTTTAAGCGGAGAAGCACCTTGTGGAATAAGATTGTGTTCAACCACAGCACGTACAACGCCTGCGGTTCCCTCAGGTCGAAGTGCCATACGCTGCTTAGGTTTAAGATGCTGTTCAGATTGAGAGCTTAAAAGGTTTTCTAACAAAGCGCCAGAAAAAACTCTGAACATTTCTTTACGCACAACATCAGAAGATTCGCCAATACCATGAACAAATGTATCAACTTGCTCGAGCGCAGGAGTTTCTATCATGTCAAACGCATGCGTATTAAAAAGCTCAGCCGCACAGGTAAGTGCAAAGTTCCATGCACGCATGTTGTCGCCGTACAAATCCTCTGTTCCTTGAATCCTTTGTGCCACAATCATCATCCTTTTACCATCAGTATATGGACAAACTATAACGTTGCTTATTATACCTCAAGAGTAATTTCGTGAACCCAACCAAAGGTATCTTCACGCTCAGCTGACTGAATGTCGGTAAGCGTTTTACGAAGAAGCTTCATAACGGGTCCAACTTCTTTCATACCAGTGCCAAATGCGATGGTTTCTTCCCCATTTTGCACTTCACCAACAGGTGAAATAACAGCTGCTGTACCACACATACCGCACTCAACAAAATTGTGAACTTCGTCAAAGCGCACAGGACGCTCTTCAACAGTAATGTTAAGAAGTTTTTCTGCAACATCAACCAAAGACCTACGGGTAATAGACGGCAAAATAGAGTCAGTTGCCGATTGAGGAACAATAAGGTGTCCTTGCGCGTCAACAAACAAGAAGTTTGCACCACCTGACTCTTCTACAAAGGTATGTGTTTGAGGATCAAGATACATATTATCGGCAAAACCTAAGCTATGAGCCTCAACTGATGGATACATACTCATGGCATAGTTAAGACCTGCTTTAATGTTTCCGGTACCATGCGGTGCTGCACGATCATATTTTGGCACGCGTACGCGAACTGGCTTAACGCCACCTTGATAGTATGGACCTACTGGCGTTACTAAAATACGGAATTGATATTCATCTGCAGGCTTAACACCTATTACGTCACCAGTTGCGATCATAAATGGACGAATATAAAGCGTAGCCCCAGATCCAAAAGGTGGAATCCAAGCAGCATTTGCACGAACAACTTCCTCAACTGCAGCTACAAAACGCTCCTGAGGAAATGAAGGCATGCACAGACGTTTTGCGGAATCACTCATACGTTGTGCATTTTGATCGGGTCTAAAGCAAACAACGCGGCCATCCTTTGTTGAATATGCCTTGAGCCCTTCAAAAACCTCTTGACAATAATGAAAAATACCAGCACATTCAGAGATAGTAAGGCTGTGTTGTGTTGTAAGACAACCCTCGTCCCAAGCTCCGTCTTTATAGTTTGATACATAACTATAATCGCAGGGTTTGTACGAAAATGAGAGCGCAGACCAATCCAAATTTTTCTTATGCATTTTATATAAACTCCTATTCCGTATATCAATACAGGGTAAACTTACAGGTAGTGATATAAGAGGTGTATATCCTCTATTTCACTTACTATAGTACTTTTTAGATACTATATTGTTTATAACTATATTGTAAGAAGTGTGTAAAAATGTCCATTGGAAAACGTATGCAGAGTAAACATTCACACCCTCGTCATGCAGCATCTTTTGTCAAACAAGAAGAACAAAAAGAGTTGCAGCAGCAAGCTTATCAGCAAGACGCAATTCATGAAAAGCCTACAGATGTAGTAGATACGAGCAGTGAACCAGTATCTTATAATAATCAGGATACACAGACTACCTTTGGTTCTTTTTCTAATCATGTTGAAGCGCCGCTCGATGTAATGAGCCACTATAAAAGAAATTCTGTTGACAGCGATCGCGGTGTACTTACCGAGCTGGTAGAACCAAGTGCTGCTTATGCCGCACAGGCATACAAAAAAGCTCCTGTAACCAGAAGACGTTTTATCTGGGGATGTATTGGCACTGCTGCTGTTGGAGCTGGCTTATTTGCATGGTTGCAGCGTAAAGTTGACGTCTATGTTAACAACCAAAAGATATCGGTTCGTCCAGGTGCAACGCTTGACGATCTCTATAAGCAGGCTGGTCTTTCTGTTGAGCCAGGTAACTACATTGCAGTTGACGGTAGTGTTTTGCAAGATGCGCAAGGTTATCCCTATAGTGTTTCTATAGATGACAGTGACCTTGAAGAAAAAGAATTTGCCAATTGGCGCACTGCTGGTGGTGAGCATGTAAACTTTGCTAATGGTCATAATCGCATGGAAGACTACGACGTACAAATTGAAGAAACGCAACCAAAGCTTGCAACAACCGGTGTAGCATGGGCAACGGTACGCTATGTTGCACAATGGGGCAAAGTCGGTAAAAAAGAAATCCGAACTGGTAAAGAATCTGGTATCACCGCAGATGGCGATGTAATTCAAGAAGTACAAAATTGTATCATTCACGGACAAAATATTAAGCCCGATAATGGCGAAAAACTCATCTCTGTTACATTTGATGATGGTCCAAGCATTTATACCGATCGATACCTTAAAATCTTGTCAGACAGAGGTATCAAAACTACATTCTTTAACATTGGTCAAAATGTTGACAACATGAAAGAGCAGCCTAAGAAGGTACTGGACGAAGGCCACTATATTGCGGGGCATAGTTATACGCATCCACTTTTATCGAAGAAAAAGCCCGATCAGCTACGTGAAGAACTTAGTAAGGTTAAAGAGTCGCTTTCAGAGGCAACTGGAATTACAACTACAATGTTTAGGCCACCATACGGTGACTTCACCACAAAAACATGGCTTGATAGCCAAGGCATTGTATCATCCGAAATTTTATGGACGCAAGATACGCTTGACTGGAAACAGCCTGGCGTGAACAAAATTATTGATGGCGCGTTAAAAAATGTTACTCCTGGTAGCGTGGTATTAATGCACGACGGTGGCGGAAAACGCGATCAAGACCTAGAAGCTCTTCCTCAAATCTTGGATAAGCTTATTGCAGATGGATTTAAGATTGTAAGTATCCAAGAGCTCATGAAATCGGATAGCTCAATTCCTTCTGATATTGCCGATGGGTCTGCAACCATGCCCGACGATTGTGTATGGCCAACAGAGCTTGCATAGGTAGTCTAGACCGTTTGTGTTGACTGTGGCACAGGCGGGTGTACCATGAAATTAATAATGCCCACGCTGACTCACTCGAGACACCGTGGGTTTATTTTTCACGATTTGTTTGCTTGCTGCCATGCATGTGTTTGCATGTATACCTATTTGTAGTATATTAAATCCGATAGGTGTTCGGTGGACTAAGCCCGCTCATTCACCTATTTTTTAACGAAACGAGCTCCCCCCCCGTGGCAACGCTGCGGCATGGGGCTCTTTTTTATATAGATTCTCCTGAATGTTTTGTCTTGAAGCACAAAAGTTATATCAGGGATATCTAGATAAAACTTTAAAAAATGCCTCATACACATCCAGCGAATATATGTAAAACGGCAAATATAGTTGATAAAGTTAGTGATTTATAGGCTGTTTATGCATATAAAAAATTGTCACATGTTTTGTCACATGAGGATTTTTTGGTGTATCGAGCGCAACCTGTCACACCAGTTAAACACAGTAATTCACACTTTTTCACACATAGCGCAATTGAGGAATATTTACGTATTAAACTGTTTGCGTTTGCGCTGGTAGATTATGTAAAAAGAGAAGAAAAAAACTGGTGGCTGGGAAGGGAATTGAACCCCTGACACGGGGATTTTCAGTCCCCTGCTCTACCAACTGAGCTACCCAGCCACGTTGCTACTTCCAAAAAAGCAAGCTTGTTTACTATAACAAAAATAGAAGGAATGTCAAAGTGTAATTTGAATATTTCTTATAAATATGTGCAAACAGTAGTTAAACTCCACAATTTATAAATCGAAATAGTAAACAAGCTAGAAGAAACTATCAAAACACCTGTTCAAACGATACCGTAAACAAGATTTTCTGTATTTCTCCCTACTGTATTTCGGACAAAGGCTCACCATGCACAGAACTATTTACGTCTGTTTAAAAGTAAACGAGACTGTGTATTGTATTGTTAAGCGAGCTAAGAAAATCAATCTTTTCAACCTTTATTTTAAGTATTAGGTATAAACATATGGAGCTATAGTAAAAAAACACGCGCAAAAGTGCTCATTTTGCGCGTGTTATTATACGTGTATGCGAGTGTGCGTTTTGAGCGAGCCTTGTTCCTACTGCAAGCGAGCACACGCGCGAAATGTTGCACGAAACCTTTGTTAATCTCGAAGCAATTCATCTGAAAGCTGTTTGTATGCTTCTTTTGCTTGAGCGTGCTCCATATACTCAAGTTTTTCGCGCGGTGCATTCCAACACTCACATGCAGGCAAGCCAGGAATATCACTCGCCAC
>QWCP01000460.1_pt1 | contig 16070 bp, 5 predicted proteins | sample 1972561 | NCBI WGS metagenome assembly QWCP01 (sample SAMN09866705, study PRJNA288562) | Human vaginal metagenome isolate pre4_vaginal, whole genome shotgun... | isolation source: vagina | host: Homo sapiens | place: USA: California
AAGGGTCATTCTTATTTTGGCAAGGTGGGGCTGGTTATTTTAACCTTACTGGGTCTAAAATACTTGCCAGCGTGGGTCAAATTAGTGTGGCTTTTCCAAGGGGTATTCCACGTGTTGTTGTGCTCTTCGATGAACACCTCACCAAATGGTACATACTCGATGTGCTGCGATACCTCGCCATCAAGGTTGGTAATGTAGCTACTGATGCCCAAGTGGTTAGGATGATAGTAGAACTGCATCTTTTCGTAGTCGTCGTTCGGCTTGAAGTTACCGTTTGCAGCCCTTGTGCGTGCTATCGCCCTTGCTTGTGCCGCCTCCGGCGTACCGTCGTTACAGCAGAATCCCTGACCGTTTACATAATCGTCATTGTCCTTACCATTATAAGGTAGGTCAAACGTCTTGTAGTTATCCTTAATGGATAGCAGTTGCTTTGCATACTTATCCTTGTAGTTAATGGTCACACCATCAGCTTCATTGCCTGCATACGGTATTCGTCTTGGGTCTGTCTCTTGTACTTACCGTTATAGGCTGCTTTTTTGATTTTACTTCAAATTCAATCATAAATTCTTATTGTTTATGGTTGTCAATTATTTAACGTCTTTCTTTCCTGTTTATTGCTCACGGCTTTTAATACCCATATAAGGGTAATGATGAACACCCATATATGGGTATTGTCCGTTACCCTTATATGGATGTTAAATGCTATTGTTATTTTAATTATATAAAGATGTCATTATACTATAATCATTAATCTTACAACGATGGTACAAAACTTCTCCTTTCAAATATATGATAAGAGTATTATCTTTTACGCTCATATTTTTCGTTCTATATCCCTTATGTACTAAAACGGAGTCTTTATCTCTAACAAAATAAACTTCAGAGGGGAAGTCTCTATCAAGTGTACCAACATAATCTACCAATACAAATGTACCATTTTTTACGTTTATTCGACAACGTACTTTCTTTTGAGGACGAAAACTGGGGAAACATCCACTAAGCAAGAATAAACACACGAAAAATACGATGGTCTTATTTATAAAACTTCCCATAATACCCATAATATATATAACTTCCAGAGTAAGTGTGTTCTCCGAAATAAGGGAAGCCTTTGTTATAACCTAATCCCGAGTTTTGACTTTGATTATATTTTCCAACCTCTCCCATAACCTTAGAATAATACCAATTTGGTGTTCCTAACAAGTATGGTTTTGTTGAATGGACATTTGCACCAAAAATCATATTCCCCATTGCTCTTAGTGTAGTTATTTTAGGAGTACCATTACTATTAGTGCCCGCATTTATAGCTGTATAAGGGTGTTGCCCAAAACTCACTTTTACATCAAGTGCAGCATTATTGGCTGATAGCGACCTTAGAACTTCTAATTCTCCATAAAAAGTCAAGGGGCTTTTAAGTTGTAGTTCGGACTTGAAAAGACTCTGCCCCCAGTCAAGAAGCCTTTGGGCATTTGCATTGTAAACAGAATATGTTGCATTTTCTGTTTTTACAGTCCCGGATACAGTTAACTTGCTGATGTCAAAGGTTACTCCTGTTTCCTTCGCATTAAAATGAAAAGCTCCATTTTGATTGTCCGTTCCCATAAAATCGTATGGTCTCAACGTTGTTCCAATAATTTCCCCTGTTCTCTTACCTTTCCCGTTCACAAGATAAATATTATTGTCACCATCATTTTTGGCATTTACAACGGTATAGGTTCCGTTAGAGTTTCTTTTAACATCAGTACTTTCTAGACATCCTGTTGGATCGGTATAAACTATAGGGTTACTAATACAATAAGTATAAGAACAAATACATACTTTTAATTCCTGCATAGGATCGCAACTCATCCACAAACTCAGCCTCGGTTCATAGTATCTTGCACCATAGTAATACATACCCGTCTCCTCGTCAAATTCCTTGGCGTTGAAGAGATAAGGCGTGTTCCACGTGTTGTTGCGCTCCTCGATGAACACTTCACCGAACGGCACATACTCGATGTGCTGTGCCACCTCACCATCAAGGTTGGTGATATAACTACTGCTACCCAAATGGTCAGGGTGGTAGTAGAACTGTAACTTTTCATAATTGTCCTTATCGTGGAAATTATCGTTTGCAGTTCTTGTGCGTGCCATCGCTCTTGCCTGTGCTGCCTCCGGCGTACCATCATTGCAGCAGAAGCCTTGACCGTTTACGTAGTCATCGTTGTCCTTACCATTATATGGCAAGTCAAACGTTTTGTAATTGTCTTTAATGGATTGTAACTGCTTTGACTACCGATGTAGATGTGCTTGGTGTACTTGCCACCTTGTCCTGCCACGAGGTATGGGCTGACATAGAGCGAGAAGCGAGCCGTACCGGTGTAGCCTCCCGAGAACTCGGAGTTCACATAAATAGCTTCATTCTCGCCTGATGTCTTTACCGTGCGCTCGCCATCGGCATCATACCAATAGTTGCTCACAAAGCCGTTTTCATCAGCTGCCAAGAGTCTGTTCTCCTCGTCCCAACGGTACTTCTGCTCGGTTGCCTTTTCATCTTCCTTGCCGTCTTTCTTTACACGTGAAGTATTGATATAGACAAGGTTTCCGTTGAGGTCGTAAGTGTATTTGTGTCCGTTGTTGATGTTCGTGCTGTCCGTAGGAGTTTCTTCCGTGCGGTAGTTGATATCACGAACATTGTCGAGTTGGAACTTCTTACCCTCTGCGCTACCATAGGTATAGGCGAGTTCATAGCCTGCGTGGAGAGTACCGTTGAACTGCACGTTACTTTGCGTGAGATGTTGCTTCTTACTCGTGATACGATGCATGTTGTCGTAGCCCATGGCAAGGGTGTAGGACGCCGTCTTGCTGTTGGCTCCTGCATAGGTTCCCGTTGCGCTTGCCAGACGGTACAGTGGGTCGTAGGTGTAACTGTGGCTCATCTGTCCGCCTGCCTTGCCACTCTGTGGGAGCGGAGCATTGTTCTTAATACCGAGCACGTTGCTCACAGCGTCGTAGCTGTAGGCATTGTCCATAATAATACCTGCCTTGGCATTGACCACGAGGTTCTGCAAACGTCTGCGTGCAGGGTCGTAGCTGTAGAACGTCTCCGCTCCGTTGCAATACTTCAGGTAGGTGCGCTGCTCGAACTTATCATAGCCAATCTTGTTCACATAATCGTAGCCATAGGACTTGTAACCACGGACGTGGTCTACCTGCCCACCGAGGTTGTAGCCGTAGGTTACTTTCTCCTCATCGGGATAAATCATTTCCAATAGGCGATTATGGCTGTCGTACTTCCACTGTGTTACGTAGGTTGCCACTGCCTGATTAGGCACAATCAGCGTGCGCACGGTCTTCAAGACCTCACCCATCTTGCCGTAGTAATACTCGATAGCGCCACTGCCGTCCTCACGAAGCATCAATCTGCCGATACGGTTGTGAGAAGAGTTGATACCACCGTAATGGTACTTCACGTTGTTCTCCGGATGGTCAGGATAATTAATCGCCGTCAGACGTCCGTAATCGTACTCGTAATTGATGGTCTTACCCTCCTTTTTGAGGTTGGCGGTCTGCTTGGTTATCACATTGCCCAAAGCATCGTAGGTAAAGGTGGTGATACCACTGGCAGGGTGATTTACCTCTGTACGACGATCGCCCATATCATAGACGGATGTCGTTACGTTGCCCTCGGTGTCTGTTACCTTGACCAATCGGTCGATGCCATCATACTCGAAAGAAGTGGTAATGATACCATCAGGTCCGCTGAGTTGCTCGGTCTTCACGGTCTTGCCACTACCATCGGTATAGGTTGCCTGACGATTACCCAACGCATCAGTTACAGTCGTTACGAGTGCATTGCTACCTGCGTCCGTAGAGTACTCCGTCTTGGTCTCAGCATTGTCCGGAAGCGTTACTTTCATAGCACGGTCAAGCACGTCATAAACCGTTACGGTTGGTGACACGTTGTCAAAAGCCTTGTTGAAAGTTGTCTTGCTTCCCACTGCTTCGGTTACAGGGTAATAAGCCTTAGCCACACGACCGAAAGCGTCATAGACATTGCGTCCGCTGACAATCATCACGGTCTCGTCTTTCGGAGCACTACCCTTGGCAGCTGTCGTTACCACACCGTCTTTCTTCACTTGAACGGGACGCCCGAAGCCGTCCACGAAGGTTACGGTCTCCATATCATCGCTTGGGTGCTGTATGTCGTAATGCTTAGTCACGGCATAGGCAGGTGCTGTGATACCATTGGTGCCGAAAGTAGCCTTAGGCTGATAGTCAAAGGCAATGATGTAAGGTACACCTGTTGCCAACTCATTAGGCCCACGCACAGCTTTCACACGTCCGAGGTTGTCTATATCCGTTTCATAATAGAAGTGGTTGAGATCCATACGGCGGAGTGCCATACCATAGCGGTAGTCGAAGTTGGCAGCCTCGCTACGGTAGCCAAATGCATCGTCTACACGCTCCACATACATATTCATCACCGGCTCATAGCGGTAGGTATACCACATGCGCTGTCCCTTGCTGTTAGCAGGAAGCGTGGTCTTGATGATGTTGCCGTAAGCATCATAAGTATAGTCAGAGACGGCTTCGCTGCTTCCGAGTTGTTGTTTAATCTGCGTAATATGGTCGGCATAGTTCAAATCGTAAGTCGCAGAAACTTGATGATAAATCTTACCATCACCGCCCGTTACGGTTACGTTGGTAGGTAGCCCGAAGATATGTTTGTTATCATTGTGAGCATATTGTATTGCGGTTTGGTAGTCGAACTTACCCGAACCGTCAGCACCCAACTTACCCTTATCACTGAACTTGTAGGACTTCAATTCACCATGATGCCCCGTGAGGTAATACTCATTCCAAGCCTCTGAGGTGGTGATGCCGGTTGGCTGTCCCTCATACTGCTTATTGGCGGTATAGCGTAGCGGTACAAAGGCAGAAGCGCGGTCGCTACATAGCTTCTTCTGCTTGGTAAAAGTGTACTTGTCACCGTTGGCAGTGAGGTAGTAGCCGTCGTACTCATTGCGTGTCTCGGTGTACTTGTTGCCTTTGGCATCCTCCACAGAGGCACTAAGTTCGTTACCTTGTGCGTAGTAGGTGGACACATCATAGAGCTGCACAGCCTGACGATAGACGGCTGAGTCGCCCTTCTCCGTATCAATATTCTTTGTAATGACCTTGCCGAAGCCGAGAAACTCACGCTCGTGGCGGTCCTTCTGTCCATCTGAATAGGCAAACATCGTCTTCATCATCGGTCCATCATCACGGATACCATCGTCAATGGTTACGGACGACATTACCCATTTACCACCGGGCAGGCCGTAGGTAGGCGTGCTGTGTTCGTAGTCCAGTGTAAAGGTTCCGCCGAGGGAGTTGGTCACGCTCTTGAGCATGTTCGTTCTGCCGATGGCAGAGCGGGTTACTTTCAGTTCGCTTTCCTTATCGGATTCCACAATATCGAGGTAGCCGTCGCCATCTACATCTTGCAAAGCATAGTTGTTACGATTTATACTATGACTGACAGAAACAACTGGATTTATGGAAATTTTGACAGGAATTAACTTTGGGGTAAAATTGACAGTAAATGCAACTTCAGCTCCCTCTGAAGTTGAGGCAGATTCACTAAGAGAAGAAAGCCCTCTCCACTGAATGGCATCCATAAAGCCATTACCGATATTAAGTGCCACCATAATAGCCTTGCCATTGCGCCATACCTTATCTGGTAATCCGTCAGAATTTACATCAGAGAGATTATACTCTTCTCCATTCTTAGAGGTTACAACATTGTATCCCCCGGCGAAGCTTGATGACCCCTTATTGAAGCTACCACCTATATTGGCGTTATAAGTAATTCCCTTACCTCCTTGTATTCGATCAATTCCCCAATCAATCGGTTCTGTGAAGTTGTACCCTAAATTAAGTCGAACTTTATTTCCCTTAATAATTTTATCAGGTAGACCGTCTCCATTCACATCCATGAATGTTTCTGTGCTCCAATCCTTGTTAGAGGGAGGAATACTGACAGATCCAGACATACGAGCTTTTGCCTTGTTGCTGGAGCCTTGGTTGCTGGAATGATCCTTTCCTTTTGCAATATGAGCAATCGTAGAACTTATCGAAATAATAGGGTCGCTTCCCAATGCCCATCCTTCAGACTTGTTCTCGCTGCCAATGGTTCCAATTCCACTATACTTTTCGCCACTGATGCCTCCTTGCGAATTTGTATATTGTATGATTCCCTTTTGAAAAATATCCGGGAAACCATCCCCATTGAAATCCATCATAGTGGAGCGAGTTACACTCTTACCACTTGCGTCATTGTATGTAAAAGCAATGCCTGTCTGATTGACATCACTTGTTGCAACCATTTCCTGTGTTATAGCTACAGCACCGGTTCCTTGTAAACATGTACCGGAAACTCCTGCTATATCATCAATATGTTCGAATGGGTTAGTTAATATTACATTTTGTTCAGTTAGTCTTGAAGCCCCAGCTTCTTCAGCTGTAAGGTACAATTCTGCTCGTTGTCCTATCCATCTGTCAAATGAACTTTGGTCTGTTCCTATTGGTACAAATGCCATTGTCAAAGGATCCATCTTGGCATCCTTGCTATCGGGGAGCTTCAGCAGTGATTCATCAATAGGTTTGCCATACCTACCTTCGGAAGCATTATAAACAAAGCCACCCCAACCACGATACATTGTGCCGAAGCCTTTGTTCTCTGTCTGGGCATAGAAGCCTGCCTGTGCTGTTCCTATGCCACTGACAGTAGCTGCAGAAGTTACTGTCTGACCTGAGATGTTACCTGAATAGAAGTAATCTATCCATATCTTGCCTGCACTGATACTGGTGATTATCAGTGGATCTCCTGAAAGACTGCCACCACTGAAAGTATAAGTCTTTTTACCCAGCAGTTTGTCTACAGTCTTGACAGTCATCGTTACCATTCCGTTTGCCGTTGGTGGTAGCATCGTGATACTCGGAGTAACTGTCAGGGTTGAAACATTGGAAGCAAGTACTACAGGCTTACCTTCACTAACCATGTCAGCAAAGAGAACATAATGGGTTGCCCCTGCCGTACGCTGCCTGCTACCATCCTTGCCTATGGTCTCTATTTGTGGGGTCCACTTTATTTTCGACCAGTCCACATTAGAAGAAGAACTGATTTCAAAGTTTAGATTTGTCAAGCCATCCGGATTAGGAATAGTCTGTTTAATTTCTCCGTCAAACGCTTCATTCCATGCTAAGGTACGGGTATAGATTTCTCTTTTTTTATAATTCGGATTATTATTACCCAAGCTGTCTTTTAACTCATTAGATGCGACAATTCTGAGCGTAACGTCATCTGTTGTGACGGGTTTGGTGAACTTGCCTGACAGGTTCAAAGAAGCGCTCTCTGCCACATTGGTCAGTGTATTGGCATCATAAATGGCACCCTCCTGAGGTTGATAAACAGTGGTAGATAATCCGCCGGGGAGTGTTTCTGCCGCACCTGTATAGGTAATGACAGGCGCCCATTTCACGTTGTCAAAGGCACCGTTGCTTGTTTCCTCCGTACCAGACTGGACACGGAAATAAATGCGGTCGTCTTTCTTGACAGTGATATTCTGTGCCGTAGCATTATAAGCCGTTGCATCTCCTTTGGTAATTTTCTTATTCCAGAGTTCCGTACGACCTTTCTGAATGGCTACGCGCACACCATCAGCATGAGCATACTCATCGGTATCGTATTCGCCTGTTGGAGTAATCAAACTAACTGTACCCGAGATGCTGATGATTCCATCTTTAGGTGCCTGCCATACACGTACCATATCTTCCATCGGAGAGGATTTAATCAGTTCTGCCTGTTCGGTAGGATCAACCTCTCCAATAGTTTTATCTATTTTCTTGGCATCATAGATGATGGGGCTTGGTGTATCGGCGCTGCTAAGCGTAAAATGAGGAATAGCATGACCTTGCGCATCAAATTCTATATGATTAAAATAAACCTTACCATTAGAAACTATATCTACAAGCCCATCACCATTAACATCACTGAAATATACAGAGGTTTTAGTAGTTGTGCGGGAGGTACTTGTAGCAACAGTAGCCATAATATACTGCCACCCAGCCTTGATGGCAGGTCCTCCGGAGAAAGTATTACTGGATGAAGCAGAAAATTTAGAGATACCAACAACTTTGATAGGTTCTCCATAGGTATTTTTCTTTTCGCCAAAGCATATTTGCGGACGATAGTACACAGAACCTCCATCCTGATATATCTTGTCGGGTAATCCATCTCCATTAAGGTCTGCAAAAGTCAATAATCCCTTAGAATTATCATGAGAGTAATTAAAAGAACCACCAATAGTGCCACTTGTTGAAGAACTTTGATCATCAACTCCTGCTCCAGCATAGAAAGAACCACCATAAGAAAGGCTTGTTGTTCCTCCTAAGGCAGTAGGTTTGTCGCTGAATATACCACCAACTTCTTTGAGAGGACTTATAAACCCTGCGTCAAGTCCGTCATTGTGCGTATTCCATGTTTCCTGTTTTTCCTTAAAAGGCACATACCCCTTAGCAGCCTGTACATCATCATAATAGTCAAATTTTTGATAAGACACTTCTGTGCCTTTATCATCGAGTTGCTTAACACCCGTAAGCACATCTTTGTTGAACGCACCCTCGCTATAGGTAAAGGCATAACTGCGGAGCGTACTTCCTTGGAAGTGCACCGTTAGCTTCTCTAACAAACGATTCGATGAGGTTAAGAAGCCATATCTTGCATTGTTGTTTTTGAGTCGTTTCTGTTTACTGCCTTCTAAGACAACAACCGTATGGGGTGCTTGTCCGCTATTACCGGCACGTACTTCCTTAAGATAAATGGCTTTTGCCATGAGTCCGCCTCTGACAGGCTCGTCAACAGTCTCATATACATATTCTATGTAGTCTCCGTGTGTTTCTTCCACACGTTTGAGTTTCCATTCTGAGATGACCTCCCGCTTGGCACCGCTGATATCGGTTATTGTACCTTTGAGTACGGCTCCCTCGCCACCATAGATATACTTGATGCCCTGCTTGTCTGTAACCTCCCAATAATAGTTCGCAGGACTGTCGCCCTTGCGGATGATACGGCTGAAGTCGCCGCCTTGACGGGTGTAGAACTGGCGGTCAGCCTTGCGTGGCATCTTCTCACCACGGTGGGCAACGCCCATCCTGCCGTCGTCGCCCATCGTCGAGAGCATCGAGCCGGACATGAGGTAGGTCTCGGTCTCCTTCTCCGTGTCATAGCGCGGCACTCCCCAGCGGGTGTCAAGCGTAATGGAGGGCACGGAGAGATTCCAGCCCTCGCCGAGCCATCCGCTGCCACCCTCACTGCTGTACTGAATGCCTAAGGACGGTGCCATGCCATTGCGGGCAGGTGGCATCTCGAAGCCATACTGTAGATTAGCTGAGCCGCGGTTGTTAGCCGTAGGAGGAGTAATAAGATTGATTTTTGCCGTCGGGTCTGCCGCCTTGATGTCATTCATCATCGTCGGGGTAAATCCATCGGTCTGTGGAGATTCGGGTGCCTTGATTACACCGTTGATCATATCGGTGAAGTGCGTGGTGCGTGACACGACGCAGGTCTCCTTCTTATCCACCCTGACTCTTTCCAGTGCCACCCAGTGCTTGGTATTCTTGTCGAAGTAATAGGTATTGATGTCGTCTTCTGTAAAACCGCTCGGGATTCGCGTGCGGTCGTATTTTATCTTCACCGTCGCACCCTTGCCCTCGAAGTGGTTGCCGTGGGGCAGAAAGCGGTAGCCGTCTCCCTTGGCGGTGACGTTGGTCATGCCGTAGTCAAGGGCAGGAATGTCCGTCTCGCGGAGTGCCGTGATGGAGTATCTGCCATCCCTTGCGATGTCCGCAGCCTTCACGGAAAGGACGTTGCCGCCGATGGCGATGCTGTCCGCCCTGTGTGCGAGGAACTGCTTCTCCGCCTTTCCACCGACGGACACGAGGGCACGGGCATAGTCCGCCCTGCCTCCTTGTATGGGTGTTATTTTCCTACTGATGTTCCTGCCATCAATGACTGCCGTGAGCTTGAGCTGTCTGCCCATCGATGGCACGATGCCCTCGAATTCTCCGTCATGGACGGTGATGGTTGTGCCGTTCACTGAGATACGGCTTGCCTTCCCTCGTACGAAGCCGTAGAGGTATGTCTGACCGTCATAGGCTATGGGGGCGGAGGAAAGGATTATTTCTTCCTGCTTATTGGTATTAGTCTTTGTCTTAGCATCCGCTACGGTTTCGATATGTACGTTCCTGACCGAATAGGCGTAGGAAGCATCCGTCGGAATGGTGAAGAGGACGGTGTTCCTGCCGTCCTTCAGCCACTCGGGGCTTATTTCCTCCCTGACGGTCTTCCAGTCCTTGGAAAGAACCGTAAGGTAGCCGCCGACAGCCGTGCGATCGTTGATGCTCCTGCTGATGCCCTGACCAGAACTTACGCCCTTGAGGTCATAGACCAGCCATGCGCGCATATTTGGAGAAACTTTCTCGACTGTTATCTCGAAGATGTTGTCCTCGGGGTTGTCCGAAACCCGTCCGTCGGGCTGTCCTATGATGCCCGAGGCATGGTCTGCCGTGTAGGTGGTCGCCATAACGGAAGAAGTTGCTGCTGCTGTCGTCTTTGACTTATCCTCCTTCCTTGCCGTCCGTGATATTCCCTGCGTAGCTTTTTCTGCGTTATGGACGTTCTTCGTGAATGTCTCGGTCTGTGCTGCCATGGATTGTGATATACTCGTGCCGTTGTTTTCACGTGCACTGTCCTGTCCCTTGTATATATGCGTCGCAGCGATGGCTGCGGTGATGGCTGTCAGTAATGCCGCCGATATGAGGTAATGCTTTGTCTTCATAGCCGTTGGGGTTTAGTAGGTTGCCATTATCTTCCTTGTGAATTCCTCTTCTAAGGTGAGCGCTTTAACGACGTACACGCCCGTCTGCGGTACGGTGAAGTCGGCACGCTTTATGGTGCCTCCCGCCATGTCCGTCCGGCTCAGCAGCCTTCCCGATGTATCATAGACGAGCAGTTCGGCATCGGTCTCCTTGGCAAGTCTCAGCTCGGCACTGAACGCCATACCGGTCCCGTCCTTCCTTGTCACGGTGAGGGCAGAATGGGCTTGCCTCTCGATGGAGGAGGTGTTTTCTGCCGACCTTGCCTGTGCCTTGGGCACGTTCGGGCTGCACTCGCTGCCGATAATTACCGCCATGCTGTCCTCGACAGCCTTCCTCGTCTCGTAGGCCACGCCCCTCGAAACGCTCGTCAGGGCGAAGTCTCCGCCGTCGATGCTCAGCCCGTCGATGGTCGAGAGTCCCTTGTTGAAGCCCATGCCGAAGAGCCAGCCGAGACCGGCTTTCTTGGCCGCACGGTGGACGACGATGCCGTTTACCGTATAGCTTACCGTGTCGGGGGTGAAGATGATGCCGAGTGCGTCACCTCCATTCAGGGTGACGGCAGCACCCATGGGCTTACCCTCGACCACGACTTGTGCCGTGGCATTCTTCACGTCGAAGCCGTGGAGGATGTTCTTTCCCAGTCCGAGCGTGGTGCAGAGTCCCGCCCTGTAGTCGGAGGTGAGCGAGGGAATAGTCCATGTGACCTCTCCCTGCTTTCGGCGACCGACCGCATGGGCATACTCAACGCCTCCCGTGCTCTCCGCCGTGATGTCGATGCCCGCGTTCTGCTTAATGAGCAGACTGTAGTTTCCCGGGAGCAGGTTCTTCACCGTGTATGTCTTCGTGGTGAAGTTTCCCCGTGAAGCTACGGCACCTTTCTCCATATTCTCCACGGAATCCGCCAGCAAGCTGTATGAAAAACTCGGCAGGCCGACCACCATGCTGATGTCAAGGCTGCCGTCCTTTCGCGGCTTTCCGCCCGTGCAGCTCGCATCGTGCGGTGTCAGCCGTGCCAGTATGCCGTCGAAGCTGGCGAAGGTGAACGTGTCGAATCCACTGCCGTCGGTGTCCATGAAGATGTTGTCGAAGATGAGTTTTTCACGGCTCGCGTCCTTGCGCGAGCATCTGATGATGATGTTTTCATGTATGTCGGTCTTGTCGCCTGCGTTTCTGTCTATGAGCATGAAGACGTTGCGGTAGTCCGCACCTGCGAACTTGTTGCCTTTGGCGAGGACTCCGTATCCGAGCTCAACCATGTTGCCGCTGTCTCCAAAGCCGTTCCTGCGCAGCTTGGGGATATTTAATGCTGTCTCGCCGCTTGCGATCTCGAAAATCATGCAGGCTGCCTTTGCCGTGCTTTCAACGGGTATGGTTATCTGCAGCTCCTTGCTGCCCCGGCCGTCTATGAGCAGAGTTACGCTGTTTCCTTTCCTGCGTACGATGAAACTCTTTCCGCCCGTGTTTCTTTCTACTATTCTGCTCTGCACAGTTCCGTTCTCTACGATTCGGATCTCACCCCGTGCGCTGACGTTGAAGCCGTATGCGCACTTCGTGCCCGATGCCTCGGTGAAGCCCACGTTGTAGGCGGGATGGAGTCTCGGGTTGGTGTACTCCATCGTACCGTTTCCCGTGTCGAGCGGGGAACTGACGATGTATGCGCCCTCCTTGGGCTCATTCTGCGACACTGCATCCATAAAACCGTCGGAGGTGACGGTGATGCCGTTCTGCGTCCAGATGTCCTTCCTGTACTCGGTGGAGTCGATGTTCGTCCTGACGAGCCACCTGCGGTTCATGACGTGCCACGGTGTTTTTCCTTCCGTCTCGACGGTGGTCGTGGCGGCATTGTCGTCGCCCCATATCATAAAGCCGCCGTCGGGCATGGGAGAGCCATCCTCGCGTCCCATGACAAGGAGGCGCTGGCTCGTCGGCAGACCGTAGGGATCTGCGTCCCTGAAGCTGTCGTATGTCTTTTCAGTAGAGTATCTTGGTGCTTCCTCGTAACTCGTCGTGGAGAGGGGCTGGAAGAGGTCGCCCGCATCATCGCGCCAGATGCCCGTCACCCTGTGGTGGTAGGCGGAGCTTTCGTCCCTGTCCCATGCGAGGTCACCCTTGGCCGTGTAGTATGACCCCTTGAGGGTGATGCCGTACTTGACGGCGAGGTAGGTCTCCACCTGCCTGCGCTCCAGCGGCGTGAGCGTCCTGCTGTAGGCGATGAGCTCGGGCGTGTAGCCATTGAGCGCACCGCCCCCGAACAGGGACTTGTCAAAGGCTGTCGTAAAATTGACGTCTCCGTCCCTGTATGTTCCCGTGGTGATGGTCGCACGTCTGCCTTCTCCCCACACGGAATGCACGGGGGCGTATGCCCTGATGTATGAGACGATGCGGGGACTCGTAGACTTGAATACCTCTGCGGTCTGCCTCTCGCTCCCCGAATAAAGAAGGTCCTCGCCGGCCGTGCTTCCGTAGTCGAGCGGTTCTATGCCCTGCTGCCCGACCGCCTTGTCCCTGCTCACGAGGCTTCCCGCACCCTTGCGTCCGCTGACGGCATATAGCACCTCGTCCTTGTTATAGGCGGTAGTCGTCGGGGCAAACACCCCGATGACGGTCATCTGCGCGAGGTTGGAGTATTTCAGTAGACTCTCCTTCGGCTGATTCCCCTCGGAGAAGTTCAGGGCGGGGTTGAAGTTGAAAGTCCGTATCCATGTGTGCCGCTGCGTGAACTCACCACCGTAGGCTGCGCCCTTGGCATCGTAGAGGTTGGTTCTAACGGAGTCGCCCGAGAAGTCGCGCCAATGATAGTACCCCTGCAGATCCGTCGTCAGGGGGACGGTCTTCAGCCATGCCTCCGCACCGCTGACCTGACCGGGTGACTGCGCACGGGACTGCACGGGAATGAATAAGGCTGTAACTATTAGAAATGCTGTTTCGTGTAAATGTCGTCCCATAAGTTAATACTGTCTATGTTCTTTTTCAGTCTGATAAGATACCCGCAATAAAAACGGTAAAGAGAGAAAATCCGTAAAATAAAAGTGGGATGGATTGTATCGTGTGTGCGAAAATTGATTAATGCAAAGCCTTTTCGTAGAGTCCTGCATATCTCCCTTGACTGCCGAAAGTGGCGTTCTTTATGTCAAGGGGGCTGAAATTGGTAAAATCAACGTTGTCTTCATAAGCATGAACGTTTAAGTTGTTTTTTCCTAAGCGCAAATATAGGTTATTCTTCTTTAATTTGCAAGGAATTGCACAGAAAAATTTTATTTTTAACACGCAAAAGGATGATGAAGACAATAAAAAGGAAGTTTTTAACAGCAAATTCACGATGAGATGGGCTTTGGGCATAAAACGGCAATTCAAGTGCGGAAAAATGAAACGGACTGATAAAAAAGTGTGGCTTTCTCTTGTTTTCATCGAAAATAAAGACTACCTTTGCAACGTTAGGTAAGTGGTCTTTGAGACATTGCAGAATAAAGAAGGGGAAAGAAACTCGCTCGTTTCCAAATCGTAACCCTTTTCTTCTTTATTCGGTGTTATTCTATTGATTATCTGAAAGATATAAAATTCTGAAATCTTTTGCGGGGATAGGTCGTGATTTTCTTCTCATAGAGGCTCTGAGCAATCGAGAGGGTCTTGTCTGCTGAAAAGCCGTGGCGTCTGTTGGCATCCTTCTGCAAACGACCTTCAGCGACACGCCCTCTTTCTCCATGAGTGCAGAGAGTTTCCAATAAGGAACGGAAGAAAAATCACGGTTCTCTATGTACCGACGGCAGACCATAGCAAGGGTTGGGGTCTGTACCCGTCCCAAAGAATAGCCGCCTTTGCGGACGATGGACAATGCACGGCTTGCATTGATACCCACGAGCCAGTCTGCTTCGCTTCTTGCCTTGGCGGAATAATAGAGATTATCGTAATAGTTTCCATGTTTGAGATTGGAAAGTCCCTCACGAATGGCTTTATCGGTGAGGGAGGAAATCCACAAGCGGTCAAAAGGCTTTCGGCATTCCAAATGTTGATAGATATAACGGAAAATAAGTTCACCCTCCCGCCCTGCATCAGTAGCGACGATGATACGGTCCGCCTTGTCAAAGCAGGAACGGATGACTTTAAGTTGCTTTAATGCGGCAGGATCTGATACAAATTCCTTGTCTTTACGCACTTGGCGGACAATAAGCTGGAAAGGATTGGGACGAATAGGCAGATCTTCGGCTTTGTAGGCAGAAAAGCCGTAGGCTTCGGGCATGGCGAGGGTGATGAGGTGCCCCATCGCCCAAGTGACGATATAGCCACCTCCTTCCAAGTATCCGTCTTGCTTGCTGTTTGCCCCAACGATACGGGCTATATCTCTGGCTACCGAGGGTTTCTCGGCGATAATACAAGTTGTCATAGTCGATAATAGAATTAAGGGTTACATCTTACGTCCACGAGACTTCTTTTGTTTGTTTTCTTCCTGTTTCTGCTTTTGGGCGGCAGTGGGCTGTGTCTGCCCAGTCTTCAAAGGCTCCTTCACGTTCTTCGTGGCTTCATTGGTTTTGCCGTCATTATTGACCGCTACCTGTGTCTTGTGTTCTTCAGCTACGGCAACCACCTTTTCCTTACTGGTTTCCTGCTTCTTGTCAGGGTTCCACTTGTAGAAGCGTGGGCGGTTCTGCTTCTTGTCCATACGGACGTAGGCATTGAAGGACTTGCCCTCCTTATCGACCATGTTCTTCAAATAGACTGTGCGACCGCTATCCAAAGCTTCACGCTGTTTTTCTGATAGCTCCAATCCGCAGAGCTTATGCGGTGCGCCTTGCCGTTGCCCCTCTTTCAAGCCTTGCTTTTTGTCGAAGACAAACTCAATACCCTTTTTCTCGGCATTGACTTGAAGGGTAGCATTGAATGACTTACCGCTCTTGGCTGTCATGCCCTCCACCTTTACAGCTTTGCCTTCCACAAGGTCTTTATATTGTGCATCGGAAAGCGTAACGCCCTTGATTTCCTTGGGAATGTTCACCCGGTCGGCACGCAGGGCGACAATTTCGTTGGTCTGTGGATCGATGGAGATATAGGCAGAAAAAGCATTGCCGTTCTTGGGCGTTACTTCGATTGTCTTGCCAAGGTTGCCCGTAGTGAGTAGTTGTTCTTTCTCTTCGGGCGAGAACTTGTAGCCCATATAGGGGAAGTCGAGCTGT
>QWCP01000375.1_pt1 | contig 15911 bp, 13 predicted proteins | sample 1972561 | NCBI WGS metagenome assembly QWCP01 (sample SAMN09866705, study PRJNA288562) | Human vaginal metagenome isolate pre4_vaginal, whole genome shotgun... | isolation source: vagina | host: Homo sapiens | place: USA: California
ATTAAGCTCAGCGAGGACATCCTTCACAGCAGCCTCAACATGACCATAATGAGCAACAGCCTTCTTCAACTGGTTACGAAGCTTACCCAAGTAAGCGCAGTTGTCACCACCGAAGTTCTTCAAAATGTTAGCCCAACCGGTCTGCTTCAAACCAAACTCGAGCTTATCAAGAAGAGCATCATAAGCAGCAACATTCGTCAAACCGTGCTTAGCAAGAAGAACAGTCAAACCCTGATAGTTCGTGAACAAATGCTCGCTACCATCAGAAGTCTCAAACGTTGGTTCCTTAGCGTTCTTACCACCAAGAAGATCAACCAAATCAAGCTTATGCTCAATCTTAGGCTCTGGCGTTGGAACTGGAGCTGGTGGAACTGGAGTTGGTGGAACTGGAGTTGGTGGAACTGGAGTTGGAGGAACTGGAGTTGGTGGAACTGGCTTTGGCTCTGGCTTCTTCTTAGAAGCACGAGCAGCATCTAACAAAGCCTGAGCACCCTCAACAGTCTTAGCCTTACGAATATACTTAGCAGCAAACGTAAAGCCTTCCTTCTCAGCCTGCTTAGCAATAGCCTCAATAGCAGGATTAATAGCAGGAGTTGGTGGAACTGGCTTTGGCTCTGGCTTCTTAGAAGCGCGAGCAGCATCTAACAAAGCCTGAGCACCCTCAACAGTCTTAGCCTTACGAATATACTTAGCAGTGAAAGACAAGCCTTCCTTCTCAGCCTGTACAGCTACTTTTTCAATAACAGACCTATCAGCTAATTTAATCCAATTAGCCAAAGTATCCAAAGTATCATACTGAGATTCTTCAATCTGTTTTGCGACAGAATCAAAACCTTTTTCTTTAGCTTTCTTAACTAAAGCATCCTTACCAGTCTTGTAAGCACTTTCAGCTTTACTACGTTCATCCTTCGTAGGCTTCGCTTTAGTACCAAAGAAAGCTGAAACTGAACTATTAAAATCTTTAGCATTGCGTACAGCTTTAGCAAGATCATGCAAGCCAACAACATCAAGATGCTTAGCACGATACTCAACAATCTTAGAATTCACATACTCAACAGTCTTAGTTTGATCTGCTGACTTGAGAGCGAAGTATCCATGAAGATTAACATAATTAACAAGCTCTTCAGTCTCACTCTTAAGAAGACCAGCATTCTTCACACGAGTCTCAAGCTTTGTAGCCCATGCCTTTGGCTTCTCAGCAGTGGTCAAAGCATTAGCAGCAGTAAGACTATCAGCCTTACGAATCTTCGCTACAACGTCCTTAGAAAGACCCTTAGCCGCAGCCTTCTGAGCCGCCTCTTCAAGAGCATTCTTCTTACCTTGCTCAAGAAGCTTTGCTACAGCAGCCGCATTATTGCTCTTAGCATAATCTTTCAAAGAATCAATAACATTCTTCGGCAAACCAAACTTCTCAGCCGCAGCAATAGCAGCAGCCTTATCATTTTCATCATCTTTCTTGGCTACTGTTTCAGATTCCTGCTGCTTACTTTCAGCAGTCTTCTTAAGAGTCTCAAGTTCCTCAGGAGAAGGAGCATCCGAGCCACCCTTAGCATTCTTATTCAAAGCATTCACATATTTCACATTAGCTTCAAACATATCGTGGAATGCTTTACCACGCTGCTCTGCAAGCGTCTCTTTAGTATTCTGATTACCATTACTGCTTTCAGCCAACGCAGGTACGGCAAGTGCTAAGCCTGAAACAAGCGTAGCGCCGGCAGCAAATGCGGCAATCGCTTTTTTACTTAACATAATTTTCCTTTCTTCTTCATTCTCACGCGTAAACGTGCAATGAATTTGCTTACCGAAATCATATTAGGGGCAATTTCGGTACAGTCATAAACCGACCAATGGCCGGCTCATATATTCAACGTACCCCCTACCCTGGGCAAAAATCAAGAATAAGCAGCGATATTTTATAAAAAACGCCATCGTGTCCGTGTGGCGTAAGACTGCGTAAATAAGCGTGGCTGAAGAGAGCATATTCACATCCATCAGTAGCTATGAAGAACAGACAAATACAGTAAATTGTAGTTTCGCATAGTATGTCAGCACTGTGGTTCCGCATAGTATTCAGATTAAGCATTCTCAACGTGCACACGTTCGCTCCACTAGCTCACTGATTTGTGCATAAATCTTTCAAAGATGCAACTATCAAATACGAGTATTTTTAATAAAATAAGGGTATGTATTCATGAGCACACGATGAGCAGTTGACTAACACAGTGCTATCCCAACCAGCGCACCGCCAGCTTAACCAGCACACTGCCAGCTTAACCAGCACACCGCCAGCCACCCAGCATCTTTTAGCACAAAGCCGCGTGAAGCGTTGCAGCAGAACCATCCGTAAGACTTGCCACCTGATCAATCGCCACGCGAAGCCGCTCATTATCATTCGTACACTCATTCCAATCACCAACAAATACAGCTTCCATAGCGTCATGCGGTCGTGGTGATTTGCTCATAAACACTTCTACTAAGTCCTTCAGCATCTTCTGTTCACGCTCATAAGACTCGTGCGAACGCGGCTCAATCACAAAATGCACAGCCAAACTTTTCAGCATCACAATCTCGTACGACGTGTCTTCTGGAATCACCACATTCGCACGATAACGAATTAATGGCTCAGTACCATAACGCTTACGCGTAGCACGCTCAACAGAGCACGCAAAACGACCAATCAACGCGCTGGTAATATTTTTCAACTGTGCCAAAGCACGCCTAGAACCATCAAACGAGTCAGGGAACATGTGAAGCGCACGTAAGCGTTGCAACGCCGCTAAAAGCTTATCCGCATCCCACTGTTTGCCATACCAAGCATGCATTTCGCTAATAACCTGATCCACTACGCTTGCATCTGCCACTAAAGCGGGGTTAAAAGCGCCGGTTACAATCGCATCTTCAACATCATGCACACTGTAAGCAATATCATCCGAAAGATCCATAATTTGACATTCCATCGGCTTCGATTCGTGTGGTGCCTCAAGTTTCAGCCACTCAAATACTTCACGATCATCTGGATATACGCAGAATTTCAAATCGCGCTCGCCTTTGTCGTGCGCCTTAGCTTCTTCTAACCCCCACGGATACTTCACTGCAGCATCAAGTGCTGCACGAGTAAGATTTACTCCCGCACTCCTGCCGTTTTCGCGAAAAACTTTCGGTTCTAAGCGCGTAAGTAAGCGAAGAGTTTGCGCATTACCTTCAAATCCACCAATATTTTCTGCTAATTCCGCGAGCGCGCGCTCACCGTTGTGTCCAAAGGGTGGGTGACCTAAGTCGTGCGATAAACATGCGCAATCAACTACATCTGGATCACAGCCGAGCATTGCTGCAATTTGCCTACCAATTTGCGCAACTTCCAGCGTATGCGTTAGGCGAGTTCGAGCAAAATCGTCCGAACCTGCAACCAACACCTGGCTTTTTGCACCCAGACGACGGAGCGCTGAAGAGTGAATAATGCGCGCGCGATCACGCTCGAATGGCGTTCTAGCACGAGTGTGATGAGGTTCGCTCGCCCAACGTTCAGTATCGTGCAAATCGTATTCGCCAACAGCTTCGTTGTCTGAATCAATTACTTCGTCGCACATACAACACCTCTTTTATTTGCAATGAAGGCTACTTTTATTAACCTTCTAAAACAAGCGCAACAAGCTATATAAGACTTTTCTCGTCCAGTTTTGCAATATCGCTAGAAGATAGCACTTCATAAGCATTGCGGTACAAACGCGGCACGCGAGCACCGATTCCAGTCATGATTTCGTAGCTGATTGTTCCTGCGGCTTTCGCCCAATCGTCGGCAGTTGGCTCAGCAAATTCCAAGCCTCTTCCAGGACCAAAAAGCGTTACAGTATCGCCTTCTCGTACTCCTAACTCTGCGGCATCGCCTTGTAAATCAACAATGAACTGATCCATGCAAACTCGCCCAGAAACGTTCAAAACTCGCGCACCCTTGTTAGTTTCCACGCGCACCGGTCCACCCGGCTTATCAATATGACGTGCTCCTTGCATATCAAATCCGGAAGCAGAGCGCATAATGCCGTCAGCGTACCCAAGCGGCACAATAGCAGTGCTCGTGTTATGTGGAGTCAAATACGTGCGTCCGTAGGAAATTCCATGTCCTTCCTCCACAGTTTTTACTGTGCCAAGTTGCGCTTGAAGTGTCATGGCTGGCTGCAATCCGTACGTTTGTGAATCCCCCATTGCAGGATCTGGCTCATAGCCGTACAAACCAATTCCTGGTCGTACCAACTCAAAACGAATCTCTGGACGATTCAACGTTGCGGCAGTATTCGCTAAATGGCGGATTTGAGGTGCCACATTCGCTTCGCGCATACGTTCCGTAAATTCGTTAAACTGATTAATTTGTCGGTCGGTTGCTTCTACAAATTCTGGAACGTCTGGCGAATCTGCTACTGCTAAGTGACTCCACTGCCCAATAACGTCAATCACGCCTTCCCTAGCGTATTGCTGCAATTTTTCTAAAGCGGCGCTAAAACCGGCTGGAGTAAAACCGTTTCGCCCAAAACCGGTATCAACTTTTACGTGTACGCGCGCAGGCTTTCCCAAAGCGCGCGCAGCACAGGCCACAGCGTCGAGTGAATCAATAGAACCTACAGAAATATCAATATTTGCAGTAATTAAATCTGCGAAACGAGTAGTTGGAGCACTCGTAAGCCAAGTGAGAATATGGCATCGACTGGAATCAATACCAGCTGCACGCAAACGTAACGCCTCATAGGGCTGTGCTGTGCCAAGCCAAGTAGCACCTCCAGCTAAAGCAGCGAGCGCACTCGGAATAAGCCCGTGACCGTACCCGTCTGCTTTGACGACTCCCATAACTTCCGGCGCATGTTGACCAGGTTGCAAATCTTGCGAAACTCGCGCAACTAACGTGCGCATATTGTCTCGAAGTGCTTTCAAATCAACGATTACCTGACCGGGGTATGTGTTTAAAGCACGAGCATAGTTTGCTGTTAATATTGCTGCATTACTTGCTACATTACTTGCACTACGACTTGCCGTATTACTTACATCTATACTCATAACTCACCTAACTGATTTAGTATGCTTTAATGCTACATGCTCTTTTGCATACTCTCCATAAGCTTTTTAAGAACATATGCGCATTTCATAGCACATGATTGCGCGATTGCAACCATTGGTACGCAATGCGTGTTGCGCTGTGTGCGCGATCTGGAATAACAACTAATCCACAACGACTAAAACCTGCGCGCGTAATTATTTTTTGCATAATTGCGTTATCTGGATGCGTGTCAATGCGCACATTACTATAGTGCTGCTGCGCCCAATGTAAGCATGCTGTTGCCATTTTCGGTTTTATACCTGACGATGCTAAGCGGTGAATAGTTACGTAAGGAGAAACATCATCAAGCCACGCACCGTCAATGCTGGCATACACTTCATCAACACCTTCGCATAATGCGAATTGCGCTAGAATACGCTCGTTACCTGATTCAGGATCTTCATCAACAATCACATAGAAACGCTTTAAACGAATGTCTTCAATAACACTTGAGACAAGCGGAAAACTATTCCCCCACTGATGCGGATTGCCAGTAACGCGCATAAATTTGCGAGCATTTTCATAAATATGCTCAATATTTCGCAAGTCACCAAGCGTTGCTTTTCTTAATGTTATATCTTCCATACCAACCTCTCAAAGAAAGCAAATAAAACTACGCAAAATTAGCTAATTATTGCTCACACAATCTTGCGCTCAAAAGGATCCGAGCTGATTCTCTTCGCTAGAATATCTTTACACCATTGACGCGCACCAAATAAACTATGATCTCTATAGTTGCCGCAAGATGTAATAGTTGTTGCAGGAATATCATCCCAAGTGGCTTTATACGCAATAAACTCAAGCGATTCCTTCAAAGCGCGAGCCACATCTTCAGTGCTATGCTCACCCCAAGTAAGCAAATGAAAACCAGTACGGCAACCAAACGGCGAGCAATCAATATAACCGTCAATACGCTCACGAAGCAACACCGCAATTGTATGCTCAATAGTATGCAAAGCAGCTGTAGGAATCGCTTCCTCATTAGGCTGTGTTAAGCGAATATCATAATTAGAAATAACATCACCATGAGGGCCTTGTTGCGTATCGATATAACGCACATAAGGTGCTTTGACTTTCGTGTGATCAAGTTCAAAGCTCTCTGGACGAGGTCGCGAGGCATTCTGTTCACTCATAAATAGTCCCTTCATGTAACTACACAATAAACAACGTACTCTTTAGCGTACTGACTACTTCTATAGTAGACGAGTCGCCTAATGAGTTGAAAGATTTGTTAGTTGAAAGATTTGTTAGTTGAGAGATTTCAGTTTACATACTTGCTGCGTTCACAAGCGCACGAGTGTAATCATGTTGAGGACGATTCAGCACATCGCTAACGCTGCCAGATTCCACAACTTCCCCATCATGAAGCACCATAACACGCGTTGCTACATGCTGAATCATTCCTAAATCGTGACTTACGAAAATGCAGGACATTGTTGGGCGTTCTTTTCTAATAGCGGCAAAAGCGTCGAGAATACGAGTGCGTTCAGCAACATCAATTGCGCTCATTGGCTCGTCTGCAACCAAAACGCGCGGATTATTGATTAAAGCGCGAGCAATACAAACGCATTGTGCTTGACCACCAGAAAGTTCGTGAGGGTAGCGTTCAGCAAAATCTTTGGGAGGCAAGCCCACTAATATCAACGCGTCATCAACTCGCTGACGAATAGTTTCATTGTCTAATCGCAACGATTTTCGCCATATTTCAAGCGGTTCTGCAACACTTGAGCGAACTGTCCAACGCGGATCTAAAGCCGCAAATGGATGCTGGAAAACAAGAGAAGTTTCTTTACGAAGCATATCATAAGCTGAAATTTTTTTGCACTTCGAGAGGATTGTGGAATTATTTACGTAATTCTGAGTATTCGTAGAATTACTTACGCAATTTGCATTATTTGCACTATTCGTATTATTTGCATTATTCGTATTATTTGTCGAATGCACAGAATGCAGGATTTTCCCATCATACGCAATACTTCCAGCAGAAATTTCTTGAAGCCCTAGTATTGAGCGAATAAGCGTTGTTTTACCAGAACCAGATCCACCAATAATCGCTAACGATTCACCTGCGCGAACGCACACATCAACACCCTTCAGCACTTCTGCACAACGCTTTCCATGCCCCAAAATAACGTGAATATTTTTCGCTACAATCAGTGCTGAATCTGTACCATATTCACTATCCTTAGCACTTTTACTATTATTATTTTCAGTATTATTATTTTCGCTATTACTACTTTTACTATTACTATTTTCGATATTACTATTTTCAGCAGTAAATTTTATTGAATTAACTTTCGTAGAATCCAATTTTTGCGAGCGCAACGTCAACTTTTTAGCTGCACTCACCAATTGCAACGTTGAAGTTACATGTGGATTTTCAAGCAAATCTTGCACATCTGCACTATCAACCAATCGCCCAGAATCAAGCACATAGCAGCGCTTCGCAGCGTGAGAAAGCACCGAAAAATCATGTGTTACAAAAAGCATCGAAGCACCCATATCGTCTACAAGTGACGCCAGCATGCGTACAACATCGCGCTGAGTAACAGAATCAAGCGCAGTCGTAGGCTCATCAGCCAAAATCAAGCGAGGAGAAGTAATAAGCGCAGTAGCAATACCAACTCGCTGCTGCTGACCGCCGGAAAGCTCAAACGTGCGTTGAGAAGCAATATTCTGCGGCAAACCAACTTTATCAAGCATAGTAAGCACACGATTATGAACATCATCAGCATCAAGATGATAGTGGATGCGTAAAGGAAGCGAAATCTGCTCCTCAACACTGAGCATTGGATTTAATGCGCGATTCGCCTGCTGAAATACCACCCCCACGTATTTCCCACGAAAATGCGCAAGACTTTCATCGCTAGCACCAACCGTTTGCATGCTCCCTAGAACACACGAACCAGAAACTTGAGCGCGAACTGGCAGCAAACCAGTAGCAGCACGAAGAAGCATAGACTTGCCAGAACCAGAAGAACCAACTAAGCCAACTCGCTCACCATCGTTAACATGCAGTGATACATGGTCAAGAATGAGTTGTTCATCAAGACGTAACACAAGATTTTGAATATCTAAGCTCATTGTGCGCCTACTTTATTCCTTTACCCTTTTGCAGCTTTACAGTTTCGTAGCTTTCGTAGTTTTCGTAGCTTTCGTAGTTATTGGCGATTTTTTGACAGTTTTTGTTGATTTTTCGTAATTTTTTGTATTTTTGGCGGTTTCGCAGAAGGATGTAATGCTGTACGCAATACATCGCCTAAAAGATTCAATGCTACAACAACCACAGTCACCATCAAACCAGGCCACACAACAGCTAAAGGATTTACATGAATAAGCGTTACAGAAGTTGCCAAAACACGCCCCCAACTTGGCACGCCAGAAGGAACACCAACACCTAAATACGTTAAACCGCTTTCCGCTAAAATCACCGTTCCTGCAGAAAGCGAAAGCTGCACAAAAGCAACAGGCATAATATTAGGCAAAACATGACGGAATAACACATAACGTCTTGAAGCACCTTGAGAAATTGCAGAATTGACATAATCCGATTGCAAAACAAGCTGGGCACTTGGTCGCACAATACGCGCTAAATTCAAACCATAGCCCACGCCGCAAGCAAGCACAATCACAGCAACACTTGCACCCATTGGCACAGCAAGCATCAACGCAATTAGCACAGTCGGAATAGAAATAAGCGCATCCACTGCCATAATGCTTATGGCGCGAACCAAGCGAAAACGAGCGATCATCAAACTCAGCAACACCACACCGATGACAGCCGACACCAACACCGTGCAGACGACTAACACAAGCTCAATTCTAGAGCCTGCCATAAGCCAGCTCAGCATATCTGCACCAGTGCCATCCGTGCCAAGCCAATGCGCAAACGAAGGCTTCTGCCACACTTCGTAGCCATTTGTTTTCACAAGAGCGTAAGGCGTCCAAAACAAGGATACAACAGCAATAGCAAGCCAAAGCGCAAGCGTAGTGCACACGAATTTACCGAAAGTTGCATGCCAGATGCGTTGGAGCATAGTTGATTGCGCTATGAATTGAGTTGCAGATTGCGCTGCAGATTGCACTGCAGGACGAGCTGCAGATTGTGCTGCGGTACGAGCCGCGGGACGAGCTGCGGATTGTGTCTTGCTCACAACATCACCTTCCTGAAACCTCAACATAATCAACTAACATAATCAACTAACATAATCAACTAACATAATCACCAAAAATTAACGTTCAACTGCATCTTCAGATAGTCGAGCATCAAGCAGACGATGCGTAATATCAATCACTAAGCCAATAAGCAAGAACAATGCAGCCAGCATAAAAAGCTCACCTTGAGCAGCAATTAAATCACGCAAACCAACGTCACGAATCATCCCCATACCCATACCAGGTAACGAAAATAGGTTTTCAATAACCATCACACCCATCACCATATGAGCAAAAGTCAAACCGACAACAGAAACCAACTGCGGAAGCGCCAAACGCAAACCAACTCGCCACACAGCCTGCTTACGTGTCATGCCGCAAGCCATTGCCTGAGTCAGAACCTCACTATGCGCAATATTCTCCAAAACAGCTGTTGTGTAGCGCATAAAACTAGAACCAACAATAATTCCAACTGTAATTGCCGGCAACAATAGCGACAAAAACGCTTCAGAAAAATCGCTCCAACCATCCGTCGGAAAACCTTGCGTCGGCAGTAAGTCCGCCACACCTACACCTCGACCAAGCAACAAAATAAGCAACATACCTCCCCATAAAGCTGGCACAGAGCCTGCGGCAAGAGCAGCAAAACGCAAAATCGCCTGAATTGGCTTTCCATCGCGAGTTACCTGCCAGCAGCCAAGAGGAATACCGATTGCGAGCGCAATTGCAAGACCCAAAAAAATCAGCGGAAAAGTAATAGTCGCGCGACTAGCAATAGTCGTGCTTACAGAACGACCAGTCAACATAGATACACCAAAATCGCCACGCAAAACACCACAAAGCCAATCCGAATATTGTGTAAAAAGCGGCTTATTCAAGCCAAGCTCAGCGCGCAGTTGCTCAACTTTGCCACGAGGAGCATTAAGACCAGCCATCACTTGTGCAACATCGCCAGGAAGCACGCGAAGCGCAAGAAAAACAGCCGCAGAAATGCACAATAATGCCGCAATAAAAAGCAGCAAACGTTGGCATATCATACGAAACATAAACCGCCTCCTTTTTTATGGGCTTCCATTTGAAGTGCACAGCAAGTACACGAATTCAGACACGCGCGCAGTCGTCGCGCTGCGCCAGTAACGGATAGACGCATTTTTTTGTTACTGGTGCAGTTGGCGTTCTGCGTTAGTAACGTATAATGTCGTTTTTTCGTTACTGGTGCAGATTGCGTTCTGCGTTAGTAACATATAATGTCGTTTTTTCGTTACTGGTGCAGATTGCGTTCTGCGTTAGTGTCTCTTGATTTGCGCTTAGCAAATCCAACACTAGCTAAGCCGCAAATTGTACAGCGGCAAAATCTCCTGATTCATGTCAAAAGGCATGCCTTCAAGATTCTTCACCTTCGCAGTCACCACGCGGTAATTAAACAGCCAATCAGCCGGCGCATCCTTGCTAATAATTCGCGCAGCCTTAGCAAGCAATTTAGCCGAATCACTTTCGGACGCACTCAGCATTGCCTTAGCGTACAAATCCTGCACTTGCTTATTGTCATAACCGTAGTAGTAAGTAGGATCCGCCCACTGGCCAAAATCGTGACTCTCATTGTGATCAACCATCGACAAATCATACTGCTTATTCTTATACACATCCTGCAGCCAAGTAGTAAACTCAACCACATTCACCTTCAAATCAATACCGACCGGCTTAAGCTGCGAGCGCAACTGGTCACCAAGTTGCGTACCGTAAATATTCGGATAAGTAAGCGAAAGCTGCAACGGATGCGACTCATCGAAGCCAGCTTCTTTCATAAGCGCCTTTGCGCGACGTACATCATGCGGATACAACTTCGTTAAATCCTCATAGCCAGGGTCGAGAGACGGAATTGGTCCACCAAGTGACACGTCTGTGCCGCCACGAGATGCAATAATTTGCTTGTGGTCAATTGCGTAGCGAATAGCCTGACGTACGCGCTTATCTTTCGTACGCTCACCCTTCATATTCATAGCAAGTACAAATTTGTCGGTACCGTTTCCAGCACGCACTACGTAACGCTTGGAATCATCTTTAAAAGGCTTAGCAAGTTGACCAGAAATAGGTGCCAACGCTTGCACAGCACCAGAAGAAAGCGCGTCAACAGCAGCATTATCGTCTACAAAATAGCGCACAACAATTTTGCTGGTTTGCGCAGGATGGATACCTTTATAACGCGGATTTGCTTTTAATACAACGCGATCGTTCGGCACGAACTTGTCGATTACGTACGGTCCGGAACCAACTGCTTGCGTTTTAGCATCGTATTGAGCATTTTTGTCGAATACTAAACCGGAGCGGCTGCAAAGTGCCCACAGTAACTTAGCATTTGGCTCTTTAAGCGTAATTTCAAACGTGTAATCATCCTTCGCTTTTGCTGACTCAACTTTGCCAACCATATTCGATCCGCGATACTGCTTATCAACAAGTTCGTTAAACGACCACGCTGCGTCCTTTGCCGTCAGCTTGTGACCGTTAGAAAATACAGCATTCTTACGAAGATGGAACGTATAGCGCAAACCATCTTTGCTTACTTCCCAGCTTTTTGCCAAGGAAGGTGAAACTTGGTTTTTTGCGTCGCGCGCAACCAAGCCCTCATAAACATTTCCAATAAGAAGCTGATCAAGTGCAGAACCAGATTGATTGCGAATATCGAGGTTCGTAGGAGCAAGTTTTAAACCGATTGTGACAGTTTTGTGCGATATCGTTGATGCCATTGGCGATGAATGAGATTGGTGCTGCGTAGTAAACGTAGCAAAAATCGCGCTTATTACAACAATTACAATAACTGCTATCGCAAATAACCAAGGTTTACTGAGCTTATGCTTACTCGAAGAATTATGTGATTTTGCAGCAGCATTCAGCGATTCGTCAGTACTCGCTTGAGAAGTACTCGCTTGAGAAGTACTCGCTTGAGAAGTACTCGCTTGAGATTTACCAGAGAACATTTCGGTCGCGCCGATTTCTTCGTGCACGCCTTCCTCGGGTTTTGTGTTACCCATACCATAACCTTTCTCAATGGCATATAAATGGTACTAATTTTTTATTACTATTTATTTTTATTACTATTTACTTCTTTATTTTGCTCAACGCTACAGCGCAATTGCAATTGCAAGTTTTAACAATTTACTCATTACGCCTCAAGTCGCAGGCTTTACCAATCGTAGCTTATTAACAAACCAGGCTCACCGTGCACTCATCCAAAAAACTCAGCAATAATTTGTATGAAAAAGCTCATCAATAATTTGTATGAAAATAATTTGTATGAATGAATAAGCAAATTCGCAAGCACACACAAGCGAGTACACACAAACAAACACACAAGCAAACACACAAGGTTGTAATATTTATAACAGTTGTAATATTGATGAAATACATACGCTTTACGAGGTATATATCCTACGAATGTGGTTAAATGCCAACAGAACGCAAACTTGCAAACGTGCGCAATAATCTGCAAAAATTACTGCGCAAATGCATGCAAATTTGCGAAATATACAGATGTAAAGCAACGTAACAAGGCGCATACAGTGCAAAAACTGCACAAAACGCATCTCACACAAAGCGAGGAATGATGGCTGAGAACTTGAATACTACAGTAACCGTGAACGAATCCTCAGATCCGCAAAATCAAAGCGGCGAAGACCGCACCGCTTTAAACCGTCAGCTTGCACAAATGCTTAAAGGCGGCGTCATTATGGACGTCACTACCCCAGAGCAGGCGCGAATTGCAGAAGATTCTGGAGCTTGCGCAGTTATGGCTTTGGAGCGTATTCCTGCAGATATTCGCGCAGCTGGTGGCGTTTCTCGCATGAGCGACCCAGCAATGATTCACGGCATTCAGGAGGCTGTGTCTATTCCTGTGATGGCAAAGTGCCGTATTGGCCACTTTGTTGAAGCTCAGGTGCTTGAGGCTATTGAGATTGATTATATTGACGAAAGCGAAGTTCTTTCCCCAGCCGATGACGTATACCATATTAATAAGCGCGATTTTGCTGTACCTTTCGTTTGCGGTGCTAAGGATTTGGGCGAGGCTTTGCGCCGAATCAACGAAGGCGCTTCTATGATTCGCACCAAGGGCGAGCCGGGCACTGGCGACGTGATTCAGGCAGTGCGTCACATGCGCATGATGAATTCCGCAATTCGTAAGCTCACCAGCATGCGTGAGGATGAGCTTTTTGAGGAAGCTAAGAATTTGCGCGTGCCATTTGAACTTGTAAAGTACGTTGCGCAGAATGGCAAGCTTCCTGTCGTGAACTTCGCTGCAGGTGGTGTTGCTACCCCAGCCGATGCTGCTTTAATGATGCAGCTTGGTGCTGAAGGCGTGTTCGTTGGCTCCGGCATTTTTAAGTCGGGCGACCCAGCCAAGCGCGCCGCCGCAATCGTGAAGGCTGTAACTAATTACAAGGATGCCAAGATGATTGCTAAGCTTTCTGAGAATTTGGGCGAAGCTATGGTTGGCATTAATGAGCAGGAAATCAAGCTTTTGATGGCTGAGCGAGGCGAGTGATTTTGACAAACTCCCCTATCAATACTGATAACTCCACTACTGGTAACTCCACTCACACTGTAGCTGTTTTAGCTGTTCAGGGAGCTTTTCTTGAGCATCGCTTGATGCTGGAAAAGCTGGGCGCGCGCGTAATAGAGCTTCGTCAGGCGCGCGATTTGGAGCAGTCTTTCGACAGATTAGTGTTGCCGGGCGGCGAAAGCACCGTGCAAGCTAAGCTTCTTCGCGAGCAAAATATGCTCGAGCCTTTGCGTGAGAGGATTGCTGGCGGTATGCCGGTTCTTGGCACTTGCGCAGGCTTGATTTTGCTTGCGAAGAACGTGGAAGGTAACGAGGTGAACGGCTTCGGTACGCTGGATGTAACAGTTAAGCGCAACGCTTACGGCCGCCAGCTCGGAAGTTTCCACTGCGAAGCTGATTTTGGCGATCTTGGCAAGGTGCCGATGACGTTTATTCGCGCGCCTTATATTGCAGAAGTCGGCTCTCATGCTGAAGTTCTTGCAACTGTTGACGGACACGTTGTTGCCGCGCGCCAAGGCAACCAAATCGGCACATCCTTCCACCCGGAGCTTGACGACGATACGCGGATCCACCAGCTTTTCCTAGATTTGTAATCTGATTCGTAACTCCGGCAAATGTTCCAAAAATTAGACAAAACAACTACATTTGCCGGAGAAAATCTCCCGCAAATGCTCCATAAAAACGGTAAGCTCGCGTGAGCTTACCGTTTTTCGTTACTCGCGCAGTTTGCGTACTGCGTTAGTAACGTATAATCCCGTTTTTTCGTTACTCGCGCAGTCAGCGTACTGCGTTAATAACGCATAAAAGTGTTTATTCGTTACTCGCGCAGTTTGCGTACTGCATTAGTAACGTATAATCCCGTTTTTTCGTTACTCGCGCAGACGCCGGGTAATTTTCCGGCACATGTTCCAAAAAATGGCTGATGCTCGCACTATAAGCGCCTCGCTGCTGAGCTTGCTTTCGCGCGCTAAATCGTAGCGCTCAAGCAGGTCATCGCTCCAAACGTGGGGAACTCATCTCGCGTTTGGAGCGTGTCATACGGTTATTTGCTCCAAACGCAATCTGCAATAACAACAAAGTTTTTAACGCGGAAGTCAAAAACTTACCAAAATACGAAAGTTTTTAACGCCGAATTCAAAAACTTTGAATTTTAAGCAAGTTGCACAGCAAACGTAAACGCACAGCAAACGTAATGCAATTGTAATACAGTGTAAAACGTTTATATAATATTGTATAACAGTGCAATACATTGTAGAATGTAATAAAAGTTGATATATGAATATAAAAGAGCTAGAAAAACAAATCAAAATTAAACAAAATTAACGAGTCAAGAAAACTAATGCGCTTATAGAAGCAAAAATTATAAGTATAAAATCAAGGAGCATATTATGGCAATCAGCACAACTACAACAGCAACGAAAGCAAAAACCGCAGCGAAAACCGCAAGCATCAACGTGCGCGTCACCAAGGATGTTAAAGCACAGGCAGAAGAATTATTCGCCAGCTTTGGCATAACTCTTAGCGACGCAATCAACATGTTCTTGCACAAGTCGCTTATGGTAGAAGGACTCCCCTTCGACTTAAAACAGCCAAAATACAATAAAGAAACAATCGCCGCGTTTAAGGAATATGACTACATGAAAGCGCATCCAGAAGAGTACAAGCGCTACGACAATGTTACCGAAGCATTGGAGGACGCACTAAAATGAGCCTAAAAGTCGTATTATTAAACTCATTCAAAAGAGATCTTAAGCGTATAAAAAAGCGTGGCTACGACATAAAACTCTTAGATAGTGTCGTGCGAATGATTGCATCGCAAGAGAAACTCGCTGAAAGATACTGTGACCACGCACTTACAGGCAACTATTTAGGATTCCGCGAATGCCATGTAAAATCAGACTGGCTGCTTATATATCGCATAGATAACGATGACGTGGTACTCGTGCTTTCTCGCACGGGAACGCACTCAGACGTATTCAACGAATAGCGCTCCGACCTGCTTGAGCGCTGCGATTTAGCGCGCGAAGGCAACTCGGAGCGCCGAGCTTGCTCAAAGTTGAAAGCACAGTGTGCTTTCAACGCAAGCGAGGTCTGCCTTCGTCTCGATTGACGAAGGCA
>QWCP01000376.1_pt1 | contig 15756 bp, 17 predicted proteins | sample 1972561 | NCBI WGS metagenome assembly QWCP01 (sample SAMN09866705, study PRJNA288562) | Human vaginal metagenome isolate pre4_vaginal, whole genome shotgun... | isolation source: vagina | host: Homo sapiens | place: USA: California
TCTGCGTCTTCAATGGGAATATCATTTTTCTTGTACTGCTCATAGTCCTTTTCATAGATACAGAAATAAACTTCACTTTGTAATGAACCGATATAGAGGGTGTTTCCCATACATTCCTTTTCCTCTTTGCGTACCAGTTCGCCACTGCGATAGCTTTTAAAACTGCGGAAGACGGAGATACATTCTTCCTGTTGGCACTTTTCAGTGAGTACAGGGATATTCAAAATCCCTGTCTTATCGTTAATGGCAAGGTCAAGGCGTTTCATCACACCGCCAGCCACCAAAACGTCCATAAAGAACTCATACCAGCTTCTTTGTTGTGCCAGAAGATAGCTTTCAAATTGTCTGCACCCACGACCTTTCAATTCCACCAGAACTCCTTTGTCCAGTTCATGGGAGCAAAGGACGAATATGTCGCCTAAAGCATAATGCTCTGAATAAGAATAGAAACCATAGTCCTCATGAAGAAAATAGGACAGTTTCAGTTGTAAGATGTTTTCGACCACCTGCTGTACGTCTGTTGTCGGAAAGCGAATCCTTACATAATCAAACAGCATTTCAAGGGGAGCGTCGGGATTGAAGCGTTCCAGAGCTTCCCAAAGGGACTGCTGTAAATCCTCTGATGGCTTGACTTTTCCTGTTTCAATATCGCTTAGATACTGCCTTGTAATACCAGTCGCAACAGCTAAACGGTTTTGAGATAGTCCATAAGCCAAGCGTTTTTCTTTTAAATGCTGTAACCAAGTTTGTTCATTCAGTAAAAATCCCTCCAATCAAAAAGGCGTATGTCAACTTTTAAAGCCCATTTGACATACGCTGAAATTTTGTAAATCCCTTGTAACCAAAGGATTTTCTAATGTTTTTTTGACTGTTTCCTGTCGATTTGTACCCCCCTGTTAGATACGGGGGGTTAAGTGCTGGCGTGGCTATTGCCACACCAGCCAGCAAGATCAGTCCACACCTGCGACTTCCGCTTCGCACGTCGCCTGCGTGGACTGTCTGCTGTTGGATAACTTTTTAATTTCCTCCAAGAAATCATATCCTTTTGGTACAAGGGGAGTATAAAACTCTGATATGACACTTGTTCCTACATCAACATAGCCACGACCTTTGATTCGCTTTAAGAAGAAATCCTTTTGTACGTCACTGCCAAACATCATGCCATAGCCCATTTCAGACATACGACCTAAAGCCACTCTGAAATTAAACTGATCACGGATTCCGTCGCCTAAATATTTTGCGTCTGGACGTTGACAAGCCAGTATTAAAAAGAAGCCAGCTTGACGACCTAACATGACAATCTGTTTGAGCTTGTTTAAGACTGCGGTATTTTCTTTATTTCCCAGCATTTCCATGAAAGCCACGTATTCATCAAAGATAAGAAAGTTTGCAGGAAGTCCTAAGTAGGCATAGTTCTCGCCAGTCTTATAGTTTTCCATCTCTTTCATAGCTTCACTTCGTGCCATCATTTCATCATAGAAACGGTCAATGCAGGAGAGCATATCTTCTTTTCTGTAGTAGACATTCCCCATCACAGAGCCTAAGTCGGCAAGGTCGGCGTTCTTTGGGTCAAGAATATACAGTTTTGAATCTGTATGAAGCAAGGCTTCAATCAGTGTCAGTATAAAGTAAGTTTTACCGCCACCTGTACCACCAGCAATCAACATATGAGGGAGCTTATCATATTCCCACCATACGTTTTTCATTAAGCGAAGTTTACCATCTTTAGCTTCTACTTCATCAATAGAAATACGACTGGCTATGGTGTCATAGAGCAAAGTATATTCCACATAGGAATCCTTTAACTCTTTATCCGTCAGCTCACAGTACAAGCCACTCTCTAATTTCTTTTCCAAGTGTAAGAGTTGGTCTTGATATTTTCCCAGCGTGATTTCCACCCGTATCTGTATCAAGCCATTTTTAAGTCGATAAAATATTTTGGGAAAGTAGGTTATCTTTTCCTTAGTACGACTGGACGAATCTTTGAAGAAGCCATCTGTTTTGACCTGTTCCGATTCATACCACTTGTTTTCAAGTACCATCTTAGCCAGCTTTTGACGGTGGTACAGTTGTTTTACTGTATCATATCTATATCTTTTGAATAGAAATGCCACCAGCAAGCAGACAAGAATTGCGACACTAACACTAATAACTAAATAGGGAATGTGAATCTTGTCTACTTGTGATAGGTTAAAATCCTGCCAGTTGATCTGCTGGATTGTCTTCACATGAAACAGTCCGATAACCAGCAGGAAAATTGGCAGTAAGGACGCTACTGTAAAATGAAAGACTAAATCCTTGTCACTTGGGCGAATCCTTTTACCACGAATGCCAAACTGTTTCATGCGGGATTTCCTCCTTTCTCTCTAGTGGAAGTAGCATGACTATTTATCCGTGGCTGGCTCTTTTTTAGGTTGTGGCTGATTTTTAAAGGTACTGGAATCTTTCGTCAATACAATATCGTCTGCCTTGATATACCAGTCAACATCTGCCCCTCGGAAGGTAGCGGTAGCGACGGTATCTGCAACTGGATTGATGATTTCCACTTTTGCGTTATAGTCAAACTCTTTCAAAGGAACACTGGCAGGAATACTCACTTGAATCATACGTCCTTGCCCTTTGGATTTTAAATCATAGGTACGTTCTTTGATTTCATCTGAAACCGTACCGTCGTCATTTTGGATTCGTACTTCACGACGGAGTGCTGAAAACTTTAATTCTCCAAATGTAGCGTCTTTATCTAATACAATGCCATTAGGTAATCTCATCATTTTTCCTCTCTTTCTTTATTCTTTTATCATGTCGTCCGCATGTAAAAGGTAATTTGTGAATCCACGAGTACCAATTTTATAGCCCTCTGCGGTAATACGTGGATTGACTAACATTACACGTTCCTCAAAGCCGAAATGTTTTTCTCCAGCTTCAGCAGGAAGCACCACCACAATATCATCTGCTCTTTGAACGTCAGAATAGAGGTTGTAGCTTCGAGATAAGACAGTTAATTGTCCGTTGATTCTTCGCTGTTCTACTTTATCCTCGCCAGCAAATTCTAAATTGCCAAATGTTTTTTCCATGTTGGGAATCACAAATTTAAGTTCCATATTTTTACCTATCCTTTCTTTTTATTGTTTGATAAATCTTGTTTGTTTGATGGTCTTAAAGGGAGGGGAGCGACCTTTTGATTCTTGATTTTCTGTTTTCATAAGTTCACTTCCTTTCAAATATTGGGTAAAAAAATAGACACCTCATTTTTTGAAGTGTCTACCTATTAAATATTCAATTTTATTGGAAGTATCTTTGTATCTTCACTTTTCAAGGATAAATCGTCGTATCAAAGCTCATTCATAAGTAGTAAATTAGTAGTAAATTGAGTGGTTTTGACCTTGATAAAGTGTGATAAGTCCAGTGTTTATGCGGATAATTAGATTTTTATACTGTTTTTATAACCAAAAGTTAGCTTACTTACACATAAGTGCCCTTTCTTAATTAATGGATGAGTCTGTAATAATTTATAACAAATTAATAAGAAGTAGCTTTATGTTTTTCTTGGACCAACAAAAGAAAAAAGCCAGAGAATTTTCTCTAGCTTTATTATTCTTATGCGAGTTCTGCATTTACTTTTTCTAATTTTTCTTCCTTCATCTCTTCCTTTGAGATGATGTCCTTAACCTTCATTAGCCTTGTTATATTTGCTCTTTCACTTTCATCAAGCTTTGAGCGAATATATTTTATAGTTTCTTCTAGGTCTGGAATTGTCTTGTACTCAAGGGCGTTTACTCTTCTCCTTGTCTTTTCGATTTCGTTGGCAAGAAGTTGAGACGCCTTTTCCTTTTGAGTTAATGTCAACAACTCTTCCATAACTTCTGTAAGATTATCTATTGCTGAGTCAAGATCTGAAGTTGTCTGAGCATATCCATAGGGATATCTTGAAGCATCTTCTGATGTCTTCTTTGTAATAAACTCCATCTCAGGCACGTCAACAGACATTACATTTTTCTTTCTTATATCAACAAGAGTCTTTGTCGTTGGAAGGGCAATAGCTTCTTCTAACATCTCTGGACTCATGGCAGCTGATGCCATTAAGAAGGCCTTAAAGGAATCTTGAAGTTTGTCTTCAACTTCAAGTCTTAACTTTTTATTTTCTTTGATAAGAGTGATGAACTGTCTCATAAGTTCATCTTGCTTGTCCTTTAAAAGTTTGTGACCTCTCTTTGAAGTTTCAAGTTTTGTCTTTAGAATGGATAAGTTCATCCTTGTGGGGTTTATATTTAGTCTTGCCATTATAATCCCTCATTTTCTAAATTTTTAGGATCCTTAGAATCCTCCTCTTTATTCTCCTTATCGCCCAAATATTTTTCAATTAATTTGTCGTCAATTCTCTTAAGCTCTGTCTTAGGAATTATAGATAGAAGTTCCCATCCTAGGTTTAGTGTTTCAAGTATAGACCTATTTGTTTCAAAACCTTGAGATACATATTGTTTTTCAAACATATCTGCAAATTGTGCAAAGGCCTTGTCAGTTTCTGTAAGAGCTGTTTCCCCTAAGATCGCAGAAAGTTCCTTTGCTTCCTTACCTGCTGTGTAGGCAGCGTAAATTTGGTTCATTGTATCTGCGTGGTCTTCACGAGTCTTGCCTTCACCAATACCCTTGTCCTTCAGTCTTGATAGGGATGGAATTGCGTTAATTGGTGGTTCAAGACCTTGTTTAAATAATTGAGTTGATAGGATTATTTGTCCCTCTGTGATATAACCTGTCAAGTCAGGGATAGGGTGAGTGATATCTCCTTCTGGCATTGTTAAGATAGGAATTTGTGTAATAGATCCTTCTCTGCCCTTAATCCTTCCAGCTCTTTCGTAGATGCCTGCAAGGTCAGTGTATAAATAACCTGGGTAACCACGTCTACCTGGAACTTCTTTTCTCGCTGCGGAAACTTCTCTTAGGGCTTCTGCATAATTTGTCATATCTGTTAAGATAACAAGAACGTGCTTGCCTTGTTCAAAGGCCAAATATTCTGCTGCAGTAAGGGCCATCTTTGGTGTTGCAAGTCTTTCAATGGCTGGGTCATTGGCAAGGTTCATAAATAGAACCGCCCTGTCAATGGCTCCTGTTTTTGTAAAGTCATCAATAAAGTATTGAGCTTCTTCAAAGGTAATACCCATGGCTGCAAAGACAACGGCAAAGTCTCCACCAGAAAGTACTGTCGCTTGTCTTGCTATTTGAGCTGCAAGTTCGTTGTGAGGAAGTCCCGCTTCAGAGAAAATAGGAAGTTTTTGTCCCCTAACAAGAGTGTTAAGTCCGTCAATTACAGATACTCCTGTTTGAATAAATTCTGATGGGTAGTCCCTAGATACTGGGTTTATTGCTGTACCATTTATATCAATTTTTTCTTCTGGAATAATTTTTGGACCATCATCAATTGGTTCTCCAAGTCCATCAAAGACTCTACCAATCATATCAGGTGAAACTCCAAGTTCAAGAGGCTTACCTAGGAACCTAACACTTGTGTCCTTTAGGTTGATTCCACTGGAACCTTCGAAGATTTGCACCATGGCCTTGTCGCCTTCAATTTCGATTACACGACCACGTCTCTTTTCTCCATTTTGCAGCTCAATGTCAACTAGCTCTTCATAGGCTGCACCTTCTACACCTTCAACAGTCATAAGAGGTCCAACAACTTCTGTTACTGATTTATATTCTTTAAGCATCTGTATCACCGACCTCTACTAAATTCTTAAGTTGACTATCAATTTTGTCCCTTATTTCATCAAGTTTTTCCAATTCATCATTTGGAAGGTACTTCATCCTGGCTATATTTTCTTTAACTTCAAGCTCTTCAATTTCGCTGAAGTAAGCCCCCTTAACAAGGGCTTCTTGTCCCCTGTCGTAGAAGTAAAGAATTGTGTCTAGCATCTTAAATTGCTTTTCTAGTGGACAGAAGGTGTCGACATCGTGGAAGGCATTTTGTTGTAAGAAGTCTTCACGTATTGACTTACTTGTGTGTAGCTTCATTTGGTCTTCATCAGAAAGTGAATCACGACCAACAAGCCTTACTACTTCAAGTAAAGAAGTTTCTTCTTGTAGAAGTGCCATGGATCTCTTTCTAAGTTTAGAAAATCTTCTGTCTATATTTTCATCCAGATAAGCATCAATCTTTGGTTGATACAAAGAATAAGAATCTATCCAGTTAATTGCTGGAAAGTGTCTTTGATATGACAAGTCATAGTCAAGCTTCCAAAATATTTTTACAATTCTAAGTGTGTTTTGCGTAACTGGTTCGGAGATATCTCCACCTGGAGGAGAAACTGCACCTATAACTGATAAGGCACCTTCCCTTTCTTCTTTACCATTTACGAGAACACGTCCTGCTCTTTCATAGAATTCTGCAATTCTTGATGCAAGATAAGCTGGATAACCTTCGTCACCAGGCATTTCTTCAAGACGACCTGACATTTCACGAAGGGCCTCTGCCCAACGAGATGTTGAGTCAGCCATCATGGCTACAGAATATCCCATGTCTCTAAAGTATTCAGAAATTGTTATTCCTGTATAAATTGAGGCTTCACGAGCAGCAACTGGCATGTTAGAAGTGTTGGCAATAAGAACTGTCCTCTTCATAATGGATTCACCAGTAGTTGGATCCATTAGTTCTGGAAATTCCATAAGTACGTCTGTCATTTCGTTTCCACGTTCGCCACAACCAACATACACAACTATTTGTGCATCTGCCCACTTAGCAAGTTGATGTTGTACAACTGTCTTACCTGAACCAAATGGTCCTGGTATAGCTGCTGTACCACCCTTAGTTATTGGGAAGAAGGTATCAATTACCCTTTGTCCTGTTATAAGTGGTTCCTTAGGGTCAATCTTTTTCTTGTAAGGTCTTCCCTTTCTTACTGGCCACTTTTGGATCATATTAAGTTCCTTGTCGCCCTCTTCAGTTTCAATAACTGCAACTGTATCAGCAACTGTAAAAGAACCTTCTTTTATGTCTTTGACCCTTCCCTTTATTCCATTGGGAACCATAATCTTGTGAGTTACCACTGGAGTTTCTTCGACTGTACCAAGAACATCTCCTGGCTCAACTTCATCTCCAAGATTAGCAACTTTTTTAAATTCCCATTTTTTATCTCTATTTAAAGGATTTACTGTAACTCCTCTTTCTAGAAAGTCTCCGGCTTCGTTTCTAAGTCCAACTAGGGGTCTTTGGATTCCATCAAACATTTGCTCAATCATTCCAGGTCCTAGTTCTACAGATAGGGGTGCTCCTGTTGTATAAACTTCATCTCCAGGTCCTATGCCTGTAGTTTCTTCGTATACTTGAATAGAGGCTTTGTCCCCTCTCATTTCAATAACTTCACCAATTAGTTTGTCTTTAGAAACTTCTACCACGTCATAGACATTGGCATCTTCCATGCCAGAGGCTACGACAAGTGGTCCGGATACTTTAATTATCTTTCCTGATTTCAATAAAGCTCCTCCTTCATAAAAAGGTGACTAGTCACCTAATATATTCGCTCCAACTGCCTTTTCCACGTTTTTATTTAAGTTCTTCATACCAATGCCAAGAGTTCCCTTATTAGATGGGATAACTATAATGGCTGGTATTAACTCATCATTATATCTTTCAATTGTCTTTGGAATTTTTGCTGCAAGATCTTCTGTAATATAAATTACACCATAATCTTCCTTTGCAAGACTATCTACTAGTCTTCTCGCTTCCTTATCTTCATAAGCAACAAATACATCAATGCCTATTGCCTTAAAAGATAAAACCGAGTCCTTGTCTCCTACAACTGCAATTTTATACATAACTATCACGCAACTTTTCTCTTATAAATTCACCATCAAGTCCATTTAACTTAGAAACCAAAATAATTCTTAAGTTTTTAATTTCCATTTCCTTTGCCAAGACATTGGCAAAGATAACTTCTGGACCGTAGGTAATGTATTTTACATCTTTAATAAGGTCTATAAAGTAATTGTCCATCTCCCTCTCAAAGTTTGATAGGGTTCCCTTTTCTTTAAAATCGTCAAGGCCATCCCTTATATACTTATAAATATCAAGCCTCTTGAAGGCTTCAGTATCTGAAGAAATTTCCCTATTTAACAAATCAAGATAGGCTTCTTCTTTTAGCTTGCCTCCAGGAACAATAATGTGTTTTAAGAATTCCACATCCTTTTCCTGCTTCTTTGCCCTGAGAAGGGTCCTTATATTTGTAAAATCAATTAGATTTTTTGCATAATTTATAAATAGATCAACTTGAGATTTTTCTGCAAGGTCAAGTAGGTCCTTAAAGTAGGCATTATCAAGATATATATCAATAATTTGAGGGTCCTTCTTTTCTTCGTAGGTTTCCTCAATTTTTCCTATAAGTTCAAAATATTTATTTCTCTTGCTGCCCTTTAAGATTCCATCTCTATATTCCTTGATATCAAAGCCACCAATAGTCATAAAGAGGTCCTTTAAATCTTCTTCTCCAATCTTTTCCTTAATTAGGACCTTTAGATTGTGGTAGAAGTATTTTAAAGTAACTAGGTCAACGGGAATCCTAGATGGGGAAATGTCATATACCTCATCATAAAATCTCGTGAGCTCCTCTTTTAAGATGACTTCATATTCTGTGGGAGAAGATATTTTATTTATAAACTTGTTGTAAACTGTATCAGATAGAGATCTAAGTGCGTCTTCCAAAGTATCTTGTTCAGATATCCTTATAAAGTTTTCACTTTTTAAAAGTTCCTTTTCCAAAACTCTTAGTCTTGTGGAACTTTGGATAAATTTATTTCTATCCATTAAATCACCTTTTCCTCTTAACTGAATAGTTTTTCAGCTAAAAATTTCTCTAAATCTTCTCTCTCAGATTTTACAAGAGACCTAAAGTCTCCATTGTAAATTAAGTTGTCTTTATTTAGGACAAAGCCACTTTTAATATCCTTGTCAGATATTTTAAATCCTAGGTCTGCCTTTTCTACAGCATCCCTGTATTTTTTTGGAATATCAATAATGCCGCCCTTAAGATTTTCGTCTCCTAAATTATTTTTTAGGAAGCTAACAAAATCATCTTCAGATAGGTTTTCAAGTTCCTCAACAACTTTATCAAGGACTTCATCAATTATCCTATTTTTCTCAGATAAAATTTTGTCCCTTGCCTTAAGTTCTTCTGATGACTTGCTTCTCTTGAAGATGTCTTCTCTTTCTCTCTCAGCGATTTTATCAATCTTGTTGGCAAGAAATCTGCCATCTTCTTCTCTATTTTCTATAATACTTGTTTTTTTCTCTTCAGCTTCTTTTATTATAAGTTGGGCCTTTTCCTCTGCATCCTTAATTATTTTATTTAAAATATTTTCAAGTCCTGCCATAGTATCACCTAGGCTCTAAATAGGATAAAGAATGAAATTGCAAAAGCAAGAATAGCGTAAAGCTCAACCATTACTGCAAAGATAATACCCTTTGCTTGTTGTTCTTCATTTTTAGCAAGGATGTTGATACCTGCAACAGATACCTTACCTTGAGCAACTGCAGATACAAGTCCTGCAAGACCAATTACAGCACCACTTGCTAGGTACATAAATCCTGTATTAATTGGTGTCTCAACAGAAAGTCTAAAAAGTATAAATAGTCCAATTACGAAACCGTAAAGACCTTGTGTACCTGGAAGCAATTGAAGTACTAGTGACTTACCAAACTTTTCTGGTTCATCAATTACAACTCCTGCAGCAGCTTCCCCTGCCATACCTACTCCCTTAGCAGATCCTGCACCTGCAAGTGCAACTGCTAAAAAGATTCCAATTGATCCTAAAATCAATCCGCCAAATTCTTCCATTAGTCCATTAAACATATAAATCCTCCTAGTCTATATTAAAGTAATCTGAATTTTCTATCATTTTTTTGAAAGGTATGCCTCCACCTTCATAGAATTTATTAAACATTTCTACATAAGTAAGCCTTGCTGTGTGAACATAAGCTGACAAATAAGAAAGAAAGGCATTAAATAATTGGAATACCACAAAAATAACTATGGCAAATAATTTACCCAGTATATTTGATTCAAAAAGCATTCCTGCAATCATATTTATGGCAAGTCCCAAGAAGGAACCTGACAAAACTAGTGCCATAAGTCTTAGGTAAGATACAAAGTCTCCAAGATAAGATGTGATTCCATAAAGGGAATAAACTCCCCAACCAATCTTAGCTCCTCTTGACTTTTCTTCCCTACCACCTGTCGCTACAATTCCAATCATACCAATGATCATTATAATCATGAGTAGCTTGCCATAAGGTGCAACTTGTGGAAGGAACTTTCCTAAAATAAATCCAATTGCTCCCAAGACTGCCATGTACCAAAATCCTACATCATATAGGGCATCCTTTGGTTTGCCGTCACGAATATTCATATAAGCCTTGATGCCAAGACCAAAGAATATGTGAATTCCGCCTAGGATGACAGAAAGGATTACTAAAAGTGTAGAATCCTCTGCTGGGTCAATCAAGCTTGGAAATTCAATTATTCCTCCAAAGAAGGAACCAAATACTAGTCCAAATATAATTGTTGAAATAGATAAGTAGTTGAAAAACTTGAAAAACCTTCTCTTCTTATCTGTTAGATTAAATTTCTTCAAGGCAAAAAGTGTTGCCAAAAATACTAAGATACCATATCCAAAGTCACCAACCATTATCCCTGCAAATATAAAATAAAAAGGTGCAAAGAAAGGTGTTGGATCTATTTCATTGTATCTCGGCATGGAGTACATTTCTGTCATAATCTCAAAGGGACTTACAAAGGCGTTATTCTTAAGCAAGATTGGAACCTCTTTTGAATCCCTATCAGGATCTTCTGCCCTTAGATAGTAGTTGTCCTTGCAAACTTTTTGGATTTCCTTTTCTAAGTCACTAAGTTTATCTTCTGGAACGTAACCCTCAATTAGGTTTACTTCTGTAGTTTTCAAAAACTTCCTCTCAGACATTATTTTTATCTTTTCATTTCTATAATGTTCATAAGAGTACTTAAAATCTTCTAGGTATTTTAAATAAGTCCTTAATTCATCTTCAATTTTATTGTTCTTTTCAAAAAGTAAATCTTTATCTTTCTCATAGGATCCTATTGTCTCCTTGACTTTACCATCTGACTTGATGTTTATAGGAGTGAATCCATAACTTGTCATGAGAGCCTTAATTTCTTCATCTATGGATTTTTCAACTATCATTAAATAATAGTTAAAATTTTTGTCCTTAGATACTCTTTCAAGATAGGCTAAGTCATTTTTTATTACTTCTCCCTCAAAGTCATCTGCATGATTTGATGATACTGTTCCTGTGTAAATGTTTACAGAACCCAGCTTACTTAGGTCTTTTAAGGAAGATGATAAGCCTTCCCAAGGTTTTAACTCTGCAATTTTTGAATCAATGTTTTGAATCTTGCTTTTATTCTTATCTTTTTTATCGACTAGACTTCTTATCTCTCCATCAATTTTTTCAAAGGGGAAAGTCATGGCTCTAGCCGTAAGTTCTTCAAGGCTTATATTACTAACCCCGTCCTTCATGGCCTTTATTGGGTTTTCCTTGTCCTTAAACTTAAGTAAAAGATCTATGTCTTCCTTGGATCTCTTGATTTTGTCATCAATATCAATTAAGTCTTCTGATGACCTAGGTCTTGTGAAATCATCTTCTGAAAAGTTGTCCTCATCAAAATCCGACTCGTCAATGTGAACATAGTTAAACTTTTGAAATTTATTTATCAAATTTTCCCTGTTCTCATCAAAGATAAAGAGTTTGAATTTTTTCATCTTAACTATTGCCATTATTCACAATCCTCTCTACCACTGACTTTACAACTTCAGCTTCTTTGTCTTTAGAATATTTTGAAATTTCAGCAATTTTTTTATCTGCCTCAGCACCTATTGGTTTAATAGCTTCTTCAGCTTCAAGTCTTGCCTTTTCAACATAGGCATCCTTTCTATCTCTGGCTTCATCAACTATTTTTTGATAGGCTTCTTCGGCTTCCTCTCTTGCCTTATCCATGATTTCCTTGGCTTTAACTTCAGCATCGCCAATTATTTTTTTTGCCTCAGCTTCAGTGTCTTTAACTCTTTTTACTGCATCATCTGACACTAAATCACCTCCAGTGTAAAATCTTTCACAAATTAATTATATCACTTGTTAAAACTATATTTAACTAAATATTTTTAATATTTAATTTGTACATAGTTTATTATTACCCTAATTATGAGTATTTATTTAAAATTTATAAAAAAAGTAAATTTTAAATCCACTTTTGAGAATAAAAGTAACAAATTTCCTATTAATATTTTAACAAATTAAACCAATTTTTTCCAAAATAAAAAACCACCTCTTGAGAAGTGGTTTAGTAATAATTTTAATTTTTCAAAATGTTTTGAAAAGCTGTCATGTTATAAATTTTTGAAACTAATAAAATTGAAATTAATTTGTCTGCATAGTCCGTAATAATTTGAATTATAAAAACTATTAAAAAGTCTGGAAGGTCCATCACTGCACGAAGAGCTTGAACTATATAAGATGAACCAGCAGTTGTGACAGTTCCAAAGAGATAAGTTGCAATTAATGCAGATGAAATTGCTGCAGGAATTGACATAAAAGGAGTGAGATAAAATTTAGAAATATAATTATCTCTCTTTAAAAATTCAAAATAGCCTGCAGTGAAACCAACTATTAATTGAGTTGGCATAAAGTAAAGGGCAATTGGATCTCCTATGGTGTTTACAAAGGCCGTTATAAGCCCAGCTAATACACCAAAAAATGGTCCAAAGGCAAAGCCTGCCATAATAGTTCCTATGGAGTCAAGATAAATTGGAAGCTTAACAACAACTCCAATCCAAGACCCCACCATGTTAATAGCTATACAAAGTGCCAAGAGTGTGATTTTTTTTGTTGAAAACTTCATAGCAAATCACCTAAAACGTCTATGTCTACTTCTTCCCCAGTTATAAGCTCTATAAAATCTCTCCAGACTTCAAATACTTCTATCTCTTCATATATAATTACATTTTTTTCTTTCTTCATGAAGTCCATGGCATCCACCATGAGCATTCCTCTAGCAGGACCGTCGCAAACACACTCTGCATGATAGACCCTTCTCAAAAACAAGTCTGGATTTCTTTCTAAAAGAATTGTAAGAGGATCATTTATAACAGACCCAATAATTTTTTCATATTCCCAGTGAAAATCCATGTAGAAGTTTGTAATCTTTTCTAAGAAATTTCCAACTTCAAGATTAAGTCTCTTAATATAAGAAAGCATGCTTGGCGTCAAGACAAATTCTCTTGTGACATCGAGAGGGACAATCTCAATTTTTTTAGGCGCATTTTTTATTACATAGTCTGCTGCCTCTGGGTCAACGTAAAAATTAAATTCAGCTACAGGACTCATGTTTCCATAACTCCTAAAGTTGCCACCCATCACAATAATCCTAGTATCCTTAAAGGCCTCCCTATCTTTTTTAAGTGCCCTTGCAAGATTAGTTAGGGGTCCCAAGGCAAAAATTGTCAAGTCGCCCTTCCTTGCTTCCTCAATTAAAAAGTCAATGGCATCTCCATCAACTTCTTTTTCATCATAGTCTAAATAAGTTTCACCAAGTCCATCTTGGCCATGGGTGTCCTCTGCATTAATAAATTCCTTGCAAAGGGGTCCTTCTGAGCCCATATAGATTTTAAAATCTTCATGCAAGAACTTCATAAGTCTTAGGACATTTTTTCTTCCCTTTTCAATATGAACATTTCCTGAAACTAAAGAAATCCCGAGGATTTTATATTCCTTTACCATGCTAGCTAGCATAATAGCAATGGAATCATCAATCCCGGGATCTGCGTCAATAATAATTTTCTTCATAATAACCTCCATTTCTTTGGAGAACAATTAGTTTTTTATACTTGGAGTTCCCGAACAAGTGATATAAATTATATCTCATTTTAAAAAAATAGACAAGCTTTTGTCTATCAAGTATAATTGACTTAGGCAAAATTAAAAAATTTTACACTGGAGTGATTAAATGAAAAAACTATTTAAAATTATGATTTTATTTGCAGTGGCACTAAGCCTTTTCGCCTGCAATAAAAAGACAGAAGACAATTCAAAGGATGCAAATGCTAAAGAAGCTACAGAAAAAACTGCAGCAGCAATTAACTTAGAGGACATGCCAATTGAAAAATTCGACTTCCAGACTCTTGAAATTGAAAAGGGAGACATTGTAAAGTCTGAAGATTTTTATAAGGAAAAACCTCTTACACTTGTAAATGTTTGGGGTACATTCTGTGGACCTTGTAAAGAAGAGATGCCAGACCTCGCTGCCCTACACGAACAATACAAGGACAAGGTTAATTTTCTTGGCGTAGTTGTCGACACTAATGCAAGCATGGATACAAATGTTGAAGAAGCTCACGAAATTATTAAAAATGCTGGAGTTACTTACACAAATATAATGCCAAATCCAACAACAGAAGATAGCCTTGTTCATATCACTGCAATGCCAACTACATTCTTTGTGAATTCTGAAGGAAAAGTCCTAGGTGGCTTTGTTGGTAAGAAAGACAAGGACTCTCTTGCAGCTACAATTGACAAGTTGTTAGAAGAAAATAAATAAATTTGTGCTAATAAGAATTTATAAGCTAATAGAAAATTACTAGCTTGTAAAAAACTACTAAGTTGCAAGAACCTGCTAACTTATAAAAAATTACTAAGTCGAAAAGAATTATTAGCTTATAAGAATTTACAAACTCATAAGAAATTACTAGTTTGTAAAAATTTATTAAGAGATGGGAAACCATCTCTTTTTTTTATCAACTGACTCTTTATCAGTGAACCTTATAATTTTATTAAATTCTTAAAATGTTGTAAATTTTTCGCAAATGGGTATCTAATAAAAAATAGGAGGATTAAATATGATTTATGATTATAAAGTAGAAAAACAAGACGGGTCTTTCTTAGATTTAAAAGATTTAAAGGGCAAAGTTATCCTTATAGTTAACACTGCAACTAGATGTGGCTTCACACCCCAATACAATGACTTGCAAGACCTTTATGAAAAATACCACGACAAGGGACTAGAAATAATAGACATACCTTGCAACCAATTTAAGGAACAAGCTCCAGAAAGTGATAAGGAAATTTCTAAATTTTGCCAATTGAATTTTAATATTGAATTCCCACAAATGAAAAAGGCTGAAGTCAATGGCGATAATGAAATTGAACTCTACAAGTTTTTAAAATCTCAAAAGCGCTTTGAAGGCTTCGGTCATGGTCCAAAGGCACTTGCCATGGCAACGCTTTTAAAGTCCAGGGACAAGGACTACAAGAACAAGCCCGACATAAAATGGAACTTCACAAAGTTCTTAGTGGACAGAGATGGTAAGGTAGTTGAGAGATTTGAACCAACTGCTAAGATGGATCTTGTTGATAAAAAAATTTCTGAATTAATATAAGTTTTAATATCTTATTAACTTATTATGTAAAAAAGCTTCTGTAAAACTAATTACAGAAGCTTTTTAATTTTTAATCACTTATGACTAAGTGGTTTTTATTAGTAAGTTGGTATTAAAAAGAGCAGGTATAAACCTGCTCTAATTTTTTATTATTTGTAAGCCAAGGATTAGTCAATAATCTTTGATACTACTCCTGATGCTACTGTTCTTCCACCTTCACGAATAGCGAATCTTAGTCCTTCGTCCATTGCGATTGGTGTGATTAGTGTTACTGTAAATGTTGAGTTGTCTCCTGGCATTACC
>QWCP01000378.1_pt1 | contig 15625 bp, 7 predicted proteins | sample 1972561 | NCBI WGS metagenome assembly QWCP01 (sample SAMN09866705, study PRJNA288562) | Human vaginal metagenome isolate pre4_vaginal, whole genome shotgun... | isolation source: vagina | host: Homo sapiens | place: USA: California
TGTGCCTATTACCGTTACTTTCGCAGTTCGTTAGCTGAGTTAGTAACAGTGTTGTGCCTATTACCGTTACTTTCGCAGTTCGTTAGCTGAGTTAGTAACGGTGTTTTACTTATCACCGTTACTTTCGCAGTTCGTTAGCTGAGTTAGTAACGTTCACTACCTTCCTGTAATACCTTTTATTCGCAATTACCGAGATTGCCCTGCAGCTATCTTCGCTTATTGCGTAAAATCGGACGCAAATAGCGGCAAATCGGACGCGTTCTACAAAATACGGACGTGTTGGCAAAAATTACGGACGTTTTCTTGTTTTTCTGACGCAAACAAAAACCGCACATGTGTGAATTAATCCACGAACATGTGCGGTTTATGTTATTTAGCAGTTTCGCTGATTAGCAGTTTAGCTATCAGACGATTAGCAAAATCAGGCGTTTACGCGATCGATGCCGGACTGTACGTCAGCAATCACGGAATCCCAAGACTTGATGAAGGCGGCAACACCGTCAGCCTCAAGCTTGTCGGTAACGTCCTTGATGTTGATGCCAAGCTCAGCAAGCTTGTTCATAACAGCGTGGCTCTCTTCGTAAGTGCCCTTAATGGAAGCAGCGCCATTGCCGTGATCAGCAAGAGCGTTCAAAGTCTTTTCTGGCATGGTGTTCACAACATGCTCAGCAACCAACTCGTCAACGTACTTGCAATCGGAGTAAGCTGCGTTCTTGGTGCCGGTAGAAGCCCAAAGTGGACGCTGCTTCTTAGCGCCCTTGGCTTCAAGCTCAGCCCAACGTGGATCAGCTGCGAACTTCTTCTCGAAGAGTTCGTAAGCCAAGCGAGCGTTAGCAACAGCAGCCTTGCCTTCAAGAGCCTTAGCTTCATCGGAACCGTTAGCTTCGAGGAGCTTGTCAACAGCGGTATCAACGCGGGAGACGAAGAAGGAAGCTACGGAACCAATGTGCTTCAAGTCGTGACCGTTAGCTGCAGCCTGAGCGATACCTTCGATGAAGGCGTCGATAACCTGCTCGTAGCGCTCGAGGGAGAAGATCAAGGTTACGTTCACGGAAATACCCTTAGCAAGGGTAGCAGTGATAGCTGGAAGACCTTCCAAAGTTGCAGGAATCTTGATCATAACGTTTGGACGATCAACCTTTGCCCAAAGCTCTTCAGCCTGCTTCTCAGTGTTAGCAGTATCGTGAGCCAAACGTGGGTCAACTTCGATGGAGACGCGACCGTCAACGAAGTCGGTCTTTTCAGCAATCTCGCGGAAGATATCGGTTGCGTTACGAACATCGGTGGTGGTCAACTCGCGGATAGCGGTTTCAACGTCGACCTTGCCGAGTTCCTTAAGCTGTGCGTCGTATGGACCAACCTGGCTCAAAGCCTTCTGGAAGATGGATGGGTTGGTGGTAACGCCAACAACATTCTTGTGAGCAATCAAATCCTGCAAAGAACCGGACTCAATGCGGGTACGGGACAAATCGTCCAACCAAATAGAAACGCCGGAATCGCTGGTGCGCTGCGTTGCTTCAGTCATGTTATCTCCTTAACACTGTGCTCCACCAATTGGGGCACGTCGGTATTGTGGCGTTGTTACAAGAAACAGCGGTTGATGCCGAACCAACGGTAGCTCGACATCAACACGCCATCGCTGTTCCTTGTGAAGTAGCTAAATTAGCACTTCGAGTTTTGTGATGAATCAATTTTATTTTGATACATCAAGCTTTTTCGCTTATCTGCTTTTTGCCTAGTTATCTTAGGCGCGAGCTTCTTCGATAGAAGCCTTAGCAGCTTCTACTACGTGCTCAGCAGTAATGCCCAAGTCGATCATGTTCTGACCGCCGTCACCCTGCAAGCCGTACTGTTCGATAGAAACAGCCTTGCCGCAATCGCCGAGATACTTGTACCAAGGCAATGCCAAGCCAGCTTCGATGGAAACGCGAGCCTTAACGGACTTTGGCAAGATTGCTTCCTTGTACTCTTCGTCCTGCTCTTCGAACCATTCGAGAGATGGCATGGAAAGAACGCGAGCCTTAACGCCTTCTGCAGCCAAAGTCTTGGCAGCAGCAACAGCCCACTGAACTTCGGAACCGGTTGCCATGAGGATTACGTCTGGAGTGCCTTCGCAATCAACCAAAACGTAAGCGCCGTGCTTTACGCCTTCGCGAGCCTTCTCAGCAGTCTCGGCGAGGGTTGGGACACCCTGGCGAGTCAAAATCATGGCAGTTGGGTAGCTGTTCTTCTTCTCGAAGAAGTAGCGGTAGGCTTCAGCAGTTTCGTACTCGTCTGCAGGGCGCACAACCTCAAGCTGAGGAATAGCGCGGAAAGCAGCCAAGTGTTCGATTGGCTGGTGAGTTGGACCATCTTCGCCCAAAGCTACGGAATCGTGGGTCCAAACGTAGAGGTTTGGAATCTCCATCAAAGCAGCCAAGCGAACTGCTGGGCGCTCGTAGTCAGAGAACTGGAAGAAGGTGCCGTTGAATGGGCGAGTGTCAGAACCAAGCAAAATACCGTTGGTAATAGCACCCATTGCGAACTCGCGTACACCGAAGTGAAGCTGACGACCGTGCTCGGAAACGTTTGGCCAAGTGCGGGTTGCGTCTTCGGATGGACCGAAGGAGTCAGCGCCCTTAATGTTGGTGTTGTTGGAGCCGCCCAAATCAGCGGAACCGCCCCAAAGTTCTGGCATAACAGCAGCAATTGCGTTAAGAACTGCGCCGGAAGCCTTACGGGTAGCGACCTTGGAACCGACTTCGAAGCCAGCAACCAAGTCGTCAATGGCCTTGTCGAAGCCTTCAGGAAGCTTGCCAGCCTTAATGCGCTCGTAGAGAGCAGCCTTGTCTGGGTTGGCAGCAGCCCACTTTGCAAGAGCTTCGTCCCAAGCCTTGTGAGCAGCCAAGCCGCGCTCTGCAACCTTGCGAGCATGAGCCAAAGCTTCTTCGTCGATTGGGAATTGAGCTTCTGGATCGAAACCGCAAAGTTCCTTCAAGCCCTTCACAGCTTCTTCGCCAAGCTTGGAGCCATGGGAAGCTTCGTTGTTGGTCTTGCCTGGGGTTGGCCAAGCAATCAAAGTATTAACCTTAATGAAGTGAGGCTTATCGGTAACTTCCTGAGCCTTTTCAATAGCTGCAGCCAAAGCCTGAACGTCTTCCTTATAGGAGCCATCTGGCTGAATGAAGCTCACTTCATCGGTGTACCAACCGTATGCACGGTAACGAGCAAGAATATCTTCAGAGAAGGTGAGCTTGGTGTCGCCTTCAATCTGAATGTGGTTTGCATCGAAGATTACGGTCAAATTGCCGAGCTTCTGGTTTCCAGCCAAGGAAGCAGCCTCAGAAGAAACGCCTTCCTCAACGTCGCCTTCGCCGCAGATAACCCAAACCTTGTGATCGAATGGGGAGGTGCCAGCTGGAGCTTCTGGATCGAGAAGTCCGCGCTCAAAGCGCTGGCCGTAAGCGAAACCAACAGCGGAAGCAAGACCCTGACCGAGTGGGCCAGTGGTCATTTCAATGCCTGGAGTTAAGCCATATTCTGGGTGACCTGGAGTACGCGTGTCGGCGCCGCCACGGAAATACTTGAGGTCGTCAAGAGTCAAGCCGTATCCAGAGAAGAACAACTGCACGTATTGCGTAAGCGAAGCGTGACCGCCAGAAAGAATGAAACGATCGCGACCGGCCCACTTTGGGTCAGCTGGATCGTGCTTAATGAAGTGCTGGTACAGAGTGTACGCAATTGGTGCCAATGAAACAGGGGAGCCAGGATGTCCATGTCCTGCTCGCTCAACAGCATCAGCCGAGAGAACCTTCGCCATCTTTACGGCGCGCTCGTCTAATGCAGACCAGTTGAAATCGGTCATGTGATCTACTTTCCTTCCAATAATTCGGGTTTTTACGCACAGCTTACGCTGGCTTTTACCCTCTCATTGCCCTTCAATCCTATCTTTCGTGCGCGACGAATATGTTATAAAGTGTGTCAAAAGTTTGCTTTTATGTTCTGTTGCGTGCTAAGAAATAGATTACTATAGAAGTATAGTGTTTAGACGTGTTTGTAAGGAGCGATAATGCAATCACGACGCATGATGGTATTGCGTGCGGTTGTTGAGGATTATATTCGTTCTCAGGAGCCTGTTGGTTCTGCTGCTTTAGCAAAACATCATCAGCTTGGTGTCAGTTCAGCGACCATTCGTAACGATATGTCGGCTTTGGAAGAAGAAGGTTACTTAATACAGCCGCATACTTCTGCAGGGCGTATTCCTACTGAAAAAGGCTACCGTTATTTTGTTGACGGTTTGGCTGCTGTAATTCCACTTTCTGAACCTCAGCGTCGCGCTATACGTAACTTTTTAAGCGGATCGGTTAGTTTGCAAGATACATTGCAGCGTTCTGCGCGTTTGCTTGCAAGTATTACAGGTCAAGTTGCTCTTGTTGCAGCTCCGGCATTATCTCGCGCGAGTGTTCGTCGTATTGAGCTTGTTCAAGTTTCCATGAGTATGCTGCTGGCAGTTGTTATTACTGATACTGGCAGTGTTGCGCAGCATATGTTGCAGATTTCGGATGTGAATGCTGAAGAATTAAGTCAGTCTATTGCTACTATCAATAAGTTATGCGTTGGGTTGTCGTTGCGTGAAGCCGCGCGTACATTGCGAACAATTTCTACTACTATTGCTAGTGCTCATATTCGTAATTTGCTTCGTTCTCTTGTGGATGCGTTAGAAGATATGCATATTGGTGAACATACGCATGATTTGTATATGGCTGGAGCTTCTCAATTGGCTCACCGTCAAACAATGAGTGATTTTGCTTCCTTGTTTGATGCTCTTGAAGAGCAGGCTGTAATAATGCGCTTAATGACTGCGATGAGTGAAGAAGCGAGTGACTGTGCCAGTGGTGTAAGTGTTGCTATAGGTTCTGAGACTCATAATCCAGGTTTATTGCATGCTTCTGTTGTTACGAGTGGATATGGATATGATCCAGATGCGTCTACTGATTCTGCAGATTTTACTAGCTCAAATGTTGGTTCTGCGAATGCTGGTTCTGGGAATGCTGATGCGGTATATGTTGGTTCTGCGAATGTTGGTTCTGCAAAAGCTGCCTTTATAAATAATATTGACAATCAGCTAATGAATGAATCTTCATCTCAAGCTGATGTTTCTACTCAAGAATCAAATATCGATCGAACTCATCGTCAAAATATGCCAGTTGCTTTTATTGGTTCTATTGGACCGCAACATATGGATTATGTTGCTACGATGGCTGCTGTTAAAGCGGTTGCACGTTACCTAAATGCGTTTATTGCACAAAATCGTTGAAAATCACTGTTGGTTATGACTTACTGACGTTGCCTTATGGCACAATAAGTGGAGTTATATAATAGGTGACGTTGAGTAATACTGATGGGGTTTATTACGAAGTTTGTTACGAAATGTGTTATGAAGTCTATTCAAAGGGATTACAGTGACTGATTATTATAAGATTTTGGGTGTTGACCATAATGCTAGCGATGATGAAATTCGTAAAGCATATCGCAAGATGAGCCGCAAGTACCACCCGGATATTGCTGGCGCTGAGTTTGAAGACAAGTTTAAAGAAGTAAATGCTGCTTATGACGTGCTTTCTAATCCAGAAAAGCGTCGTATGGTAGATATGGGTGTTGATCCTAATGATCCTTCTGCTGGTGCAAGTGCTGGGGCTGCTGGCTTTTCGGATATGGGTATGGGGGATATTTTCAGCCAATTCTTTGGTGGCTCTTTTGGTAGTTCGCAAGGGCCAATTTCTCGCGTACAGCCTGGAGATGACGCGTTAGCTGAGGCGCGTATTGATTTGAAAACCGCTATTTTTGGCGGCAATGTCAGTGTGCGCGTAACTACTTTTGGTGTATGCAAGGATTGTAATGGCTCTGGTTCTGCAGACAGTGCTGCTCCTGAACAGTGTGATCAATGCCATGGTTCTGGTTTTTGCCAGAAGATTGTGCGCACTATGCTTGGGCAAATGATGTCTTCAATGCCTTGTGATAAGTGCGAGGGACATGGCACCATTATTAAGAATCTTTGCCAGAACTGCCATGGTCATGGTCGTGTGCGTACTATTCGTGAAGTTGGTGTGAATGTGCCAGCTGGCATTCGTGATGGTAGTCGTTTGCGTTTAGCTTCGCAGGGTAGTGTTGGCGAATGCGGTGGTCCTGCCGGCGATTTGTATGTTGATATTCATATTCGCGCTGATAAGCAGTTCACGCGTAACGGTGACGATTTGCATTGCTGGATTACGGTTCCTATGAGTTGGGCTGTGCTTGGTCATAATGTTGAGATTAATACGTTTGACGGTTTGCAGCGCATAGTTATTCCTGTTGGCTGCCAGAGTGACGATACTATTACTTTGTCAAATCTTGGCGTAACGGAACTGCGTTCTCAAGATCGTGGCAATATTGTTGTTCACGTCGTAGTGCAAACGCCTACAAAGCTGAATGATGAGGAACGTGCTTTAATTGAGAAGTTTGCTCAATTGCATGACGGCAGTGTGAAGCAAGTGCAGCAGCATTCTTTGACAGAACAGCCAAGTGAGCGTAAAGGTTTCTTTAGTAAATTAAAGGAAGCGTTTGCTGGCTAATGTTTGCTGGCTGATGTTTGCTGGCTGATGTTTGCTGGCTGATGTTTGCAGATGGACAAAATTTTGTTAATTTGCAAATTTTATTACCGAACATGCGTGATACTCAAAAATCTTTTATAAGAGCACTATATAGGCATAGAATTTTATAAGTGTAAAAATTGTGGGGGTAAGTATGGTATTACCAATATTGTTTGCAGGTACTCCAGAAGTTGCGGTTCCATCTCTTCGTGAGCTAGCAAAAGATAATGAGCATTTTGACGTTCGTGCAGTGCTTACTCGTCCTGACGCTCCAACAGGTCGTGGCAGGAAGCTGGTTCCAAGCCCTGTGAAGAAGGCTGCTCTTGAGCTTGGTTTGCCAGTGCTTGAGTCAGATCCTAAAGATGAAGATATGTTTCTTGAACAGCTTGCGGCAACCGGCGCGAAAGCTGCAGCAGTTGTAGCGTATGGTAAGATTTTGCGCCAGAATGTTTTAGATGCGTTGCCTCTCGGCTGGTATAATCTTCATTTTTCGATTCTTCCGCAATGGCGAGGTGCAGCTCCTGTGCAGCGCGCCATTTGGGCCGGGGATGACATTACAGGTGCTACGGTTTTTCGCATTACACGCGGCATGGATTGCGGGCCTATTTTGGCGCAGTTTACTACAAAAATTGAGCCTCACGAAAATTCTGGCGATCTTCTTGCGCGACTTGCAAACGACGGAGCTCCGCTGCTTGCAGCATCTCTTCGTGGTATGGAAACTGGTGAAATTGTGCCGGTTGAGCAAGATCAAACTCCTCAACAAGTTGCGCAAAAAATCACGGTTGAAGATGCTCATATTGATTTTCATGCGCCAGCTTTTGCTGTTGATCGTCAAATTCGCGCTTGTACGCCAAATCCGGGCGCGTGGTGCGAGCTTCATGCGGACGATGAACATAATGCGGATCCGATTACTTTGCATGTTTTACGCGCAGTTCCAGCAAATGCTAACGATCCGCATGGTGAGGAATTGATGAGGCTTGATCCTGGAAAATTGCTTGCTGGCAAGAAGCAAGTTTGGGTCGGTACTTTAAGCGGCGCACTTGAACTTTTGGAAGTAAAAGCGCAAGGTAAGAAAGCCATGAAAGCGGCAGACTGGGCGCGCGGAGCCAGGCTTTCGGCAGCAGCTTACTGCGCATAAAATTATGAGTATGAACTTTTCTTCGATGTTGCCAACTTTAGCCAAGCCCGGGCTTTTGGTTATGGATGTTGATGCAACGCTTATTGAAGAAGAAGTTATCGATTTGCTCGGTGCAGAAGCTGGGTGCGGCGATGAGCTTTCTAAGATTACAGCGCGCGCAATGCGTGGCGAAATTACTTTCGATACTTCCTTGCGTCTGCGCGTGAGTATGCTTCGCGGTTTACATATTGATGAGTGCAAAAAGCGTATTATTTCGCAAATTCACGTAACTAAAGGCGCGAATGTTTTAATTGACACTCTTCATGCGCATGGTTGGAAAGTTGGCGCAGTTTCTGGCGGTTTTCACGAGATTTTGGACGAATTTTTGCCGGGTTTGAATATTGATTTTTGGGTGGCTCACCATTTGGAATCTATAAATGGCAGGCTTACTGGCAACGTACTTGGAAATATCGTTAACGCTAACGCAAAAGTTGAAGCGCTACAAACTTGGGCAAGTAATTTTGGAATCGCGCACGAACAAACTGTTGCCGTGGGGGATGGAGCGAACGATATTGCAATGATTACATTCGCTGGATTAGGCGTGGCTTTCTGCGCAAAACCAGCAGTTCAAGCGGCTACTCCTTACCGCATTCTTACTCGCGATGTAAGCGCTGTCTTGCGTTTTTTGAATGCGAATTAATACGTTTTTGGTGATTTGCTTAATGTGGCGCTCCAAACTTGGGGAACTTTTCTCGCGTTGGCGCGACGACCTGCTTGAGCGCAGCACAGCGCGCGCGAAAGCAACTCGGAGCGTGAGCTTGCTCAAGTTGAAAGCACGGTGTGCTTTCAACGCAAGCTCAGTAGCGAGCGCGTTATCCGCGCGAGCGTTCCTTCGTGCAGTAGCACTAATGCTAGTGTTCGTTAATCAACAGGAATCAACGTCTGCAGAGCACAACTGCAAAACTTCATAAACGCGCAAGATCCAATCAGTGCGAAAAATCTCAAATCTCTACCACGTTAATATCACTACGAATGAATCACAAAACATATTGAGATGCAAAATAAATTGTGCATTTATAGAACGAAAAGTTGAGTAATGTACGTAGGCAATGTAAAATTGTAAGACAATGATTAAATATTAATGATGAATACTAGTGATTAGATACTAGTTTGTGCATGTTGTGTATCTTTTAACCACAACATATGTTTGTGCTGGTAAGTCTTTTATAAGACAAGTAAAATAGTAAGTAATTTGTAAGTGAGAGAGAGTGTGCGTAAATACGGGAATTTACGTATAGCAGGGTAGGGAGTGTAACGTGAATTTACGAGAAGTTGCGCTAGAAGTTGCGCGTATTTTGGAAGATGTTGGTAAACATGCGTATCAGGATCAGTTAAGTCCTCAAGATATGACTTCGCTTGCGTTGGGTGATCCTATGCAATCAGAGTCTGGTTTTGGTGACAAGCTTGTGCGCTTTATTCAAAACCGTTTGACCTATGTCAATCCTTTCCAAGGTTTTTGGAGAACGAGACCAGAGCATTGTAATCCTGGAGACCGTTTTTGGTGTGTTGGCAATGTTGATGGTGCTATTAATTTCAACCGAGATATGGCTGAGTGGACGCTTACGGTTTCTTTGTTTGAATTTAATGATGAAGGTTCAGCTCGCCCTGTGCTTGGTGTAGTACATGCTCCTGCATTGGGTTTGACATATCTTGCTGCAAAAGATCAAGGTGCGATTCGTATTCGCAGAACTCCACAAGGTGAGAAACGTGAAAAGATTACGCCGTCTACATCTTCGGATCTTCGTGGTTCGGTAGTTTGCTATGGTATGTCTTATATTCCGGGCGAATCGAAACGTGCTTTGGATGTGGTTGCTTCATTAGAAGAAGGTTGTCCGGCAGATATTAAACGCATTGGTCCAGCCTCGCTTGATTTATGCAAGGTGGCAGACGGCACGTACGACGCTTATTTTGAGCCGCATTTGCATCAATGGGATATTCCAGCAGTTTCTGCCGGTGCCGTGGTGGTGCAAGAAGCTCAGGGACAAGTATGCCAGTGGGATGGAAGTCCTATTCATTACCGCCGCGAGAATGATGTAGTAGCGTCGAATGGTTTACTTATTGATAAGCTGCGACCATATCTTAATTAGGTAACGTAATGAGGTAACGTAATGAGGTAACGTAGCTAAATAATGTAACCAAATGATTCATTACATAGCAATCAATAATTTTGCATGACGTAATTTTAAAAGCGGCACTTACGCAGCTAGTAGTAGCTGAGAATAGTTACTACAAGCTGCGGCGTGTCGCTTTATTTTGTAAAGAAATATCATAACGTCATAATCTATAATTTCTGCGGCAATACGCCGAAATGTTTAAAAATCATAGTGTAACAAGGCTTGAAATATGTGAAGTTTTGAGTACTATTACGTCTGTACGGGTGTCAGTTTGCAAGGTTTATTCTCGCTGAAACGTATGGGAGAGTATGAAGCGTAATGAAATTGCAAGCTGGCGTGTATCAATGAAGTGGATGCTGATTGCTTGTTGCTATCTGTTATTGTTGGCTGCAAATCGCATATTCAGCTTATGTATACCAAATAAAGTGAGGAATAATGACGAAGAAGAGTATTACTGTAAAGCATCTTGCTGCTTTGCAAAAGTCTGCTAAGCATACTACTTATGCGCCACTATCCAAGAGCGTGTGCGCTGCGATGCTTGCTGGATCAATGTTGCTTGGGGGGGGGGTATTCGTTTCTCCTGCCTATGCTGATGGTTATGTAAGTGGTGACGGTGCTCGCGTTTATTACGGCTACAAAGCTGACGCTGATTACAGTAAAGAGCGTTTGCTGATTAAAGTAACATATTATAAAACTAAGGCTGACGCGCTTAAAGGTGGAAACGATGGTGTTGATTCGCTTGGTAAGTTTGTGCGCGTTGAGTATACTTCTAATAATCCTGAGGATGCCAATAAACAACCAGATAAGTGGGCTTTAAGACCAACTTGGTGGTTTGGTGTGCCAAAAGGTTTGAAAGCAAATACGATTTCCCAAATTCGCTTGGTAAGGAATGAGCGAAGCACTCAAGAGGCTTCTAGTCAACCTACTCCTGGCGCTAAAAAGCTTAAAGATGCTTCAAGGCAAGGCTATGCTGTAGCAAGTGACCATACGTATAACAGCATAGATCAGTGGAAGCACAGTGTTTCGCGCGATTATTACTCTGGTAGTGACAAGACCATCGATGGCAAGGGTTGGCAGCGTATGGTCGGTATTACTAAGAATGAGAAAGATTACGATAATTCTGGTAATACCAAAGGTCAGTGGGATATTTATAAGGACGGTAATGCTAACGGTCTCCAGGGTATTTTTGCTGACTGGGAGTCTGCTGGTCAACGCTATTACGAAATGTCGTATGTGGCAGAAATGACGGATGATGCTTGGAAGCAGCGCGATCAGAAGCCGCTATTGTTTGTTGCAGGTATTTATCGTGGTGTTGGTAATTGGCGTTACGCTGCAGGTACCACGATGCGTGCGCCTAAGATTGCGGATAATTTGGAATTGAAATATCCTAAGCCGACGCCTGTAAAGAATCTTGACTCGCTTGATGAGAATGAACAGGCAGCAGTTAAGAAGGCTATTGAGGATGTTAACAAGAGTGCGGATACAAAAAATCCAAACTTATTTGATAAGCTGGTAGCAAAAGACGGCGTTAGTGTTGATGCTAAAGGTAATGCGACTATTACTTTTACAGACAACACTAAGCGTGTTATGCCGGCTAACTTATTGGTATTAAAGAACGAGACAGATAAAGACAAGTACAAGCCAACGCTTCCAGCTCGTACGCCTGTAGTGAAGTTATCGAAGCTCACGTCTGATGAAAAAACTGCGGTAACTCAGGCAATCATTAATGCTAATGGTGGTTCTACGCCTAATGCCTTCTTGCAGCATGTGAAGAAAACTAGTAATCAGTACGAAATTCGCGTTCAAGACGACGGCAGCGCAAAAGTTACTTATGCTGATGACTCAGAGCTTACTATTCCTTCTACAGATTTGGTGTATCAGGGAGCAACTATCGCCGATTGGGCGCCGTACATTTTGCCGGGTTATACAGAAGTTGGTAATCCTTCTTCTCTAACTCAAAACGAGATTACTGATTTAATAGCTAAGTTTGATAAAGCTAACGAAAAGTTAGGTATATACAATGCTGCTAAGCAAGATGGTAAATCTCCTGTAAGTATTGCTACTAACGGTACTGCTACTATAACTTGGAAAGATGGATCGCAAACTATAGTTCCAGGTTTCTTATACTTAAAGAAGAAAGCTCTTGATGCTCCAAAGCCGAAGCCAACTGGCGATGAGAAAAAGTATTTCACGGTTGCTGTTCCTATTAACATTTCCTCTGTGAATTTTGATCCGTTTAACATGAAGGCAACTGATTTAACTGATCAAGCTAATAGTGCGCAACTTACTTCAATTAAAGATACTTTGAAGGCGTTGACTGCTACTGATACTAAGGACTCTAATACTCATCCTCAAATTACCGACGTTACGTTTGCTGTTGATAAGAATGGTGTCGGCAAGGTTACTTTTACGGCAGATAAGTATGAGTCTGCAACTTACCCGATGGGTATGTTTATGAAGCAGAAGCCTGAACTGCAGAAGCATCAGCAGTCTGGCACTGTTGAGGAAAGTGGAATCAAATACAACCTTAATAAGTATTTTGTTGACGACCCTGAGCATCTTACTACAGAAGATAAAAATGGTGCGCTTCTTCAGTTTGTTAAAGATAACTACAAGTCAGCTGGTACATTAACCGGAAGCAAATGCCTTGTGAGCGATCTTACGCCAAAAGATAACACTAAAGGTCTTAAAGCTAGTGTCAGTGCTAGTGATGGCGTCGTTGATATTGAATACAACGACAGTGGAGACATTGTAATTAAGGGTTACAAGACTACTGGTTCATCTACGAAGCTCACTGAACTTCTTACTATTGATCACAGTAGGATTTATGAGAAGCGCAAGAAGGAGACAGTAACTCCACAGCCAAGCCAAGATGGATACAAGTATAATCTTACAAAGATTGGTATTGCAGGTGAAGCTCCAACTCAAGATGAAATGAAGCATGCGTTGCAGCAGTTTGTGAACGATAACTATACTGGCACAATCCCTGCAATGATTGATGGTACAGTTACGCTTGAAGATGCTTCTGGAGTAAAGGCAGCTACAAATACTACAGGTATGACTCCGTATGGTGCTGCTACTGATGCTGGTGTTACAAAGATTGTTGTGAATACAAGTGCAGCCGTGGATGGTTATGGCGATATCGTAGTTTCGGGTCACAAGAAGGGCGATACCGAAGATGACGCCAGTGGTGCATCTCTTGAAGAAGAACTATTCACTATCAAGGCATCTGACTTGTATATCAAGAATAGCGGAAGTCAGAATCCTACGGATAACACCGTTGAAAAATTGAAGGCTCTTGCTAAGCAGCTTTTGAATGAAAAGAAAAGTCTTACTAAATCTGACTTTACAAGAGCTGGTTTAGATAAAGATAAAATAACTGATAATGCTATTGATAATATGACTAATGCCGAAGAGCTTCGTGATCTTATTAAGAAGCTGAGTGAAGCAAAGCATACTGATCGTACGTACAATTCTATTGGTGATGTTGTTGTTGACGATCCAAACAATCCTACTGAAGCTGACTTCAAGAAGGCTGTTAAAGCATTCTTTGACGCTAACTATGATGGACGGAATAATTTCCGAGTTACAACGGATAGCGTGACTATTCCGTACCTTCCATCTGCTTCTGATCTTACGCCAAAGTCTGGTACTGTTGACATGGAGATTGCTGACGACAATATCAAGTCAGTTACTTCCAGTAAGACTGGTGATACTGATGATTATAAGTCAATGGTATTTAAGGATGCCAAGGGTACTCAGCTCTTCACTGTTGCTATTAGTTATAAGAAGAAGGAAGAAACTCCAAAGCTTAGCGAAGATGAGCTTAAGGAGATGAGAAAGCAAGCTAAGGAGACAATCGATCATAATCCAAATCTGACTAAGACAGATAAGAAAGGTTTTGATGATCGTATTGATACAGCAAATACTGCTGAAGAAATTCAAAAGATTTTGAAGGAAGCTGCAGATAAAGCAAATCAGAACTCAACTTCTGGTAATCCTGAGATTAAGGGTGAGATAAGCGGCAATCAGAGTGGTACTGACGCTGAGAACCAGCAGAAGCTCGATGCTGCTAAAGAAGCTGCTAAGGATATTATCAGCAAGCTTCCTAATTTGAGTGATGATGAAAAGAAGGATCTTACAGGTAAGGTTACTTCTGCAACTGACATTAATGGCGTGAATAGCGTTGTTGATGAAGCCAAGAAACTCAGTGAACTTAATGGTGTTAAGAAGGAAATTGAAGGAGTGCATCTTTACTTCCTTGACCATGGTAAGGGTGGAGATGCTGATTCGTCTGATCCAACCCACGCCGATGATGCTGCTCTTAACGAGTTGCTCGGTGGAACTCCTGGCAAGGATCAAACGCTTACCGATTTGGAAAATGCTTTGACTGCAAAAGACGCTACTGCAGAAAGCATCAATAATGCTCTTGCAAAAGCAAAGCTACAGAATACAAGTAATGAGCAGAATGCTAAGAATGCTGGTATTGCGAAGCTTGAAGCTGAGAAAGCAGAGCTTGATGCAGCATATAATGCGTTGACTGAAGAGCAGAAGAAAAATGCAACAGAAAAGTATACTGCTGCAACTACTGCCATTGAAACTGCAAAGACTAAAGTTGACTCTGCAACCAAGCCTTCTGAGATTACGGGCGCTCTTAGCACAGTGAATACTGCACTTACTGAAGCTAATACGGCAGTTGAAAACGCCAAGGGCAAGCGCGATACTTCTAGTATCACCAACGATCAAAATTCTGAACTTAATAAAGAAAAGGAAGCTCAGAAGAAGCGTATTAACGGTAGTGATCTTCCAGATGCTGAAAAGCAGAAGGCTATTAAGGACATCGAAGCTGCAACTATGCTTGGTGATCCAACCGGTATTGCTAATCGTTACTTGAAAGCTCAAAAGATTGAGGATGCTAAGAAGCAGATTGCTGCGCTTAAGTATTTGAACAAGGCTCAAAAGCAGTATTATAAGGATCTTCTTGATAGCACTGATGCCTCTGATCATGTTGATGAAGCTGGAAAGCCTACTGGCAAGGATGACATCGATGATGCTCTTGAGCAAGCGTTGAACTTGAACGGTGTGATGAAGCGTTTGGCTGATCTTGCTACGAGTGCAGACAAGCTTAAGAAGGATAATAAAGATCAAAAGTATTCTTCTGCCACTGAAGATAAGAAATCTGCTTTCGATGCTGCTTTGAAGGCTGCAAACACTCAACTAGATAAGGTTGATGGCGCAGACAGCGACAATATTAACGCTGACGGTGCTAACGCTTTGTACAACGATTTGCTTAAAGCTATGCAAGGCCTTGATAGCTCTGTTAAGGGTGTTGATTTGTACACTGAAGACTTGCGAAAAGAGTACACTGATGATGTTGCTTTGAAGGAAAAGCCTGTATACAAGAATGCAACGAAGAATGTGAAGGAAGCATTCGATGCTGCAGTAACTGCTGCAAAGGCTGCTCTTGAAAATGCAACAAAGAATCCAACTGCGCTTGGTGCTGATGCTGCAGCTCAGCAGAATGCAATCGGTGCTGCTCTTGCTAACTTAGTGAATACTCGCAAGGCTCTTGATGGTAAGGAACAAAAGCCAACTCCGGCTCCTTCTGTTGATAAGACTGGTTTGAGGGCTCTTGTTGATGCTGCTGGGCAGGTGAAGGATTCTGACGCGTATAAGTATGCTGATGCTGATAAGCAGGGTGCTTATGATAAGGCTATTAGTGATGG
>QWCP01000450.1_pt1 | contig 15531 bp, 13 predicted proteins | sample 1972561 | NCBI WGS metagenome assembly QWCP01 (sample SAMN09866705, study PRJNA288562) | Human vaginal metagenome isolate pre4_vaginal, whole genome shotgun... | isolation source: vagina | host: Homo sapiens | place: USA: California
GGGTCATTCTTATTTTGGCAAGGTGGGGCTGGTTATTTTAACCTTACTGGGTCTAAAATACTTGCCAGCGTGGGTCAAATTAGTGTGGCTTTTCCAGCATACACAACTTCCTTGCATTGACAGGGAATCACTGCCAACAAAAAGACGTAAATGCTCAGGATGTATGCTATCAATTTCATATTTAGCTGCAAAAATACGAAATAACTTTTGCAACTCGGTTGCAAAGATACATTATAACGTATGTATAATCACTAATAAATATTTTTATTACTTAGGGTCTGCTCATCTGGCTTAACGAAAACCTTCGGTTATCAGTACAGCGAAATCATCCGTTCTCTCATAAGTATCTACTTCTGTGGTGGTTCATGTACCCAAGGATGTCACTACTCATTTGATGAACCACCTCTCGCTTCATCCGACACTTTGCACTTGTAGCTCTGATACTATCCTCAGAGCGATAAAGGAGTTGACGAAAGAAAACATTTCATACACATCAGATATGGGCAAGACCTACGATTTCAATACGGCTGACACGCTCAATACTTTATTGCTCAATTGTATATTTGCATCTAACCAACTGAAAGAGGGTGAGATGTATGATGCTGATTTCGACCATCAGTTCATAGAAACAGAGAAGTATGATACAAAGCCTACATACAAGAAGTTCGGACTCAATGCAACAAGTCGCATAAAAGCCTTTGTATTCAGGTTTATCTCAGTACCAGCCAAGTGGATCAGGACATCAAGGCGGTATGTGCTGAATATCTATACCTGTAATAATGCTTACGCAGATGCTTTCCAGACTGATTTTGGATAATGCCTACAACTTATGGGAATGATATTGTGTATTGCCTCAAGTCACATTGTGGGGTAAGGGGATATTGTAGGCAGAAGTGGGTATTTCAGCCTCAATTTATCTGATAATTCGGTAATGAGCGGACATGTACACGCAAGAAGGACGTTGAAGGGCTTAGTTGCGGATTTGAGGATAAAATAAAAACTGAAGTTTCGCAAGTAAATATATAATACACTTGCTTATTTATAAATTTCCTAAAATTGCAGATTTAGATTTGATAGTTGATTCTTTCGTAAAAATTTGAGTTTTTCTACATATCAAGGAAAACGAATAAGTTAGATGTGACAAGATTATTACCGAAAACTCTAAAACCATGCGCAAGAATACTATTTGAAAACCAAGATCTTTCTAAGAGAGGATGATAGCAACTTTATATACATAAAATACCCAATAATAGGTATTTGAAAACCAAGATCTTCCTAAAAGAGGATGATAGCAACTTTATATACATAAAATACCCAATAATAGGTATTTCGTGACGTTTTGGGATATTGTAATTTTGCATCAGAAAATATCCATTATTAAGAAATAAATCTCACATATCATTTATACACAGGTGTTTGAAGAGGAAAATTTAGTACAATAAAAGAATAGATTTATCCCCATATGTATACTAAAATAAAAATGCTGTCTCTGTTTGTCACACTGACTCCATGCATTGGGTATGCCCAAAAAAACGTAGGCACACCTAAAACGTCTAATGCCATGACCGACTCTTTACATCAGATCAACGAAGTAGTAGTAAGAGCCAACCAGATGTTAGGCAGTCAGTTTGAAGCACGTAAATGCTGAAAAGTGTACCTGGAGTAAATATTTATGAAGAAGATGGTTTTGGATTGCGCCCCAATATCAGTTTACGCGGAACACAAGCTGAGCGTAGTGAACGTATCACGCTAATGGAAGATGGCATATTGGCTGCTCCTGCACCATACGCAGCCCCCGCAGCCTATTACTTTCCTAATGCGGCACGTATGTATGCGATAGAAGTATTAAAAGGTAGCAGTCAGGTACAATATGGACCATTTACAACAGGAGGTGCCATTAACCTAGTGTCCACCCCCATCCCGCAGGACCGATTAATAAAGTGCAGTATGTCGGCAGGTAGTTTTGGTAGTCTAAAACTACAAACGGCTATAGGTAAAAGCTTTAAGCATACAGGCTTTCTCATAGAATATTTGCGCTATCAGTCTCGCGGTTTCAGACATGATGACCCCGACGAGCGTACAGGATTTAAGCGCAATGACGTAATAGCTAAGTGGATGGTACGCACAAACAAAGAAGATGGCATAAATCACAGATTAGAACTAAAGTATGGATTTGCTAACGAAACTTCCGATGAAACATATCTTGGGCTTACTGATCAGGACTTTAACGTTAAACCATATTTTAGATATGCAGGAGCGCAAAAAGATAATTTGGTGACACGCCACTCCCAGTTTTCTGCGACATACATTATAAAAGGTGCTCGTTCATGGGATATAACCACGCAGGCCTATTACAATTATTTTTTCAGGAATTGGTACAAGCTTAACGAGGTGCGTACTGGCTACACCAAGGCTGAACGCCGCTCGATAGGCGATGTACTTGCCGACCCTATTACCAACCAATCGTACTTCGATATTGTTGCAGGTAAGGCTAACTATATAGGAGAGGCACTAATGCTGCGTGCTAACCACCGTAAGTACCATTCGCGTGGTATTCAGATAAAAGGGGAATATAAAACAATGCTATACGGTGGATACTTCACTGCAGAGATTGGCATGCGTTACCATGCTGACAGCGAGGATCGCTACCAGCAAGACGATGGATACTCTATGAATAATGGTCGTATGGAGCTTTTTTCAAGAGGACTCCCAGGCAGTCAGACCAATCGCATTACTACAGCGCATGCATTATCGGCTTATACTTTAGCAAAATGGGCAAAAGGTGTGTTTACCTTTACCGCAGGAGTTCGTTATGAAGATGTAAAGCTGTTGAATCGCGATTATACTAAAGCCGACTGGCGACGTACGGGCATGGCGCGTATAGAAGTACCAAATAGTGCAAGAGCTATTATGCCAGGAATAGGGATTAACTGTAAGTTAATGCCCCAGCTGTCATTATTCTCAGGAATACATAAAGGTTTTGCACCGCCCAGTGCTTCCCTTGGACAAAAAGCCGAGAGCAGTATCAGCGACCTTGCCGCACAAGGCGGATTAGGTACCTTAGACCAGTTTAACGTAGGACGGGCATTGGTACGAGGTGTAGAACTGCTTTTACAATGCCAGCCATTACCTACTCATTGGAAAATCCAACTCCCCATGCAACTATCTTATACCTTTACAGATACAAAGATGAAAAACTCATTTACAAGTGCATCGTGGGGACATGTTTTATATGGTGATGAAATTCCTTATATCTTTCGTCATGCACTTAACGGTCAGATAGGTGTGGAAAGCAAATGGGCTGACATAAACTTTAACATGCGATACAATGGCGACATGCGTACAGTTCCAGGACAAGGCAAGATAGCTCAACGCGAAAAAATTCCAGCCAACTTTATTATAGATGTTACCGCCAAGGTGCATATAATTAAAAATGTAGACCTTACTATGAATATGGTCAACCTTACCAACAAAGTGTATATGGTTTCACGGCACCCATCTGGTGTCAGAGCAGGCTTACCTTTTGGTATTTATGGGGGGGTACAGTGGAAACTTTGATAAAATGTCATATCGCTAAAAATATAATATGAAAATGAGAAGATCTGTATATATACAATCTATAACTATAAAAAGAACACTATGCCTATTGATCATGCTATGCACTTTATCAAGGCTCATGGCACAAGAAAATAGGTGGGTAACAGGCTCTGTTACAGATACACAAGGCGAACCCATAGTAGGGGCAATTGTTGGTATTGTAGAAAACAAGCAAAAGACGGTTACGGACATCGATGGTAATTTTAAGATAGAGGGCACCGAGGGGCAAACCATTACTGTCTCGTTTATAGGCATGCATGACTATAAGGGAAGTATTAAGGCAACATCTTTAAAAATAGTGTTGCAGAGTAATAGCAGAATGATTGACGAAGTTGTCGTAACAGGATACCAAAACATAAGAAACCGTGTTTACACTGGTGCTGCCACAGCAGTGAAAATGACCGACATCAAACTCGAGGGTATTGGTGATGTCTCGCGCATGTTGGAGGGTCGCGTGCCTGGACTGTCGATTCAAAACATATCCGGAACATTTGGTGCTGCACCGCGCATCAATATTCGTGGGGGTGCTTCCATCATGGGAAATGTTCAGCCATTGTGGGTAATCGATGGTGCTGTTTACGAGGACATGGTACATGTTTCTCCCGAAGACTTGGCGTCTGGTGATGCCGTTACGCTCATTAGTTCGGCAGTAGCAGGGCTTAATCCTGCTGACATACAAGATATTCAAGTACTAAAAGATGCCTCAGCCACATCAGTATACGGCGCACGGGCTGCCAATGGCGTTATTGTAATTACGACAAAAAGTGGTAAAAGGGAAATGCCATTGCAAATTAATTATACAACAGAAAACACATGGCGCCCTCGTCCAGATTACAGTCACTTCGATTTGCTGAACTCTCAAGAGACGATGGCTCTGTATCAGGAAATGCAAGAGAAAGGATATTTTGATCCAGCTACATCGTTATATGGACGTAGAGGCGGGGTTTATCATCAAATGTACAAACAGCTCACCACTTATGATGACGAATCACACAACTGGATGTTGCCAAACACTTATGAAGCCCGACAAAACTTCTTACGACAAAGAGAATATGCCAATACGGATTGGTTTAGGCTTTTGTTTACAAACAACCTGATGACAAACCATACAGTAAGTTTGTCGGCAGGTGGAAAAAATGTAGCATCTTATGCCTCGATAGGCTATTATCACGATGCTGGTTGGACTATTGCCGATCAGGTGCAGCGACTGACAACCAACATTAAGAACACATTTTACATAACCAATCACCTTACTGCCAAATTATCGTTACAGGCCAATATGCGTATGCAAAATGCACCAGGCACCTTGCCACAGAAAAAAAACACCATATCTGGAACATTTGAACGAGATTTTGACATCAACCCGTTTGCATACGCTTTAGGAACAAGCCGAACGCTTCGTCCCTATGATGAGTATGGGCAACGCGAATATTACCGTAACAACTGGGCTCCTTTTAATATATTGAACGAGTATGACAACAATCAATTAAAAATACAGGTAGTCGACTTTAAATTGCAAACCGAAGCGACCTATAAGTTTACTGATGCTCTTAACCTTAAAGCAATGTTTTCATACAGAAGAGCACATACAAGTAGACGACATGAAATAGGTGAAAGATCCAATATGATAGGAGCTTACCGTGCTTGTGAAACACCATGGGTGGCAAAACAAAATATATATCTTGTAAAAGACATCTATCATCCAGAACTCCTACCTAAACCTGGCATACAACAAGGTGGTGTACTTTTCCTAAACAATGCCAATATGCAAAGTATGCTGGCACGCATAGCTGTTGATTACGACAAGCAAATAGGAGTACATGACCTGAAAGGATTTGCTTTTGGTGAAATAAGAACTCTGCAGCAAACTACAAATTCTTTTCAGGGATATGGCATTAGTTATCAACGCGGTAATGAGGTGCAAAGCGCACCTGGTATTTTTGAGAAAATGTTTCAAGAAAACACCCCTTATTTTGCATTGCGTAATAGAAACGAAAGAGGCATTACGTTTTCTGGCAATATTACCTATGGCTATCAGGGCAAGTACATTTTTAATACTGTGGTGAATATTGAAGGCTCTAATGCCGCAGGAAAGGGATCTACTGCTTTATGGTTGCCAACATGGAATGTTGGAGCCAAATGGAACGTGGATAAGGAGAATTTTATGCAAGGGAATGATGTCATTTCAAAATTGGCATTTCGTATAAGTTATGGATTAACAGCCAAAATGAACGAAGCGGCAGCTAATGCATCGGCTATCTATAGAGGTGGTATAGTCCATAGGTTAAATCTAAATGACAGAGAAAACAAATTAAATTTGCTTTCGTTGGAAAACAGAGATCTTACTTGGGAAAAAATGTACGAGCTGAATGTTGGCGCAGAGGTGGCATTCCTGAAAGATCGCATTTCGGCTACAGTAGATGTATACCAACGCAATACATTCGATTTGATAGACTTGGTACGCACATCTGGAGTTGGCGGACAATACTATAAATACGCCAACTTTGGCGATATGGTTGCTCGTGGTATTGAATTCGGATTGCATACCATCAATGTGAATAACAATGCATGGAAATGGACAACAGATCTTACATTCAATGCCATTCATCAACAAATAACCCGTATGCTCAATTCACCAAACGCATTTGACATGGTGGCAGGTAGAGGTCGTGGCAACGTAGTTGGTTATCCTAAAGGCTCGCTGTTCTCGTTTAATTTCCAACGATTGGACAAAAACGGGCTACCAAACTTTAATTTTGGACGATATCCATTACCACAAAACGAGTTGAAAGATATTGTAGGAGCTGACTTCAACGACACACAATACACTAAAACTTATTTATTGTATCACGGTCCTATTGAGCCTAATATAATGGGCGGATTGGCAAATACCGTGAAATGGCGCAACTGGGAATTTTCTTGCTTCATAACAATGCAGGCAGGCAACAAGATTAGGCTAAATCCAACATTTGACACACAGTTTGCCGATTTGAATGTATTTTCCAAAAATTATCTCAATCGTTGGCTTAATCCTGGCGATGAATATCATACTGACATACCCACACTGCCTTCGAAGGAGATAATAGACGCGATAGGAGTGGAAAATATAGAAAAAGCATACAACACCTACAACTACTCACAATTGCGTGTGGCCGATGGTAGCTTTGTCAGACTAAAAAATATTGCGCTATCCTATTATTTAAAACCAAGTTGGATGAAAGCGATAGGCTTAAAAAGTGGAAGTGTTCGTTTAAATGTTACAAATCCACTATTGATTTATGCCGATTCCAAACTACATGGACAAGATCCTGAATATTATCAAACAGGAGGCGTTTCACTGCCTACGCCTCGACAATATACTTTTACTTTAAATGTTGGTTTTTAAAATGAAATACTATCTATATAAATATGTCTTGGTCTTTGCCACTTTAGCTCTATGTGGCTGTAACGATTTTTTGGACAAAATTCCCGATTCGGACATTGATGTAAACATAGACAATGAAGAAGGAATTGCCCAATTACTTGCAGGAGCTTATCCAGAGGCAAGCTATATTCCTTTTTTAGAGCCTCGTACTGATAATGTAGACATCAGAGCAAATGGCACACATACACAACTGAACGAAGAAATGTTTTATTGGGAGGATGACACCCAAGAAGACATTGACACACCCTTAAATTATTGGAATAGTTGTTATAAAGGGATTGCGCAGGCCAACAAGGCTTTGGAGCTGCTAAAAAAATATCCGAAGAATGAACGTGTCAAGGCTTTATATGGCGAGGCATTTTTGCTTAGAGCTTACCTTCACTTTATGCTGGTCAATATCTGGGCAGAGCCTTATGGTAATGCAGAGCAATCTCCTGGTATACCTTATGTTAACAAACCCGAGAAACATGCGCTGACTAATTATAACAGAGGTACTGTCAACGAAGTATATGATAGTATTGAAAGCGACTTGAAGCGTGGTGTCACCTTAGTCACCGACAGATATTATAAGCAACCTAAATATCACTTCAACAAAAAAGCGGCTTACACGTTCGCCTCTCGCTTTTATCTGATGAAAGGTGAATGGGAAAAAGTAGTGGAATATGCTAATTATGTGTTAGGCGCTGACCCCAAAACCATATTAAGGCATTGGGTGGGATATTCACGGCAATTTGAGTTTAAACGTCAGCGTTTGTCTACACGCTACACATCTCCCGACGAGCCTGGCAACTTATTGATTTGTACCACCGAGTCTCGGTGGGCGAGACAAATGCCTACGGATCGTTACGGATCAACCAAACAAACTGTTGACGAAATATTCAACAAAAGAGGTATCGAAGGGGGAGGCGATTTCTCTAAAATGACTTTTGACGGTACATATCCTTTTGTTTATTCACCATCACCTATAGTAAATGGTAAGTATATCGCCAAGTTTGATGAGCTGTCTACCACTGAAAGCATTGGATTAAGACCTCGGGGAATTTACGTGAGCAATGTATTGTTTACTGCAGATGAAGCTTTGCTTAATAGAATGGAAGCTTATGCCATGCTAAAACAGTATGATAGAGCCATTAATGATTACCTGCAATATATGCAGGGTAAGTTTGGCTTTATGCCTACTGTTGAAAGGGATATTTATATGCGTACAAGTGAAAATAATTATGATGTGTACACCCCTTTCTATGGCATGACATTAAAACAGCTTGCATTGGTAAAGTTATTTGCCGATTTCAGGCAAAAAGAGTTTTTTGCTGAGGGGCTACGCTGGTTAGACATTAGAAGGTTTCATTTGAGTGTGAAGCGTAATACAAAATCTAAATATTATTTCCCCTTAGAGAAAGACGACCCACGAAAAGTATTGCAAATTCCCATAGAAGCACAAAACAGAGGACTGGCTCCTAATCCTCGTGAACGCAAAGAACTCATTAGATAAACATAGTAGGTAATTTATAACGCAACAAAATGAATATACAGAAATATTTCTTAGCATATATAGGCCTATGGGCATTACTGGCAACGTCTTGCCAACATGACACACTATCAGATGACAGTGTTGTGGACAGCAATGCCACTCAAACGCAAACGGCACAATGGATAGAACAGCATTTTACCAAGGTGTATGGTCCAGAGGTGGTATATCAGTGGCAAAAAAATAACAGTCAGAAAGGAGTCTATGTGTATCCTCCTGACACTACAAACATAAAACAAGTTCTTAACGCTATTAGCTCTTTATGCTTTGATACCTTTAGGGATATTCAAATGGAAGGCAAAGGCAACCTGCTTAACTACTGTTTGCCAGTACGCATTACATTATATGGGGGCGGAAACCCAGATAAGAATGGTGTTGAGCGCATGTACAACATTGCGTCACAGCCAGTAGAGATGAGTATATATCATGTTAATGATTTTGATGCAAACGACAAGCATAAAGTTAATAGACTTGTTCGCAGCGTATATCACCAAATGATGAAACGAGTGTTAGAGCAGATACCATACGATAGAGCTAAATTTGCTGCCATCAGTGAAGGAAAATATATCACCGACACTCAACTCCTCTCCGAGATAAATGGTGCGAACAACGATATTGGGTTAGTGGGATATGCCAACAAACGTGGATTTTACACCTATCTTTCCATGCTTAATCCTGAGGACGACATGGCAGAGATGTTAAGCGTTATCTTGACATCTACACCAGCAAAACTTAAACAAGCAGAAGATGAAGCACGTACACCAGACGAAGACTCTGACCCCGAAGTGAATAAACGCTATAAACAAGAGGCCGATCGTGCCTATCATGATTTTATGGCAAAAAAAATGTTTGTCGAGCAGTATGCTTGGAATAACTGGCACGTTAAATTGCTCACATTGCAACTTAAGAGCGTCAGAACCTTGAATAAATATCTAAATACAAAATAAGATGAAGTATCTTTCATACATACTCCTCACTCTACTTGGTTGCATTTTCTACAGCTGCCATGATGAAGAACGAGAATTTGTGAACACACCTACCCAGCGCAAGAGGCAAGCCATTGAGGCGTTGAACACTGAGCTGGTTAACAACAAAGCAGGATGGTTGGTTATGTATTTCCCTAAAACAGATTCCTTGCTGTTTTCTAACATCAGTGATAAAATAAAAGCCGAATACCAATACGGAACTGACAGATATGGTTATGGAGGTGTTTGTTTTACCATGCGTTTTTTACAACATGGGAAAGTAGAGATGCGTGCCGACTTTGACCCCAAAAGTGTTGCTACTTCCATGATGGGCGAATACAAAATAGGGACAAATAGTTGCACCCAACTTACTTTTCTTACCACAAACTATATACACAAGCTGGTCAATGATAGTTATGGAGGCGCATGCGACTGGTTATACCAAGGACGTGATGAAGACGGATTTCTGGTATTCAAAACTGCCTCATACCTTAAGCCAGCATGCGAATATATTTTGATGAAACCCTTGCATGATGTGCATGAGTTTGCCGATGCGGTAAAACAAGCATACGATAACAGACGAGTATTTGAGCAAATGAAAAATCCACAGTTATATATACACAGAGGCGGTCGTGTTTACTTTCAGAGCGATTACTATCTTGGCAGAAACGGTGGACGCGTGGCCACGACCGAGAAACAGAGATATTATCTGTTTATGGAGGTGACGAAACCTAACCCTATCCCAGACTATCCACCTAAAGAATTTTCCGTGTTGGGTTCTGGATATTGTGGCACGCCTAAAGGTATTACTTTTAGAGCAGGTCTGCGATTGAACAACAAACAGGTGTTTGCCGACTTTCAACGTATTGGCAACCATTTCGAAGCTGAATTGGTAGAAGTGTATCATCCCGAATGGAGAAGCATTAGGTTAGTAAGTAAGCATCTACACCCAGAAGGAAAAATAACTGGTTTGAAAGCGGTTATTCAAGACGTTCCTACCAATGAATAAAATATAAACAGATAACAACGAACGGTATGAAAAAGAAATTATATATAACACTCTCAGCCTTTACCTTGATATTATTCTCAGCATGTTCACCTGCCGTAAACGACGATGCCGATGAAGACTACGACAAATTATTTCCATTTAAGGGAATAGAAAAACCAAAGATATCGTACGATGATCAAGCCTTGCAATTAGCAAGCATCGATATGAATGAGAATAGCTACGTCTACCCGGGAGTTGAGATTAACGGTGAGAAGCGTACTTATACGGTAACCCTGATTTGTTCTTTTTTTGAAAAGGAATTGCAAGGCAGCTTGGTGCCTGATGAAGAACTTTCCTCAACTTATACTATCAGATACATTGATGCTGACAAGACCCTGAAAACCTTTTTCACGGAAGCTGATGATTTTGATGATAGCGATGTAAAATTGCTTAAAAATGGAGAGGAGCAAAAAATTACTTTTCAAGCCATGTCTGGCTTCCCTATGTTTTTGCAAGTAAAGGGCGGAGGTCCAAGCAACTCATCTGTGCGCGCCACCATTTCGGCTGTATCCAATGATGGACTTACCATTGTGCGCCCTTTACATGTAGAGCAATTTCAAAATGAAGAGGGTATCAATTTAATTAAAAATCCATTTTGTGGATATATCATATTGCCATAAAGATAATGGGATAAAATCATGAAGAATAAACGTAACAGACCTTTTTGTATATTCATGCTGTGGTTGGCACTGTGCACCTCCATAACATCATGCACAACATGGCCCGATGAAACCATTGAGTCATCGTACATCATGCCTACATGGCCAGACCCAGAATATAAGTTTGTCAGGAATGATGAAAGTAGTGTTAATACATTAGAGTGTGAGCTGTTAAAAGAGCCTGCTGATATTGTATATCACTCGTTTATGAAAGAAGCTCGTATATCAAGTGTCGTACAGCAGGAGCGGATGAACGGATATTTCAAGCAAGGAGTGTATGGTAAAGCGCCATTTGATGAGATAGCTACATCTATGGTTCACCGTGTTGACAGGGATCGCATCCTCGCAGTCTTTCAACAATTATTCAATGAGTCGAGAGCATTGAGTGGTTACGGCTACCCTCGTCCTGCCGATATTCGCAACACCAAGGCACAAATGGGCAAAGGAGGATATATAGGCTATAATATTGGCGATGAAAACTTAGCGTTTGTTAATGCCAAAGGTGTAGCCGTGGCGGAAGTGTACTATGAGATGATTAGGGGAAGCATTTATTTGGATAAAATCCTGAATGTGCATCTTAACCCTGAGTTATACAACGACCAACAGCTTTTGAAAGATCAGGCAGCTTCAAATCTGGTAAACGGACATAATTACACAGAACTGGAACATCATTGGGACTTGGCTTATGGTTATTACCAATACTGGTTGCCCATTGTGCAAAAAAATGAACGCAGTGCGCTAAAGGGAAGTCGTATTAAACTTTACAACGCCTTTGCGGCAGGACGATTGGCCATGACCGAGTATAGGTTTGACGAGATGAGAACATGTCTTTATACCATTAGGCAAGAACTGTCTAAGGTGGTCGCCGTGCATGCCATACAGTTGTTGTCAGGCGAAGTGACAAATGCCAATTTACACGAGGATATCAGCAATGCCTTGGTATTCCTGTCGCGTGCCTATGGTGCCGTGTTCTCGTTGCAGTTTGCCGTGAATACAGAAGGGAAACCATTATATACCTTTGATGAGGTACAAACGCTTTTAGATGCACTTACTCAAAGCTCTGGGTTGTGGGATAAGCAGCGTCTGGAAGGCGATTCCACTACCCCTGGATCCATTGCCTATACTGTAGCACAAATCAAGCAGCGCATAAAATGATAAGCATATATGCGATAACTCTTATAAGAAAAAAGTAAAACTATGAATTTATATAAACTATTATTGTTAGCGTTCCTATGGTGTACGCTAGACGTAACAGCTCAAACACCTCCCAACTTGATATTGAACGGTGGGTTTGAAGAGTGGCGCGCCGCTGGCATCTATGAGAAACCTATGTGTTGGTATTTTTCAGTGGGTAGCATTGAAAAATCAAATCAATCACATGGTGGCAGCCACGCTGTCAAGTTAGTAGCAATCTCGCATACGCTATCTATAAGTGACCGAGCATACAACTATTATTATATGAACATTGAGGGCGGAGCAACTTATCGCCTTACCTATTGGTATAAAGGTACGTTACAGCGTCCCAATTGTGTTTCCACCGTGATATGGGGCAAAGAAAAGCGCAAAGTTAAAACGGATGCAAAGAAAGCTTCAAAGGATATGGTTACAGATGCATCCCCTACTGAATGGAAACAAAAAACTATAGATTTTGTCGCTCCGCAAGGAGTGGATTGCGCGGGATTTTGTTTTGAAATGAAAGAAGAAAATTCCGATGCCAATAACTATCTATTGATTGACGATGTGGTTTTTAAGAAAATAAAAAGTAGTACTATTACCGAGGATGTACCGATGCCTTATGATGTGAAAGTTTCTGCACAACAACATGAAATTTTTATGTCGTGGCATCCTGTGCAAGGCAGTGGCATCAAATACAATATTTTGCTTAATGGAAAGCAGGTATCTACAATAAGCACAACCGACTATATCTTGCAAAAAATGCAGCCTAACACTCCCTACGAAATAGGTGTGCAGACGATTATGCCTGACGGAAAGAAGTCGAAAGTGGCTAAAAAAAACATTACCACAGAATCAATAATACCAGGCAGGGAGGATGAAAATCGCATTCCCTACATCTATCAAATTAAGAACTATGGTGATTGTCCACGAAACATAGAGTTGTTTTTCAACGATTTGTATGATGTCAACGCTCAAATTAAATATACGCTTGACGGCATTCCCTTCGTCCCTGTCGACGGATACAAATTGGTTTTCAACAAAACGGGTAAACATATATTAGTTGTGGACATCATTGAGAGTGATGGCAAGGCTTGGACCTTGGAATATAACTTAAATGTGAAATAAGCTAATCAACATGAAGCATATATATAGTTGGCTATCAGTGATAATACTTGGCATGTCGTTGACCGCATGCCACACTGAGTCGGATTTAGAACCGTCTAAAATATTGATAGGGGATAACGACTTATCATCTATTGATGTGTTTACGCACGCGACCCGCATGTTAATCTTAAAGGGTGGGACTGATAAATACAAGTGCAATATCAACAACTCAAAGTTGGCTACCGTCAGCATCAACGAAGATACATTACGTGTTACAGGTATATTGGAGGGTGAAACGTATGCCACTGTTTGGTCGGGCGATGAGTGTCGCAAGTTGGATATAAATGTTATAGTGCCCAACATTACCTCTACCGAGGATGTCATACGGTTGTTCCCTCGGGATGAGAGCCGATCGGTAAGTGTCAATGGTGGAGGCGGCATGGCACAAATGAGTGTGGAAGACCCTATGCGTGTTCTGAAGAAGGTTAAGTGGAACGCCAAGACCAACATCATAGAAATAGATACCTATTGCGAGGGCGACGCTTATCTCCACATCACAGGGCAGGATCATCAAACCAAAACGATTAAAGTAGAAGTGCGATGCAAAGGCGAGGCTGATGAGTCGGGAGTATATAGCACCACGTCGAGAAGTTTAAGCGTTTTGATGCGCAACACGTTGGTGGTACATCGCAAAGGTGTGGGTGTATGGATATTTAATGAGGCAACCCCAACAGCCTCCAAGAAAACCATCAAGATTACGCCTACTATTATAAATCCCCAGCAAGGTACCTATGTTGATGTTGAGCTCGGTTTTCGCTATCCAGACGAGTTCAGCTCTCTAAAAGAGGGCAAACACAAATTATACGTCCAGGAAGTCAGGGCGAACCATGTAGTACTTGCCGGGCGTGGATTTAAATTTGTAATACCCTACGAGAAAAAATAATATATCTAATTTTCAATATATGTTTGCCATCTATCCTATATAACTTTTGGCAAAAGAAAGACGTATTCAAATTATTAATAAAACTATTGCTGTCCAATAAAACTTTTTGATACCCTATAAATTTAGGGCTGACTCCTTCATTAGGAATCAGCCCTTTTTAGTTACTTTGTAGTCTCTAAACAAAATTCAAAATATTATCGGACAGCCACTCTTTAATCAGATAATAAATTTGATCAATAAATCAAATGTTCTTCATTTTAGTCGTTCAATGGGTGGCGAACGCTATATTAAACGTTTTGACAGCTGGACTCACCTTGTAGTTATGCTCTATGCCGTCATCATGCGTTTCGACTCTTTGCGTGAGATATTACTTACGTTGATACAACTAAGAAAAAGCCTAAGCAAATATCGCTTCTTACGAACGATATGGAGTTAGATCCTAACGACATTATCTTGATTTATCGTAAAAGGTGGGAAATAGAGTTACTTTTCAAGCAATTAAAGCAGAATTTCCCGCTTCGCTACTTCTATGGAGAGAGCGAGAATGCCATCAAGATACAAATTTGGATTTCCTTGATAGCCAACTTACTGCTCAGTGTGATGCAAAGAGGATTGAAACGTTCGTGGAGCTTTTCGGTCTTTGCTACAATGGTCAGAATAACCCTGATGTACCATGTAGACTTCTATAGTCTGTTTAATCAGCCTCAAAAGGACTGGGAAAGATGTGTTAAAGAGGCTGCTTCGGATCTACCACCTATGCCGTTATCCAGGGAATGGGGCTTGGAATTAAAGAATTATGCTTCAACACCATAAAATAAGGGGCTGAAGCATGAACTATGAGGAATATAAAGTTTTAGCGGACAGCAATAATACATTATTAAAAATTCTTCTCTATTCTGTACACAAAGTGCAAAGTGTGAGTTCTTCAAGCACATGTTGTAATTTTGCACCTGCTGGTTGACTCTACGTGCGCCCAAAAACGCTTTAAAACCTTAATTCCGCAGCATAAATTCTTGTAAGAACTCCAAGTGCCTGAGAAACAAAGTTCTCAAAACACTTGGATATGTCAGAAATTTCACCTATCTTG